>Ga0272448_1003766_pt1 | contig 17772 bp, 13 predicted proteins | sample YNPCB0191_FD_202220 | JGI IMG/M metagenome (GOLD analysis project Ga0272448, IMG submission 202220) | Hot spring sediment microbial communities from Yellowstone National Park, WY, United States - YNP-CB-019-1 | ecosystem: Environmental > Aquatic > Thermal springs > Hot (42-90C) > Sediment... | reverse complement strand
TGGGATTTACCGGCGGCGCCCGCAACCTGGCTGCCAACGCGGCGGTCAACACCCTGATGGCAGGCGCGGCGGGCGGTGTCGCGGCGATGCTGTATCTGTGGCTCTTCGGTCCGACGAAAAAACCGGATCCTTCGATGTCGGTCAACGGAATCCTCGCGGGCTTGGTGGCAATCACCGCGCCGTGCGCGTTTGTCGATAGCACCGGCGCGGTCAGCATCGGGCTGATCGCCGGCGTGTGGGTCTGTGTGGCGGCGGTCTTGCTGGAACGCATCAAGATCGATGACCCGGTCGGTGCGATCCCCGTGCACTTTGCCAATGGCATTTGGGGCGTGTTGGCGGTCGGTCTCTTTGCCAACGGCAATCCCGACTCTGCGTCCTGGAATGGCGTTGCCGCGCCGGTCACCGGATTGTTGTACGGCGGCGGCACTCAAATTCTGGCACAGGGAGCCGAAGTGATCACCATTGCCGCGGTCGTGGTCGGCGCGTCGTTGGTATTCTTCAAGGTGCTTTCGGTTCTGGGACTCTTGCGCGTGTCTCGACGAGACGAATTGGCGGGCTTGGATTTGCCGGAGATGGGTACGCTGGGGTATCCCAAAGATTGGGAACCTGCTCCAGACGCGGTGATCTATGGACAGGAGCCGGGCGCGCGCGTCGGCACAGCCACCGGCGCCGCCGAGTAGTTGACGAAAGATCGTAACTGCTCGGACAGCCCATTATTCGCCGGTGAGATTTCCGCTGGGGTTGAGCCGTTGCGGCTGTTCCTGTGCTACTCGACCAACCCCTTCGCGACCAGCAATTCCGCGTTCAACAGCGTCCCGCCGGCGGCGCCGCGAATCGTGTTGTGCCCCAAGAGCACGAACTTGTAGTCCAGCACGCTGCACGCGCGCAGACGCCCGATGATCGTCGCCATGCCACCTTCCGCGTCGCGATCCAAACGCGGCTGCGGACGATCCACTTGATCGCGCACGACGATGGGATGCGCGGGCGCGGTGGGCAACTGGAGCTGCTGCGGCTCGGCACGGAACTCGGCGAGCGTGCGGCGAACGTCGTCGAGCGATGCTTTTTCGATCAATTCGACCGACGCGGTCTCCAGGTGTCCGTCGCTCGTCGCGACGCGATTGCACGCCGCGCTGATCTTGAACTCGGCGCTCACGGTGGTCTCTCCGCGAATCTGCCCCAGGATTTTCAACGGCTCGCTTTCCAATTTTTTCTCTTCGCCGCCGATGAACGGAATCACGTTGTCGAGAACGTCCAGCGACGCAACGCCGGGATAGCCCGCGCCGCTGAGCGCCTGCATCGTCGTGACGATCACGTGGCGCAAGCCGAACGCGTCCGCGAGCGGTTTCAGCGCGAGCGTCAGGTGAATCGTCGAGCAGTTTGGATTGCAGATGATCGCGCCCTTGCGTTTGGCGCGCTGCGCGCGGATGAGTTCGAGGTGCGCGGCGTTCACTTCCGGGATGACGAGCGGCACGTCCGCGTCCATGCGGTGGCTCGACGCGTTGCTGGAGACGAGCGCGCCGGCGTTCGCAAAGCGGTCTTCAATCTCGCCGGCGACATCGCTCGGCAGCGCGGAGAAGACGAGCGGCGCGTCGAATGTCGGCTCGCACGGCTGGACGATCATCGCGCGCGCATACGCCGGCATGTCGCTGCCTAGATGCCACTTGACCGCGTCGGCATACCGCTTGCCGACGGAGTTGTCGCTCGCGGCGAGGGCGCGCACCTCGAACCAGGGATGCCCGTCGAGCATCTGCACCAAGCGCTGTCCCACCAGTCCGGTCGCACCAAGAATCGCGACGGGAATTTTTTGCTTCATGGTTCCTCCTGTAAATTAAACGCCGCGTGAATCGCGCGCACCGCGTCGCTCGCGTCCTTTTCCTCCATCACCAACGACAAGTTGTATTCCGATGACCCTTGGGCGATTGAGATCACGTTCAAGCCGCGTTCGCCCAGCGCGCCAAAAACTTTGGCGGCGATGCCGGGGATGCCGCGCATCCCCGCGCCCACAATCGCGACGATCACTACCTTGGACTGCGCCGCGATGCGGTCGATATTGTGGCGCAATCGCTCCAACTCGAATTCTTTTTCGAGCGCCGAGCACGCGCGTTCTGCCGCCGCTGCTTCGATGACGAAACAGATCGATTGCTCGGACGAAGCCTGTGAGATCATGAGCACGTTGATGCCCTCGCGCGCGACGGTAGAAAAGACGCGCGCCGCGATGCCGGGCACGCCTTGCATCCCGCGCCCTTCGACGGTGACGAGGCTCAGTTGGCGAATCGCGGTGATCGCTTTTACCGTGCGACCATTCTTTTTGGGGTCGCGCACGATGCGCGTGCCGGCGTGCGACGGATTGAACGTGTTGAGAATGCGGATCGGAATATCGTGTTCGGCGACCGGCGAGATGGTTTGCGGATGGATGACCTTCGCGCCAAAGTACGATAACTCGGCGGCTTCGGCGTACGAAATCTCGGCGATGGTCTGCGCCTCCGGCACGACGCGCGGGTCGGCGGTCATCACGCCGTTCACGTCCGTCCAAATCCACACTTCGTCCGCGTCGAGCGCGCTGCCCAGAATCGTCGCCGAGTAATCGCTGCCGCCGCGCCCCAGCGTCGTCGTCACGCCGCCACGCGTCGCGCCGATAAACCCGGTGACGACCGGGATCGTGCCGGCGTCGAGCAGCGGCAGGAGCCGCGCGCGCGTTTTCTCGCGCGTCGCCTCCAGCAGCGGATTCGCCTGCGTAAAGCGGTCGTCGGTGACGATGAGTTCGGTCGCTTCGATGGCTTGTGATGGCGCGCCGCGTTCGCGCAGCGCCTGCGCGAAGATCGGCGCGGTGAGCCGCTCGCCCAGCGACGCCACCGCGTCGAGCGCGCGGGGGGTCAGTTCGCCGAGCACGTGGATGCTGCGGCAGAAATCGACAAAGCTGCCCAGCCCGCGTGCGATTTGATCGTACAAACTCGTGCGCGCGGCGGCGACGCCAACGGCTTGGTCGAGCGCGGCGAGATATTGATCGAGCAGCGCGCGCTCGGTCGTGAGAAACGTTTGCGCGTCGCCGTCCGCGGCGCGGCGCGCCGCGCGGATGAGCGCATCGGTCACGCCGCTCATCGCGCTGACCGTGACGACGATCGCGTCACCTTGCTGCGCGCTTGCCAAAACCAGGTCAGCGGCATTCTGGATGCGCTGCCCGTCGCCGACGGATGTCCCGCCGAATTTCATCACGATTCGCATATCGCCTCCCGGAAAACAAAAACTCTCTCATCCATTTTGGGACGAGAGAGTTTCCCGCGGTTCCACCCAGATTCACACACGCGCTTCATCGGGCGCATGCACGCTTGCTGTGCCGATAACGGCGGCGCCGGAGCGGTCTATTGGTCAAACGCGCCAAATGAGCAAGTTGCCAAATCTGCCCAAAAATAAATTTGGCGCGTTTGGGCCCATTTGGTTTTTTGACTTTTCTTCGCTCTGCTCGCAAGTGGTTTTCGCTGATGGCTCGCCCGCCGGATTCTCAATCGCGGTCCGGCGTCCCTGTGGCTGCCGTTTCAGTTACTCGTCTTGGTCCTCGCGTGGGTATTCGATTGCGGCGGATTATAGCACAAAACGAGGCGGGCGCAAAATCGATTTACCACTCGACGAGTTTCCAAATTTCCGGCTGCAGCGCGCCGGGGTCCTCGCCGATTTCGGCAAAGATCGCGACGGCTTGCTTCAAGTGTTCCATCGCCGACTCTGTTTGCCCGGCGTGGTGCAGCAAATCGGCGAGATTGTTGTGCAGCGCGGCTTGGCGATGTCGGTCGCCTTGCGTCTGGCATAGTTCGAGCGCGGTTTGCGTCAGTTCGATTGCGCGCACGATTTCGCCGCCGGCGCCGTACGCGAGCGCGAGATTGTTGAGCGCGGCGACGCGAATGTCCGGCGCGTTCAATCGTTCCGCGAGTTGGACGCTCTGCTCCAAATGTTCGCGCGCGCGTGCCTGGTCGCCGCGAACGCGGCGTGACAAGCTCAACCCGCTAGAAAGGCGTAAACCATGAGCACCCTCGAACCCAACGACGCCGGGTTGCCCCAGCCGCCCCATGCGCGCGATTCCGCGTGGGCACCGCCGGTCGAAAGACTTGAAGTTGCCGGCGTGCCGCAAGGCGCGATCAACTTGAACGTCGCCGGACACCGCGTCGCTGAACCGCTGCAAGGATTTGGGTAGTTGTGGCAAAAGACGTACCGCGTCCGGCTGAGCGGCGCGTTGGTTTCTCCGCAAGAGGTCATCCAAGCGTGGCGGGAAAACTTTCCCGCGTTCTGGCCCAAGGGAAATAACTTTTACGCGCCGCTCACCCGCATCGAGCCGGGCGAAGTCGCGGTGCTCAACCTCGCGCTGCCGGGCGGTATGAAGCTCTCCACCGGCGTGCGCGTGATCTATGCGGACGAGGAATCGTTTTCGTTCATGACGCCGGAAGGTCATATGTACGCGGCGATGATCACCTTCAGCGCGTTCGGAGAAGACGGCGCGACGGTCGCGCAGGTGCAGCCGCTCATCCGTGCGAGTGATCCGTTGTACGAGATCGGCATGCGACTGGGTTTCGGACACAAGATGGAGGACGATTTCTGGCACCACACACTCCGCGCGCTCGCGGCGCATTTCCGCGTCCACGGCGCGCCGGTCGACCAAAAGAATACGCTGGTCGATCCCAAGCTGCAGTGGCAGTACACCCGGAGTATCTGGAACAACGCCGCGATCCGGTCGACGATCTACGTCGCCGCGACGCCCGTCCGGTGGATCGGAAAACTGTTCAACCGAAAGGATCGGAACAATGGACGCGACATCGGAACCCCGTGACGCGCCGCCGCGCGACGCGGCGAACTGGGCACAGCCCATCTCAAAATTAAAAGTGTCGGACGCGCCGACGGGCGCGATCCACTCGAATCTCGATGGGCGGCAGGTGACAAGCCCGTTGCAGGGCTTTGGGCGGCTGTGGCGGCGGACGTATCGCGTGCGCCTGAGCGGCGTCCAGACGACGCCGGCGCACGTCGTCAAAGAGTGGAAAGAAAACCTTGGCAAATTCCAGATGCCGAACAACCATTTCTATCCCTCGCTTGCCGGCGTCAAACCGGGCGAGGTCGTCTTTATCGATTCGACCTTGCCAGTCTGGCCCGGCTCGCCCGGCATTGTGCCGGTGTCGGTCGGCGTGCTGGTCTTGTATGCCGACGACGAGATGTTTACGGTGATGACGCCGGAGGGACATCCGGTATCGGGTTGGAACACGTTCAGCGCGTACGAGGAAGACGGCAGTACCGTCGCGCAGGTGCAAGCGCTCATCCGCGCGAGCGATCCGATCTACGAGTTCGGTTATCGTTTCATGGGCGGCGAGGACGCGGAAGACAAAGTGTGGATCGGCGCGCTCGACGCGCTGGCGGCACACTGGGGCGTGAAAGGTCAGGTGCAAGTTCAAAAATCTATACTCGATCCCGAAATCCAGTGGTCGGAGTGGAAGAACATCTGGAGGAATGCGGCGATTCGAACAACGCTCTATCTGCTCGCCTCGCCGTTGCGCTGGGTGAGCCAGCTGTTCAAGCGATGAGCGGCATTTGTCTGTCCCAGACGACACGCGGTCAGGGTGGTTGACAGCAATGTCATTTTGGCGCGACAATCGGACAATCTTCATCTTGGAGAATTGAAATGGTTTCACAACCTGTTATCGATGTGAACGCCAAACGCGGCGCGGAAGACTCGGGTCGCTATTTCAGATATATGGGCGATTTCGTCGGCTGGTCCGCCAAAGACGAAGAGACGATCAAGCGCACCGCGCCAATCATCGAAAAATATCTGCCCGAAATCGTCGCCAAGTTCTATTCGCATCTGCTGCGCTATCCGCCGACGCGCAAATTCTTTTTGAAGAAAGACGGCTCGGTCGATCAGGAGTACGTCGAGCTGCGTATGCGGCATCTCACCAATTTCTGGCTGCGCACCGCGCAGGGCAACTACGACGACGATTACGCGCGCTATATCGATTACGTCGGGCGCGCACATACATCGCACGGCGCCGACCCGCGCATCTACATCGCCGAGCGCTACGTCATCGGTCAGGTCGGGTTCATGCAGCACGCGATCAGCGACGCGCTCACGCGCGAACTGCGCCACGTGGACGAAGTGCTGGAAACCCAAGCCATCGACGCATGGGACAAGTTGATGATGGTCATCCTGGAAATGCTCGCGCGCGCGTACGGCACGGAGCGCGAGGCGGAGACTTTCGATCCGCTGGTGCCGATCGATCAGGCGGCGGTCACGCGCCTGGCGACGGAAGCGTTCACGCGCGAGCATGACAAGGACAAGCCGGTCAAACACACAAAGGTGCTCGTCGGATCAAGCGCCGAAATTCCGGAAGGCGAGCGCAAAATCGTACACGTCGGGAACATGACCGTCGGCGTTTTTCACCACAAGGGCAACTGGTACGCGGTGCGAAACTTGTGCCTGCATCGCGGCGGACCGGTCGCGACCGGCGCGCTGGAGGGCGACACGCTCACGTGTCCCTGGCATGGTTTTCAGTACAACGTCACGACTGGGCAGCTGCTCGTCGATCCCAACGCCAAACTCGATACGTTTGGGGTGAGCGTGGAAGGCGAGCAGGTGCATTTGCTCATCCCCGATGTCGAGGAGCCAGCCGCGCCCGCGCCCCGCGCGCTCGAGCCGGATGAATTTCGCGTGACCGAGGTCGCGCCGGGGCAGACGCGGCTCGTCCAGGTCGGCGAAGACAGCGTCGCGGTGTACAATGTCGGCGGCACGTTCTTCGCGACGCAGGACGAATGCACGCATCAGGGCGGTCCGCTCAGCGAAGGCAATCTAGAGAACAACATCATTACCTGTCCGATTCACGGTTCGCGCTTTAACGTGACGAATGGTCAAGTGGTGGGCGGACCGGCGACGCGCGCGCTGCGAACGTTTCGCGTAACCGTGGACGGAGCTATCGCGCGCGTCGAGAAACAGGGATGAAGTATGACGCGATTGTTGTTGGAGCGGGACCCAACGGACTCGCGGCGGCGATCACGCTCGCGCGCGCGCGGCGTTCCGTCATCGTTTATGAAGCGAACGAGACCCTCGGCGGCGGAATTCGTTCCGCCGAATTGACGCTGCCCGGATTCATTCACGACGTTTGTTCGACCGTCCAGGCGTTGACCGTCGTCTCGCCTTTTTTTCGTTCGCTTCCTCTCGCCAAGTACGGCGTCGAGTTGATTTATCCGGACGCGGCGCTGGCGCATCCGCTGGACGATGGTACGGCGGCTGTCTTGGAGCGCTCCATCGACGCGACGTGTGCGACGCTGGGTCGCGACGCCGCTGCCTATCGGCGGCTCATGGAGCCGCTGGTCAACCACGCGGACGCACTCAATGCCGATCTGCTTGGACCTTTCCCCTTTCCACCGCAGCACCCCCTCCTCTTCGCGCAGTTCGCGCTGCCCGCGATCCTGCCCGCCCGGGCTCTCTCCGAACTGATCTTTCGCGACGATCACGCTCGCGGTCTCTTCGCCGGCATCGCCGCGCACACCATGCTGCCGCTCGAGAATCTCTCCACGGCAGCGTATGGGATGGCGCTCGCGGTTGCGGCGCACGCGTCCGGCTGGCCGATCGTCAAAGGCGGCTCGCAGAATCTGGCGAACGCACTGGCGGCGCACCTGCGCTCGCTCGGTGGCGAGATCGAATTGAATCATCGCGTCGAAAGGATCGATGAACTGCCGTCCGCGCGCGTGTATCTGTTCGATGTGACGCCCCGGCAATTGCTGCGCATCGCCGGCGACCGCTTTCCGACGGGATACCGCCGCGCGCTCGAACGCTTTCGCTACGGTCCCGGCGTTTTCAAAATCGATTTTGCGCTCGATGGACCGATTCCATGGAAGGCGCAGGAATGCGCGCGGGCGGGCACCGTCCATCTGGGCGGGACGCTGGCGGAAATCGCCGCGTCCGAGCGCGCGGTGTGGGATGGGACGCCGGCGGAGAAACCGTACATGCTCGTCGTGCAGCAGACATTGTTCGATCCCACGCGCGCGCCGGCGGGCAAGCACACCGTGTGGTCGTACTGTCACGTGCCGAACGGCTCGACGTTCGACATGACCGAGCGGATGATCGCGCAGATCGAACGCTTTGCGCCCGGCTTTCGCGAGCGCATCCTGGCAAAGCACGTGATGCCGCCCGCGGCGATGCAAGCGCACAACGCGAACTATATCGGCGGTGACATTAACGGCGGCTCCGCAGACCTGTGGCAGCTCTACACGCGACCGGTCGCGCGCCGCGTGCCCTATTCGACTCCTGCAAGAGATATCTATATCTGCTCGTCGTCCACGCCACCGGGCGGCGGTGTGCACGGGATGTGTGGCTATCACGCCGCGCGCGCGGCGTTGAAGCACCTTCGGTGACGCTAGCTGCACTAGTCTTCGCGCGAGAATGAACGGCAGGTTCTCAACCTGCCGTGTTTTATTTCAGACGTTTTGATCATTGCAAGAATTTGGTACCTCCATGGGTCATTGCCCCCTGGTGATTATCAACAAGTCAATTTCACCGCAGAGGCGCTGAGGTCGCAGAGAAAAAATATTGAAACTCCGCCTCTGCGGCAAGTTATGGGGAAGCACCAGATTGCCCCGTCTTGTCGTGCAACGAATTACCTGCTATACTCGATCCAGATTTCTGACCGCGTAGCATGGCTACCGACAACTGACGAGGCTCACCGCCGAGACACCGAGAACGCTGAGAAAATTTTGGAAACCCTACGCGCTCCGCGTCTCTGCGGTGAATCGAGCCATCGCACAGCGGTAGATTTGCTGCCGGCTTGAACGTCTGCGGAAGAGTGGAGGTCTTTATGCGTCGATGGGGTGGAGTCTTGATCCTGGCGTTGTCGGGCATTCTGCTGGCGTGCCAACTGCAATACGTGTTGCCTGCGTCGGAGTCCGCCACGCCGCCGCGTCCAACTCGGACTCTGACTCCGGGACCGGGCGCGGTGCTGCCGACAGAGCCACCGGCTGTTTTGCCGTCGTTGCCGCCCGGTCCTGAACCGACGGTGCCTCCACCCCAAGTAATGGCAACGACCACGGCGAATTTGCGGGTGCGCGCTGCACCGTCCGCTTCGTCGCAGCAAATCGCGCTGTTGAACAAAGGCGAAACGGTGCGAGTCATTGGTCGGAACGCGGCAAGCGATTGGCTGCAAATTGTTCTGCCTTCGAATCCCAACGTGTCAGGTTGGATTGCCGCCAATTATGCCCAAGTGAGCGGTCCCCTTGATTCGATCCCGGTGGTTTCGGGCGGAAGCAGTCCGTTGCTGCCACCGGCTTCACAGCCGTATCCTGGACTACCGCCTTATCCGGCACCACCTCAATCGTATCCTTGATGCGTGCCGGTCTCGTTGCCACATCGACCATCTGCCTCGCGCTGATCCTCGCCGTTGCGCTCACCGGCGACGGAGATGCCATCGATCCGCAGAATGTGCAGGATGCAGTTACCACACCCGCGGGCGCGCTCGCCGGATCGCAGACCATCGGTCAGACGTTGGTTTTTCACTATCCGCGTTTGCACGCCATAGAACTGCGGTGGATTGTCTCCCCGGATGTGAAGTACGCGGGCACAGGTCGGATGGTCTTGCATCTGCGCCGCGCGCAAGATTCGGTCGATCTGGCAACGGCGTCCATCGCGCTGGGCGACATTCGCAACGACGGGTTCGCCAAGTTTTCTTTTCCTCCGATTCCGGACTCGCAAGAGCAATCCTTTTATTTCTTTGTCGATGCCTCGCAAGCGAACATCCCGCGCGGCTATGTCAGTCTGTGGGCCAGCGCGGACGATGTTTACCCGGCGGGTCAGATGTACATCAATGGGGCAGCCGCCCGCGGCGATTTGGCGTTCCGCGCGTATTATGAACCGGATGTGGCATTGGCGCTGCAGGCGCTGCGGGACGAATTGATGCGATACGCGCCGGCGACTTTCGCCGCCGTTGGCATCGCGTTGGTCGTCGGTCTCGCGTTTTTGCTGCTCTTTCAGAATGCCAGCGCGCGGCACATGGTCGAAACCATCGCGCTTGCGAGTGGCTTGGGATTGGGCGCGCTGTCGGCGCTCGCGTTCCTCCTGCTGATTCTCCGCGCGCCTGCCGGGTGGCTCACCGCCGGCGTGGCTGCCGCGCTGCTCGCCGTGCTGTTGGTCAGCGTTCGCCAATTGTCTCCTCCGCGATCGCTGCCGCGCGCGCGGCAGCCCGGCATGATTTTCTGGTGGCTCGCCGCGTGCGCGCTGTTGTCGATGGCAGTCGTGTTTCTTCAGATCCGCGATACGCCAGTCCCGCTGTGGAAAGACTCGCCGACTCACGCGCAGACCATCGCGATGATTCTCGCACAAGGTCATCTGCCGACCGATGCGTTTTACCATTTTGGTTTTCACAGCATCGCCGCGCTGCTCGTTCAATTGTCCGGCGCGTCGATCCCGGCGGCAATGCTGATCCTCGGTCAGCTGTTGATCGTGCAAATCGGTTTGTCGATGTTTTTGCTGACGCGGCGGCTGACCGGCAGTGACATCGCCGCGCTCGTCGGCGCGGTCTGCGTCTGGTTCTTGTCGCCGACGCCGGCGTACTGGATCACCTGGGGACGCTATCCGCTGCTCCTGGGTGCGGCGCTGCTGCCGCTCGCGCTCGTCTTCGCCATGGATTTCATCGATGCACCGCGCGCGGCGGGAGCGCTTCTCGCCGCACTGATGTTTGGAGGACTCGCGTTCGCGCACGCGCGGCTCGCCGTGTGCTATCTCGTCTTCGTGGCGCTCTATCTCGCGCATCGAATTTGGCGCGACCATCGCGCGGTTCGCGCCCAGGTCTTGTTCGCCCTCGCGCTCGCGCCGATGGCGCTGCTCCTCGCGATGCGCGCGGTCGCGCAGTGGACGGGGTGGCAAGCGCGGCTGCCCGCCGCCGCCGATCTGGTCGATCTCTCGACGGCGATCGCGATCTCACTCACGCATCACGGTCCGCTGCTTCTGGCGCTCGCGGCGATCGGGCTGGTCGCCGCGCTGTGGCGGCGCCGGCGCGGCGCGTGGTTAGTCGTGGTATGGTTCAGCGCGCTCGCCGGCGTTTCGCTGATCGGCGGAGAATTTCTGCCGCTGCCGTACGTCGTCCTCCTTGGATTCGTCCCGGTCTCGATCTTCGTTGGTGACGGGATGGATTTTCTGTACACCCAGATGGCTGGGCGCGCGAGACAGGCAACCGTGATGTGGAGTGTGACCTTGTTGATCGTCAGCGCGCTCGGCGCGCGTGACATGATTTCCGTGATCAACCCGGCGACGATTCTGTTTACGCGCGCGGACCAAGAGGCGATGACGTGGATCGACGGGCATACCCCGCGCGCGGCGCGCGTCCTGGTCAATTCCGATGTCTGGTTTGGCTCTGGCTTTTCTCCGTCCGACGGCGGCGTGTGGATTCCGTTTCTCACCGGACGCCCGATTGATTACGTCACGTCTCCAACCGTGACCGAGCGCGCGGACATCGCCGTGCTCGCGCGCTGGATCGATGCGCATCACATCGATTTCGTTTACCTGAGTGAGAAAGCCGGCGTCTTGCGGCGAGCCGATTTTGCCTGCGTGCCGGATCGTTACGCGCGTGTCTATGATCAAGACGGCGTCACGATCTTTCAGGTGCAGCCTTCCGCGCCGACGCGGCTCGCGCCGCGCGCCGGCTGCATCGATTACTTGCGCTGAGCGCGCGCTTTCCAGCGGGACAGCGCGTCGCGGTGGGTCGAGAATGCCAACTCTTCCATTGGAATTTCATCGAGCGCGAAAAATTTCGCCTGGACCGTGTCGCTGCCCGGACGCAGTTCGCCGCCCACGACGCGGGCGGCGTAGAGTACCAGCACGCCCGAGCTCTCTTTGGGATCGTGATAGTACGACCACACGCCCCACAGCTCGCGCAACTCAACGCTCAAGCCGGTTTCCTCCAGGCATTCGCGCCGCGCTGCCGCTTCGACCGTTTCGTCAATCTCCATAAAGCCGGTCGGAAGCCCCCACTGTCCTCTTCCCGGATTTTCGCCGCGCAAGACCAGGACGATCTGACCGTCGGCGCGTTCTGCAATCACGCCGGCGGCAATCGGTGGATTGAGATAGACGATGTAACCGCATGCCGGGCAGACCGGTCGTTCGCGATGGTCTTCCAGCACGCGCGTTTCCAGCGCGTGCCCGCAGCGCGCGCAAAATTTGGGCTGCATTTCATTCACCTCTGGCGCGGCATTGTATTCCCAATGCTGCGCGCGTGCAACCCGGCACTTGATGTTTGCGCGGCAAATGAGTATACTCGGGTCGATGCCTGAACTCCCCGAAGTCGAAACGGTGGTCCGCGATCTACGCCCACACGTCGTCGGCAGGACGATCGTCGGCGCGACTGTGCGCTGGCGCCGGACGATTGCGCTGCCCAGTGCGCGCGAATTCGCCGCGCGGATTCGCGGCAGCCGGATCGTCGCGCTCACACGGCGCGGCAAGTTTCTAGTCTTTCGTCTGCGCCCACGCGGGCGGTCGGAATCCGCCCAGTTCCTTCTCGTTCATCTGCGTATGACCGGCGGCTTTAGCATCGATGCGCCCGGCGCGCCGCGCGACAAACACGTGCGCGTCATCGTGACGCTGGACGATGGGCGCGAGGTGCGCTTTCGCGACACGCGCAAATTCGGGCGGATGTGGCTGGTGGACGATCCGGCGCGCGTCACTGGCAAACTGGGACCCGAGCCGCTGGAACTATCAGCAAAAGAATTCGCCGCGCGGTTCGCGAAACGCCGCGGGCATCTGAAACCCTTGCTGCTCGATCAGACCTTTCTCGCGGGGTTGGGAAATATTTACGTGGATGAATCGCTGTGGTACGCGCGGTTGCATCCGCTGCGCGCCGCGGAGACGCTCACGCGCGCTGAACGCGCGCGGTTGTATCGCGCAATCCAGCGTGTGCTGACGCGCGCCATCGCGGTGGGCGGGACGAGCATCGATGTGATGTACAAGCGCGTGAACGGCGCGAGCGGCGGCTTTCAGGACAGTCTCCGCGCGTTCGACCGGGAAAAACGACCGTGCCGCCGCTGCGGCACGCCGATTGTGAAGACTGTCGTTGGGCAGCGCGGCACGCATTACTGCCCGACGTGCCAAACATTGTAGGGACGATCTGCCGCGGCGTCTCTACGTTTCCTTGAACAATCTCCGGTTCGCCGTCTTGGGCACGAGCACACGCAGCGCACGCGGGCGCACGCGGATTTCCACCGGCGCCAACCCGATCGGCTCGGCGTCGACATGGACGCGCAGGTTCTTGCCGCTCACCGCGATATAGGGCGCGCGATAGATTTCCACTTGTGGATCGCGCACGTGCGCGCCGAGGAACACGCGGACGAGGTGCCACGCCGTCGCCCAGAAACCAGTACCCTTGAACACGACGAAATCGAGCAAACCATCATCGACCTGTGCGGTCGGCGCGATGCGAACGATGCCGCCGTACAGCTGCGCGTTCGCCGCGAGTGCGAGGATCACGCGCCGGTTCAGCCGTTTGTCGCCGACGATCAGCGTCGCGCGCTTGCCGTGATAACTCCACGCGTCGCGCACGCCGACGAGCCAGAACATCAACGCGCCCAACCGGCGTTTCATCTCGCGCTGCGGCTCGATGTCGCTCGTGATGAGCGCGTCCAGCCCCACGCCGCTCCACAAAACAAAAATGCGCGGTTCGATGGCGGGACCGCGCACTTCGCCTACATCGATTGGGCGCACGTCGGCGTCCGCGAGCCGCCGCGCGGCGGTGACCAGGTCGCCCAGCGGCAAGCCCATCTCCTTTGCCCAAACATTCGCGGTGCCGCTCGGTAGCACGCCGAGCGCGGTTGGTGTATCGACTAGACCGTTCGCGACTTCGTTGACCGTGCCATCGCCGCCCGCGGCAATCAGCGCGTCGAGGTTTTGTCCCGCCGCCGCGCGCGCTAGTCGTGTGGCATCGCCCACGTGTTTTGTCTCGACAATCTCAACTGACCAGCCGCACGCGTTCAGCACGTCCGCCGCGCGCTGAATCTCTGCATGTTCATCGCGCATTCCTGCGGATGGATTGAAAATCAGCCGCGCGCGCATTTCGCTTATTTCCACGACCACACGGCGAGGGTCCCATCGCCCACGCGCCGGGGGGCGGCGCTGCCGGCAACATCGGTGACCCAGACGCTGCCGGTGTCGTTGTTCTCGTTTTGCGTGTAAACGAAGGATTGGCTGTCCGGCGACCAGAAGGTGAGCGACCGTGCGTATTGATCGAAGTAAGGAAGGATTTGCAGGAGATCGCCGGTGGGCACAAAGGTAGCGAGGGTTCGCGTGCGTTTGCTGGCGACATCGATGACCTGCCAGCGTAGGCGCACGTCTTGCGCTTGCGGCGATGGAACATTCCGGGCGCGCGGATTCACATTGGACGATGTGTTGTTGTCGTTCGGTGCCACGATTGTCAGGTACGCGATCTGCCGGCTGTCCGGTGACCAAAAGAACGCGAGCGCGTTGTCGTCGATTAGTTTTTGACGATCCGCGCCGTCTGCCGCGCTGACCCAGAGGGGGCCAAAGTACGGCAAACTGGCGTCGTCCGGTGTGACGAGCGACGCGATCTTTTGTCCGTCGGGAGACCAGGCGAAGGCGATCCCACCTTGGTAGTTCGCGATCGCGCGCGCGTTGTTGCCGCGCGCGTCCGCGAGGAACAATGCATCGTCAGCGGAATTCGTCGTTGCCGCGAAAAGCATCATCGATCCGTCGGGCGAATAGTGCGGCGCCTGAAAACTCGCGGGACTCGCTTTCAACGTCTGCGGCGCGCCCGCGCTATCGCGCGGCAATACGGCGATCTCCGCGTCGCTCGAATCGCGAATACTTCCGCCGATGTGCATCAGGAGGGCACGGCTGTCCGGCGACCACGCCCAATAGAATGGCGAGCCGCTTTCGAGTTTGCGCGCCGGACTCTGTCCATCGGCGCGGCTGAGCATCAACGATTGCCCGTCGTTCGAGCCGGCGAGGAAAGCGATCCACTGACTATCCGGCGACCAGTAGAAATAGAACGGCGTTTCCGTCGCGCTGGTGAAAATAACAGTCGGCTTGCCGCCTGTGGCGGGCGCGGCGTAGAGCGTGGTCACGCGTGTGGTGTCAGTGATGTTCACGCCGACGAACGCGACGCGCTGGCTGTCCGGCGACCAAGTGGGAAAGAGGTACGCGCGCGAGGAGGTTCCCGCGGCGTCCGTCGTCAGCGCGACGCGGTGCGTGCCGCGCGCATCGATGACCTGGATGTCCTGATTGTTGTCGACGTATGCAATTCGATTGACCTGTCCGGCGTTTGTTGAATTCAGGTAGGTATAACCGCCGACTGCCGCGAGGAAGAGACAGAGCAAGATCAGTCCGCAGCCGATTGCGCCGCCGACGATCAGGAAGGACGTTCTTCGGGACATTGTTCGACCTTTCTAGAAACGCGCGAGCGGGCCAGACTCGTCCGAGAAAGTTACGCCCACTTTGCCGGATGAGTTCTCCGTCCGCGCGCGACTGAATTATACACTGGGCGTCTTGCAAATGGCAAGCGCCGGCGGTCGCGCGATTTCCTCCGTTCCGCGACCGCGCGAGAGTACTGACTTCCTATTGACCCTGAGGGTATTCTGATTTATCCTAGCCGCAGAATCTCAAATCAAAAACCGCCGATAAAGGCAAACCCGGCGAAAGACGGGGGCGCAAAGCTACTGGGTCTAAAGCGCAATTCGTGCGCCATGATTGCCAAGCCGCCGAAGTGGAATAGGATAAACCGAATCTGTCTATTCCGCAAGGCATAGACAGTTTCTTTTTTGCAAGCCACGTATTCTGGTTGAAAGATACTCAAACACGAGTGCAGTAACTCAAAGGGATGCAGCCCCTATGCGGACCCGTCGAGAAACTCGCCGCGGAATCCCGGTCTTCGAACTTTGAGTTGGTGCACTACCAGGAGGAGAAAAAATGAAAAAGGGACTTGTCGTTCTGCCGCTCGCTGTACTGTTGTTGGCACTAACGATCGGAGTGGCTAGTGCAGGGTACGCTTATGAAGACCCGGCGCTCTGCGTCAATGGTCAGTGGCTCCTGGTCGATGCCGCGCATCCCTCCGCCGTCACCGTGTTTCTGCCGGAAAACACCGTGTACGGCGACCAAGTCGCGGGGGGCTGCGCGACTCCCGGTCCTAGCGCCCCGCTTCTCACTGTCGTGAAGGAACGAGGAGAGGGACACAGCATGCTAGTCCGGGTAGAAGGCAAGAACGCGTCGACCCCAACGATCAATGTCACGTACGGCGCTCGCTCGGTCACCAAAGACAACAATGGCAAACAAGTGTTGAACTTTACCTTCGCGTTGCCGTAAGCCTACGGTTACGCGACACGCAACCGACCCCACCCGGTTTTCAGATCAAGGGCAACTCGAGACAACCCGAGTTGCCTTTTTTTAAATTTTCAATGCAAGTCGCACCACGACGCGCACGTGTGGAGTGACCACATCGTTTCGGCGACGTTGGTCAACCTTTTCATACCGGGCTGCGCGAAGCGTGCAGTGTTTTCACGGTGTCATACTCATCATCGGAAATTGCGTGGCACATTTTCCTGTAGTATAATCAAATCGTTCCTCTCTCCGGCAACTTTCCACCAAAGCGCCTATGACAAACCGATGCTCCAAATGCGGATCCGAGAACCTCCGCGGCGTCAACGTCTGTGCCCAATGCGCTGCGCCGCTCGTTCGCGTCTGCCCGGCGTGCGGGTTCGAGAACCCGGGCAATTTCAGATTCTGCGGCAACTGCGCGGCGAGTCTGGATGCCGCGTCCGCACGGACGAACCCTGGCGAGAGCCGAATGCGCGCCCCGACGCCGATCCCGGTGCTGCTGGCGGAAAAGATCACCAACGCCGGCAAACAGATCGAAGGCGAACGGCGCACTGTCACCGTGCTCTTTTCCGATATCAGCGGTTATACTGCCATCTCGGAGAAACTCGACCCCGAGCAGGTTTATGACATCATCGACGGCACGCTCAAAGCCTTCTCGGACGAAATCTACAAGCACGAAGGTACGATCGACAAATTGATGGGCGATGGGATGATGGCGCTCTTCGGCGCGCCGATCGCACATGAAGACGATCCGGCGCGCGCGGTGCGCGCCGCGCTGGGTATGCAAGACGCGCTGCGCCGCATTAATGTCGATCTGGAAGAACGCCTCGGCATCACGCTCAAAGTGCGCATCGGTCTGAATTCGGGACTGGTGGTGGTCGGCAGCATTGGCTCAGACTTGCGGATGGAGTACACCGCGTTGGGCGATACGGTCAACGTCGCCTCGCGCTTGCAGAGCGTCGCCGAACCTGGGACGATTCTCGTCAGCCGCTCGGTGTACGAGCAGGTGCAACCGCTGTTTGAATTCCGCGAACTTGGTTCGATCCGCGTCAAGAACCGCGTCGAGCCGGTAGAAATTTTCGAAGTGCTCGCGCCGCGGCAAAAAGCGGGACGCGTGCGCGGCATTCCCGGTCTCGCCGCGCCGATGGTGGGTCGCGCCCAAGAATTGGCATGTCTGCGCCGCGTCGCCGACGACCTGATTACGAAACAGCGTGGGCGCATCGTGCTCGTCACGGGCAACGCGGGAATCGGCAAATCACGCTTGACCGCGGAACTGAAAAACTATCTCGCCAACCGCTGGGCGACGGTCATCGAAGGCGCGTGTCTCTCGTACGGTCAGCCGGCGTACGGCGTCTTTCTCGAACTGCTCAGGGCGTTGTTCGATATTGCCGACGACGACCCGGAGGAAACGGTCCGCGAAAAGATCGAACGAACCGCGCAGGCAC
>Ga0272448_1003764_pt1 | contig 17779 bp, 8 predicted proteins | sample YNPCB0191_FD_202220 | JGI IMG/M metagenome (GOLD analysis project Ga0272448, IMG submission 202220) | Hot spring sediment microbial communities from Yellowstone National Park, WY, United States - YNP-CB-019-1 | ecosystem: Environmental > Aquatic > Thermal springs > Hot (42-90C) > Sediment... | reverse complement strand
ACCCCGCCCACTCAGCATCGATAAGCGTACTGCAAAGCGCCTAGTTTCTGCGTCGCTTAAAGATCAGCAGTCCAGGCAGACCCGCAAGCAACGCAACGAACGCGGACGGCTCGGGGACGACGTCGAACGTGAAATAGGACGTCGTAGTGAAGCTGTTCGCTCCACCCGGCGACCATATTCTCGTGTACTCGTCGTACGCGTCGGCGACATAAATGTTGCCGGCCGCATCAAACGCCAGGTCCTCGCCCCTTGTGCCGCTGTCGAAGCTGCTGATGAGAGCGCCTGTCTCCTTGTTGAAGACGTACACCATGCCGGTGTTGTAGTTCACGCCGGCTACCCATCCGAACTTTTCGTTGATCGAGATGGCCATGCCGTAGGTGTACTGGTTCGACGCCTCCCATGCCGGAGTGTTGATCGGCGGCGTGCCGTCCATGAACTTCATCAGGAACGGAGCCTGGCCGGCGGTCGCTCGGTAGTTGTTCATATACCAGTTGCCGGCCGCGTCGCGCTCAACGTCATACGGGTAGTAGGTGAAGTAGCTCGGGCCTATGTACTGAGTGCCCTTGTCGCCGGGCGTTGCTCTCGAGTTGGCGCCAAGGTCGTACATAACCAGGCCCTTGTGTTCCGTGTCGTAGTAGTTGGAGTCGCAGAGATATATCTTGCGATTGCCTGCGGCCTGCGATCCCGTGACGACAATGGCTCTCACCCACTGAGCATTCGAGGCGCCGTAGTTGCTCAGATTGCTCGAATCGTTGAGTTTGATCGAGCTCTGCAGGTCTGGGCTGATCTCATAGGCGGTATCGTCATACACGTCCGCCATGTAGAGGTGATTGTCATCGGCGCCCAGGGCTACTTTCAGCCTATGTGCCGCGGTGCCCCAATCGACTCCGGCGGCTCCCCAGCCATTGGCTGTGCCGTCGGGGTTAACCTTGTAGATGCCGGTGGGAGTGTTGGTTCCAAGGTGGTCGGTGCCGCCTTGGCTGTTGCCGATGTAGATCTGGCCGAAGTCGGCGCTCCTCTGATCCTGGTTGACCACGACGCCTCTCGGCAGCCAGTGGCACAGTGCGGTGTTGCTGTCGTCGCTGATTTTCGTCCACCCGCCGTAGCCGGTAGCCGCAGCCACGATTTTGATCTGATAGCTGTTGCCCACGACACCGCCGGCGCCGCTCCAGGTGTAGTTATGTACACCCTTCCCCTTAACGCCGAGATCTTCGGAATACACCATTCCGCCGCCCACCTGCCACACCTGAATCTGGACGCCGGCAGTGGCATCCTCGTTCAGAATGTAGCTGAAGGACTTGTCTCCCGTGACTTTAAGTGACGATGCGTATACGTTCGCCCACGCCGGCGCAGCCAGCCCGACGACGAATGCCGCCATCACTACCACGCAGAGAACAAAAAGGGGCTTCTTCAGGGTCATCTTTCTTTCCCTCCTTTCGTATCAGACTGCCGGGCGTGCACACCCGGCGTGCGGGAATCTTGTGGGTTCCCGTTAGTGTTGTGGCGCTCATAGTGCTGAGTTACCCGCAGGATACCCCAGTATCGAACCTTTGTCAAGCGGTAAAATTACCAGTTTTCCGGTAATGATGCCGGGCTGGTGTCAGTCCCGCGCAACCGTGGTTTTTTCCCGTCGTCAACGAGCGCGGAGAGGGTCACGTCATTTGCGCACGAGCTGCGAAAGTGTGGTAGAATGCAAGTGTATGCGCCGTTGCGGGCAGGCACGGGCGCGGAAAGAGCTATTGATGAGAGCAGTATGTATCTTGTTGGCGCTTGCGATGTTGGGCGCACCTGCCGTTCCGGCACAATCTTCGTACAAGACCTGCACCAGTGTTTTCGATCTTCAGCAGCAACTGTCGCCGATCCAGCTCGATTCCAACCTGATCTACGTTTCCGGGACGGGGATCCGACTGGCGAACTCGGCTACGAGCGGCGCTGCGGGTTTCTACGCAACCGATGCGCCGTTCGGAGTCAATAACGTAGTATGCTCGTGGAACGTCGACATGCCGCCCGGCACGGGCATTCGGACCGAGGTTCGGGCGTATAACGGGTCGTGGACCCCGTGGTTTGAGATCGCGCGCCAGGGGACGGTTCCGAGCGGCATCACGCGCGTCAAGGGCACCACGACCAACGGCATTGATGAAGACACGCTGATGCTGCCCTCGCTGCATTCGAGGGTCGAATACCGTGTGACGCTCTACACCGATACCGTCGGAGTTACGCCGACGCTCAGACTTATGTCCGTGTGCTATACGGACACGACGACCGCGGTTCCATACGTCCCGCTGTCCGATCCGGGGTATACGGTATCCCTGGCGGTGCCGTTCAGGTCACAGTACTGGTCAACGGTCGATCCGTGCTGCATATGCGGCCCGACATCGATGGCGATGGCCATGGCGTATTGCGGAGCGTTCCTGTCCACCGAATACGTTGCCACGGAAGAATACGACAGCTACAACGGAATCTACGGCAACTGGCCCTTCATTGCACAGGAGGCGGCCAAGTACGGGTTTAAGTCCTACTACTGCCGATCGAACGGGCAGCAGCCGCTCCGGGATTGTATCTACGCCGGCTACCCGGTCGAGATCGGCATGGCCTATAGCGCGGGACAATTGACGCACTCGCCGATCCCATCGACGTCCGGGCACTTGGTGCTGGTTGTGGGAATTGCGTCGAACGGCGACTATATCTGCAACGACCCGGCCGGCTCTACCAGCACATGGGACCACGTCGTTTACAACAAGGACGAAATCGCGAACGTTTGGTTGGGGCACGGCGGTACGACCATCCCATGCATTCCCAACAACGTCTATTGGCGCTGGCCGTACTTTCCGTATAAGTCGCGTGATCCGATCGCCATCAACAAGAACGGCCAGATGGAGTTCTTCGCCAAAGGCGCGACCGGCCGAGTGTATCGCACAAGGCAAACCACGGCGAACGGTTCATGGCCGAGCTGGATCGATATGGGCGGAACGGCAGCGTGTGACCCGGTGGCAGTGATGAATCGCAGCGGCGGCAACTCGGTCTTCGTGCGGTTTGCGGACGGCAACCTCTACTACGCCGAGCAGGCAGACGGGCCGAACGGGAGCTGGTCGGGCTGGGCCAGCCTTGGCGCCGTTGCCGGAAGACCGGCCGTAGGCAAGAGTCCCGACGGACGGCTCGATGTTTTCTGCAGAATGACGGACGGCAGCATCGCGCACAGATGGCAAAACTACGATGGTAGCTGGCAGGCATGGGCTTCGCTGGGAGGCAGCGTCACCTCCGATCCGGTGGCGGCGCTCAACTGGGATGGGCGTGAGGAGGTCTTCGTTCGCGGGAGCGACAATCAGTTGTATCACAAGTGGCAGCTTAATGACGGCACATGGTCGGGCTGGGCGAGCCTTGGCGGCACGCTTGCCGGCGATCCCGTGATGGGGAAGACCTTCGATGGGCGGCTCGAGGTGTATTGCAGATTTGCCGACGGGACGATTCGGCGCAACTGGCAGAACGGGCTGGTTGTAGGGACGAGCTGGAACGGCTGGACGTCGCTTGGAGGGTTGGCTGCATCCGATCCGGCGGTCGGCCGGCGGCCGGGCACGATCGTGATGGGTGTTGGCTACAACCAGGACGTATTCTACTGCGATAGCGGGGGGCAGGTTTGGCACAAGTATCAGACCGCGACCGACGGCGGCTTTTCGGCCTGGGAATCACTTGGCGGGGCAAGCACCGGCGGCGTGACCGTCGGGCACAACGAGGACGGCACACTGCAGGTCTTCATACCTCAATCCGACGGTTTTCTGTGGTGCAAGTCTCAGACGAGCGCCGGCTGGTCGAGCTGGACCAAAGCGGGCTCGCAGTTGTATGGCGACACGACTCCGCCCGTGATCACTCTCGTTCTCGTGCCGACGAAACTGGTGATTCCCGGCGACAGTGTCAGTGTTTTGGCTTTCGTTACTGACAACATGGGCGTCGCCTCGGTGACCGCGAACGGCGTCGGTCTGACGAAAGGCGGAGGCTCGACGTGGAGCGGTTCGCTGCCTGCCGGCAGCGACAAGGGGCCGCACACGATAACCATCGTGGCCAAGGACCTTTTCGACAACACCTCGACCAACTCGAGCGCCGGTTACACAACGACGAGCGTGATGGCCGTGACGAACCGGGCTGCTTGGGACGCGGCAACGGCTGCGGGAGCTTCGCGCTATCAATTCGCGGTGTGCGGCAAGGTGACGGTGGTCGACAGTGCTCATTTCCGCGTAGATGATGGGTCCGACAGACCGATCGACGTATACGCGGCAAGCCACGGGCTCTCCAACGGCAGTTACGTGCGGGCGCGCGGAATACTGAGCCGCTACGGCTCACAGATGCGGCTTGATGCCGTACCCGCGTGGATCAACGTGCTGAACTGAGTGATTCACGCTTGGCGAGCTGTATCGCGTGATCCTGAGCTTGACTCAGGGTCCAGGCGTGGATGATTAAATCGAGTTCAGCACGAAGCCGTGCGCAGGTTTGTTAGGGTGAATCACTCAGTTAGTAGATCACCTGTATTTGTGCCGGCTGGGATTCGAGTTGGGGCGGCGACTGGGCGAAGTTCGCGATGCCGAAGACGATGACGAACTTCATCGCGTTCAGCCCATGACCGGGGCAGTGCACCTTCAAGGGCGTCCCTGAACCGTCGCTGACTTCGAAGTTGTCCGCGTCGACAACGGATGTATATCCCCACGTCTTGAACAGATAGCGGCCTGCGCCTTCTTGCACGGCGCCCCCGAGCAACAGCGCCGAGTTACCAAGGCCGAAGACCGGCGCGGTCAGGTAGCTTGCCGACGCGTCGGCGCTTTCGTTACCGGCGGAATCCCGAGCGACGATGTTGACGGCGTGCTCGCCCGGTTCGGGATCGGCGCTTATTGTTCCGGCCCATGTGTCGATTGCCGTCAGCGCGAGCGGATTATTGTTGGCCTTGACACCCGTAACGGCGACGTTATCCGTCACGGAAACGGACACGTTTACCGGATAGCCCGCAGCAGCCAGCGCCGGTGACACCGAAACCGAGTTGATGGTGGGCGGAGTTGTGTCGGTAGGAATCAAGAGCTGGAAGCGCGCCGCGTCCGCGACTACATAGGTCGTGGACGGCTCGCCGGTCGCATTGGTGAGCTGCAGATAGCCGGACTTGCCGACGGCGAACGGGAACTGACCGATCTCGCGCCATGCGCCCCCTCCGGTTGTCTGGTCCACCTGCACCACGGTCGATCCCCCGTCATAAACAACGGTAAACGGGGCGATTCTGGAGTAATTCGACGCTTGCGGATGCCATATCTGAACGGAGTAAATCCCCGGCACATCTATGTCCGGAACCCATCTCGCGATCCGGCCCACGCTGATCGCGCAACTTCCGTAACGATAGTTATCGCCATACTTGTCGGGAGCGGTTGTTCCGGTTGACCATGTGCCCACGAACGTTGCGGCGGGGTTGTCTATGATGAAATCCGTCACCAGCGACGTTCCGACCACAACCGCATCGCATTTAGGCGACTCGTTCTCGTGAAGATCATACGCGGAGACCTGATAGGCATACACGCTGCCCGAAGTTGCCGTCGTGTCCGAGTAGGACGTTCCGGCGGTGGTCGCGAGAAGCACGCCGTTGCGGTAGACCTTGTAACCCACCACGCCGATGTTGTCGGTGGAGGCCGACCAGGACAGGTCGATTCTGTTGATGTTGACGACCGTCGCGCAGAGGCCGGTGGGCGTTGTCGGGGGTTCCTCGTCGGGCGTAAGGTCGAGGACTTGCACATCCTTGACGACGGTCGGGCCGAACCAGGTGGTGTACTCACGCAGCATCCGCCAGTCGGTGCGATACGTGCCGACCTGGCCTGGAGCCTTGAAGCGAATGGTAAAGGTGTAGTCCTGGTCGGGCTCCACTTCGGTCGGGATGGTCACGCGAGTCTGCGTTGTGAACGGATCGCTGTCGTCCACAGCTCCCAGGCGGAACCTCTGCGCCTCGTTCCACAGACACCCGCGGTTGTGCAGCGTGATATGCACGTCTCTGGTCTCGAACCTGTCCATTACGTCGGGAATGTCATCGCTCACTATCTCATACGAGTATATGTCCCAGGTAGGCGTGACGCCGAAGTAGCTGCATATCCCTTTGTAGATCGCCCACGTCACCATAGATCTGAAGCAGTTGTCCTTGAGGTAGGCGGCATCCCTGTCGCAACTGTCGTGAAATGCGAGTTCTACGAGCACACACGGCCTGTCCGGAATGCGGGTCTCGGCGTAGGCGCCGTTGGCGTCCTTGGCGCCCCGGTCACTCCACGACGCGTCCGAGTATTTCGTTCTGATGACGTTTATGAGCTGGCTCTGGATATTCTGCGCAAGGGTTCGGCTCACCGCGCCGTAGGCGGCGTGCTCGGCTGAGTTGTCGTAGAACGTCTCCGTGCCGTTCGGGCAGGCGGTACCGTAGCAGTCGCCCGACAGCGCGTTGGTATGCATGGCGATATGGATGTCCGTATTGTCGTAATCGGACGCGACCGGCCGACAGCGAATGTTGTCGGTTGATTCGTCGCCGCCGACGCCGAGGTTGCAGTCGCCCGAGTCGCAGGCATAGACCGAGCAAGGATACCCGATGTGTTGAAGCCAATAGGAGCCGCCCATCTGCCACCAGGGTGTGTTCGCGGTCGGGTAGACTCCCGCGTTCTTGTCCAGGCATCTGTAGTTTATGGTGGTCGCGCCGTCCTGTCGAAGATAGATATCGAGGTAGCGTGTGATCTCGACGTTGTGGTCGTCTTCGCGTGCCAGCCCGCACGTTACCGGCCGATCGTAGACCCACGAACTGCCTGTCCAATGCAAGCCGTGGCCGGGCGACAGTGAGATTCTCTTTCCGGAAAGGGATCCCACCGAAGGTTGCGGCTCGGTCTGGACTTGAGCGCGAGGCTGCACGGGCGTGACGGGTCGAAAATAGCTGTAGAGCGGCGTGCCGTTCGCGGTCATTCTCACGCTCGCCGACAACCCCATCGACTCGAGCGTCTTGCGGACTTGATCGAAGATAACCTCGATGCGCGCGTCGTCCATGCCTTGCGCCAGAATCGCTTGCGAGAAGTCCACCGTTGTGTAGTCTTGTTCCGCTACGAACGAGACGACACGTGTGCCGGGCGGTATGGCGGAACTGAGACCGGCCGGAGGCGACGCAAGCGCTTCGAGCGCCGCAACGGGCGAAGTTATTTGGGGCATGTCGACTCCGTAAAGCGACCCGCCCTCGTCCAGATACACAACGACCGCTCCAAACGAAGGAACCGCGGCAAAAAGTATTCCTGCCAAGCCGAGAACGGCCGACAGAGGCTGGCGGAAAGTGCGGCTGCGCATCGATTACCCCCCTACACTCAAACGAGTTCAGCACTGCTACCAGGCGCTGAAACGGTTCGGCACGACAGTCTTCGGATCAGTAGACGATACTTATTTGGCCCGGCCGGACGTCGAGCTGCGCCGGGCTGGTGGTCGTGTTCCAGATACCAACTACGGTAACAAACCGGCCCGTAGTCAGCCCGTGGCCCGGACAGTATACCCTCACGGATGTCGGCGAACCGTCATTGAGAGCGAAGTGGTCGGAGTCCAGCAAAGTGACGGAACCCCATGTCTTGAACAGGTGTCTGTTCGCTGCGAGCTGCGCCGCATCACCGGCGCGCAGGCCGGCGTTGGTGATTCCATACACGGGCGCGGTGAGATACGTCTGCGTGTTATCTGTGGCCTGGTTGCCTGCGGCGTCCGTGGCTGTCACGTTGACGACGTGCTCGCCTAGCTGAGGATCTGTGCTGACGCTGCCCGTCCAGATGCTGCCTATGAGCGCAAGACTCGTACCGCACGCAGTGACGCCCGTCACGCCAACGTCGTCGCTTGCCGACACGCTAACGGATATCGGCGCGCCGCCGGAGACCAGGTGCGGAGAGACGACAACCGAGTTGATGGTCGGCGGAGCCGTGTCGAACGGCCGCACATAGAGAAAACGGGCAGCATCCGCGACCACATACGTCGAAGAGGACTCCCCTGTCCCGTTGCTCAACTGAAGATAGCCGCCGGTTCCGACCACGAAAGGAAACAGCCCCAGCGGGTTCCACTTTCCGCCGTTGGCTGTTTGATCAACTTGCACGACGGTGGACCCGCCGTTGTAGACAACGGTGAACGGAGCTCTGGTCGATCGATTGGTGTCGCTGGGATACCAGACGCTCACAAGGTACATTCCCGGCACGTCGATGTCGGGAATCCATCTAGCGATCCGCCCGGTGCTCGGCGAGCACGCGCCGTAGCGATAGTCGGCGCCGTACTTCGTCGTTGTGTCGGTGCCTGTTGACCACGTGCCCACGAAGGAAGCGCTGGTATTGTCTATGATGATGTCCATGACCACCGGCGTGGTGGCCGAGGCGGGATCGGACAACTCGGACTCGTTATCGTGCGAGTCGTAGGCGGATACGCGATAGGTGAAGGTGTCGCCGGAGCTCAGTCCGGTGTCGGAGTATGACGTTGTCGCCGACGTTGCCCGGAACGAGCCGTTGCGGTATATCTTGTAGCCTGCAACACCTACATTGTCGGTGGAAGCCGTCCAGGCAAGATCGATTCTGTTCTGGCCGACTAGCGTTGCGGTCAGGTTGGTGGGTTTGGTGGGAGGCTCCGTGTCCGGCGTCGGATCGATGACGGTGACGGTTTTGGAAACGGTAGGCCCGAACCACGTAACCCCTTCGCGCACCATTCTCCAGTCGGTAACGTAGCTGCCGACCGTGCTCGGAGCTTTGAGCGTGAGGGTGAACGTGTAAGTCGCGCTGGGTTCCACTTCGCCCGTGATGGTGTACCGCGTCTGTGAGGAAAACGGATCGGAATCGCCTACCGCTCCAAGGCGGAACTGCCTGGTCTCGTTCCACAGCACGCCCCGGTTGCGCAGCGTTATGTGGCAGGTATACGTCTCGTTGCGATTCATGGTTGTCGGAATGTCGTTGCTGACGACTTCATAGGAGTAGTAGTCCCAGGTGGGCGTTACTCCAAAGTAGTCGCAGATACCCTTATACATGGCCCACATACAGGTGGACCTGAAGAAGTTGTCTTTGAGGTACGCGGCGTCCCTGTCGCAGCTATCGTGGAATGCAAGCTCGATGAGAATGGCGGCGCGGTCCGGTATGCGAATCTCGCCGAACGCGCCGTCGGAGTTCGGCGTGCCCCTGTCGTACCAGGTCGTGTCGCCGTACTTGGTCTTGATTGCGTTGCACACCGCGCTCTGGATCTTCTGGGCGAGGGTTTTGCTTACCGCGCCCCAGGCGGCGTGTTCACTGCTCTCGTCGTAGTAGGTGGCGGTGCCGTTGGGACAGCCTGAGCCGTAACAGTCGCCTGAGAGGGCGTTGGTGTGGTGCGATATATAGATGTCCGTGTTGTCGTAGTCCGAGGACAGCGGGCGGGAGCGGATGCCGTCGCTGGTCTCGCTCGCCCCCGAACCCAAATTGCAGTCGCCTGTGGCATTGGCATATACCGAGCACGGGTAGCCGAGGTGTTTGAGCCAATAAGGAGCGGACATCCTCCACCAGGCGTTGCCGTTGGTGTAGTTGCCGTAGTTCTTATCGAGGCACCTGCAGACCTTCGTCGTCGCGCCGTCCTGGGTGAGGTAAATGTTGAGGTAGCGCACGATCTCGTCGTTGTGATCGTCCTCGCATGCCAGTCCGCACGTGACGGGGCGCTCGTAACCCCAGTAGCTGCCCAGCCACACCTGGCCGTGGCCCGGCGACAGCGTAATCTTCTTGCCGGACAACCCGGTGACCGACGTTACGGGCTGGGGCGGGGCCTGCGGAGCCGCCTGCACGGGAGCGACCGGCGGCAGATACTGATACAGCGGCGTGCCCTGCGCGGTCATCTTTACGGTGCGCGATAGACCGAACTGCTCAAGGGTGTAGCGCACTTGGTCGAAGATGGTTTCGAGTCGCGCTTCGTCCATTCCCGACGCCAGGATCGCCTGCGAAAAGTCCACCGCGGTGTAATCCTCTTCGGCGACCAGCGATACCACACGCGTGCCGGGCGGTATCGCGGAGCTGAGCCCGGGCGGCGGCGAAGCGAGCGCGTCGAGCGCCGCGACCGGTGAGGATACCTCGGGCAGGCTGACCCCGTAGAGCGACCCGCCCGCATTCAGGTAAAATACAACGGCCGACGATGCCGGCACAGCCATCGAAACGCAGGCGGCAATGGCCAGCATAAGCAGGCGGAGGCAGATGGAACCACGCATTGAACTTCCCCCCTTGTGTTCACCACACCGTGAACGACGGCGTGTCACAACCTCAATATAGCAGCCAATCCGAGGCCGGTCAACCCCAATTTAGCGGCTATATCAGTTGTTCCACTATTGCGGTTGCTGGTTTGAAGCTCTTCTTTGGTGGGTAGTTTGCTCAGGCGGGCAGGAATACGGAAGAACCGTGACTAAACCTGCGTATGGCGGAGTCTACACAACATCGACTTCAAAGGAGCGAACACTTATGAACAGAACAGCCGCCCTAATACTGATTGCGGCAATGGTGCTGGCCCTGGCTGGGTGCGGAAGAGAGCAATGCGGCATACCGGCGACGGTCGCCACGGTCAACGGCAAGCCTATCTCGGCAGCTCAATACTGTCAGTATTTGAGTATGGGTTCCGGCAGGCAGATTCTGCCGCTGCTCGTTGATCAACAGATCTTGCTCGACTGGGCCGAGAAGGAAAAGGTGCCCGTCACGGATGAGCAGATCGATAAACAGATCGAGTACATCAAGCGCGACGGCAACTACGAGGATCGAGTTGTCAATTCGGGCGGCGAGGAAGCCTTCCTCAGCAGTGTGCGTGAACAACAGGCCAGGAGCAATCTGGGCAAGAGAATGTATAAGTTCACGGACGATGAGTTGATGACCGTGTACAACCAGTTCAAGCCTCGCTTCGTTCACGGCCCTCGCAAATATGTGGCCGTCCTGCTGAGCGCGGATCCCAAAAAAGTCGAGGAAGCGCGGAAGGCGATCAAAAAGGGTATGGAGTTCGACGCGGCTCTCGCGAAGTACGCCGATCGTCAGTTTGCCCTTGGCGGTTCGCCAAAAGCCTTTGTGGAGAAGGGCGGAAAGCTGCCGGCCCTGTGGAATGCCGCCGAGGGGCTCAAAGTAGGCGACGTCAGCAAGCCGTTTGTCTTCGATCTGCCGGGGTATGGCAAGCTGCACGCCATCCTTAAGGTAGTGGGCACGCAGCCCGAGCTGGACTTGAGCTTTGAGAAGGTCAAGGACGAGGTCCGCGATCTTGCGGCGTTTCAGAAGACAATGACGGATCCCGAATTCCAGAAGAAGCTCGAAGCCCGGCGCAAGAAAGCCGACATCAAGATCGATCTGCCGCAGTACAAGTACCTGGGGATACAGATCAACAATCCTGAACCGCTTACTTATCAAGCTCCGGTGCCTAACGTCAAGCCCGGAGCGGGCGGCAAGTCTAAGTAATTCACGTCTTGGGGCTTGCACAACACGCGTCACTTCGAGTGAAGCGAGAAAGCTGCTTTTGTGGGCGTGCGAAAAGCAGATCCCGCAGTGGGTTCGAGATGACGAAATGCTGCGTTCGAAACGCGTTCCAGAAGGGCTGGGGATGTCCCCAGCCCTTCGGCGTGTGTTACAATTGACCAAATGACCGCACTGAGTGTCAATCGTATTGTGTTGCCGGCGGCGGATCTCGGCCCTGAGAACCCTCTGCCTTACTTCAGGAACTTCAGTCCCAGCGCCCAGGTCAAAGTGGACGACTCTGTACCGGCGGACGACCGGACATACCTGGGTTGGGAGACGGCATTCAGGGTGCTGCCGTATAGAATGCAGGACGGTTACGGCCGCGAGCTGCAACCGCGCGAGTTCACCGCCATTACACTGGAGAACGAGTATCTCAAGGCGCTTGTGCTCCCCGAGGTCGGCGGGCGGCTGGCGTCGTTGGTCCATAAGCCCAGCGCCACCGAGCTTCTTGAGCCGATCAAGCATTTCCAGCCGGCGAACGTCGCGCTGCGCGGAGCGTGGATTGCGGGCGGCGTGGAGTGGAATACCCCGCTGACCGGACATCATTATCTGACCTGCGGCCCGATGTTCGCGGCGCGAGTCGTGGGCATGCGCGGAGAACCGGTTCTCAGGGTGTATGCTTGGGAGCGCGTGAAGAGGTTTCCGTATCAGATAGATCTTCACCTGCCGGAGGGATCGGAGTTTCTGTTCGCACACGTCCGAATCATCAATCCCCACGACGCCGAGATTCCCATGTACTGGTGGACCAACATCGCCGTGCCCCAGACGCCCGACCGCCGGGTTATCGCGCCTGCCGATTCGGTAATCCACAATGCCAAGGGTGGACTCGCGTGCGCGAAGCTACCTATGCTCGATGGCTGCGACCTGACGTACCCTACCAGCATTACCGGTTCGAGGGAGATGTTCTTTCGAATAGACGAGGGCTGCAGGCCCTGGATCGCGTGCCTGGACGAGTGTGGACGTGGGCTGGTTCACGCGTCCACGCCGAGGCTGCGCGGACGCAAGATGTTTGCGTGGGGGTCGGGCCGAGGCGGCCGTCGTTGGCAGGAGCACCTGTTGGGGCCGGGTCGGGCGTACCTTGAAATTCAGGGCGGACTGGCGCGAACCCAACTCGAATCGCTGCCCATGCCCGCGAACGCCGAGTGGGCGTGGACCGAGGCGTTCGGCCTTATGTGCGTCGGTTCGGCGAAGGCGCATTCATCCGATTGGACGGAGGCGAGGACGTCCGTCCAGCGGGCGCTCGACGTGATGCTCCCGAGCGAGGAGTTGGAGCGGCGCGGTTCGCAGTTCGCGCCGGTTGCGCAGAGCGCGCCGGAGGAGACTCTGTCCTTTGGAGAAGGGTGGGGTGCGCTCGACGGGATGCTCGGACAGGCTCGGCAAGCCGCGATCGCTGCAATGCCGTTTGGCGAGGATTCGCTTGGGCCGGATCAGGAGCCGTGGTTGGTGCTGCTGAGGGATGGAATGCTGCCGGAGCGGGATGTAATGGACGAGCCGGGCCATTACATGATCGGGCCGGAGTGGCGTGTCCTGCTGGAGGAGTCGATTCGCAGCGGCGCGAGCGATCACTGGTTGGGCTGGTTGCACCTGGGCGTAATGCGGATGGAGGATCTCGATGTGACGGGCGCGCGCGAGGCGTGGGTGCGATCGATCGAGCGCAGGCCGTCGGGTTGGGCGTATCGGAACCTGGCTGTGTTGGAGAGCAGAAACGAAGACGTTGAAGCGGCCTGCGAGCTGATGAAGCAGGCGTGGGACACCGGCCCGAAGATCGCGCCGCTGGCAATAGAATACGCCGGCATGCTGGAGCGGGCAGGCAGGTGGGACGAGTTGCGTGCGTTTGTCGATGCGCTGCCTGACTGGGTGCGCGGCCACGATCGAATACTGATCGTCCTGGCGAAGCTGGCGCTGCATTTCGACGATCTCAGCGGCGTGGAGGAGATTCTGAACCGCGAGTTCGCCGGCATTCGCGAGGGCGAAGTGACGTTGACCGATCTGTGGTTTGCGTGGCAGGCGAAACTTATAAGCGAGCGCGAGGGCGTGCCGATGGATGATGAACTGAACGCGAGGGTTCGCAGGGAGCTTACGCCTCCGCCGCGAATCGATATGCGCATGACGGACGATGTTTGACATTCGCCGACGGCGTGGGCTATACTCGGCTCAGTCAATTCGGTTGGAGCGGAGCGCGGAGGCGGCTGATGTGGAGAAATAAGACGATACTGGTGTTGATTGCGGTCATCGCCGCGTCGGCAGTAACGGGGCGCGCCCAAACGGCATCGCGGGAGATGATTTCCAACGGCGGTTTTGAGCGCGGCCTTGATGGGTGGACGGCCTGGGGACGAAACGCCGATTTGATAACCATCGACTCACGATCCGCTCACTCGGGCAGAAGTTCAGCTCGTATCGAGGCTGGTCACAACGCGCTCTACACCATCGTCCCCATGCGCGCCGGGCAGGCTTACGAGCTTCGGTTCTTCTATCGGCTTACGGGTGCAAAGCCGGACGCGCAGGTCGCGCTTAACTACAGCGCCAAGGGCGGCGGCCACCGCAGCGGTGGGTTCAAGGTCATTTCCATCCCTGCCGGCAAGGCGAAAGCGTCCGGCTGGGCGGAGATTCGGCAGGTGTTTATGCCGCCCGCGGTCGCTGCCTCCTGCCAGATCGCATTTCAAGCGAACGGCGAGACGGTGCTGTGGGTGGACGATGTATCCCTAAAGCAGGTCGCGCGGCCCGCCGGCCTGAAAGCCCCGCCCGCTCCGTGGGATGGGCTAAAGCATCGCACGGCAAGACCTCTGTTCAGAGAACTGCTTACGAACCGGCCCGGAGGTTATACGATAGTCGCCTGGGGCCATAACCTCAACTTCGAAAACCTGCCGGAGAGCCGCAAGAAGGATTTCCCCGATGCCGCGAGCTGGGAGAAAGAGGTCGAGCGCAGTTACCTCGAATCGGCGCGCAGCGGCCTCGGCTATATGGACCTGCCGGGCGGTATAAGTCGGCAGTCGGGGCCGAGATCGGCCGCGTTTCACCGGGAGCTCAGCGAGAAGTACGGCGTGAAATTCGACGTGTGGACGGAAGGCAGCGCCACGACGGCAGCCGCGCTCGATGCAGGAGCCGAGCTTCTGAACCCTAAGGCTGCCGCCATAGGCCGCAAGCGCAGCGTGTCACTGGTGGATCACCGGTATGTCGAAGCGCAGCAGAAGATACTGACCAGGCTTGGAGAGTCGTTGGCGGGCCTGCCCTTTGTTGGGACCTACTACGGTCGCGACGAGCCCTCCATCGGCCTGCCTGAAGGCTTGCCGGATCGCTGGGGAGACTACGGCAAGCAGATGGCGGCGGAGGTGCTCAAGGACTACGGGTTTGCGGCGCCGGTTCCCAACGATCCGCAGTTTGAAAACGATCCGCACAAGCCGCTGCGCTGGATTGCGTATAACCGGTGGGCGTCGAAGAAATGGGCCGAGAGCCGCGCTCGACTGTCTAATGCGATCCACGCCGTTGATCCCGACGCCGTCTACAGCCCCGCCGACTACTGGTTTATGAGCGGCTTTCACGCGTTCGACTATCCGGCTCTGGCGTCGTGTACCGACCTCTTCGACATCGACCCCTACGCCAGTTCGGCGGAGCGGCGGCGCGGCCGCGGTGTCTACAACCACGGGTTCGGGGCAAAGTTCATCTCGGACCTGACGGGCAAGCCGGTGCGTGTGATTGCGCAGGCGTTCGACTACGCGGGCTACACGATGAATCCACAGGACTTGCGCGAGTGGGTCAGCGACGCGATACGCTGCGGTGCCTCGGCGATTTCGTACTACCAGATGGACAACCCCAAGTATAAAGCTCCCGACCGCTGGGCGATGATGCTTCATCTGTCGAAAGTGATCTCGACCATGAACCGCGTCGCACTGCCGCAGGACCCGGACACGGCCGTGCTCTACGCATCATACACGCATATGGCGATGGGCGAGTCCACTCCGGGCGATCAGGTCTACGCCGCTCACGCGCTGATCGGTGAGATGGTTGGATCGTGGTTCAGGTTCATATCGGATTCCCAGCTCGATCTTGGGCAGCGAAGCCTGGTCGGCTACAAGGCAGTGTACCTTCCTGTAGGCAAGTATGTGACCGCTGAGACGGCTGCCAAGATCGAGGCTTACGTGCGCGGCGGCGGGGTATTGATCTGCGGGGATGCGGGGGCGTTCGGAAGCGACCTTGCCGGCAACGACACGTCCAAGACCCGCGAGCGAATACTTGGGATTGCCGTGCTGGGACCTGCAAAGGCCGACAGGATAGTGCTGACTCGCAGCTTCGGCGACGGCACCATGTCCGGCGTTGCACTGCCGCTGTTCGATGTCGATCTCTGGGGCGAATGCACTCCAGGGCTCGCAAGGGACATCCGGGTGCTGGACGGCAGCGCGAAGGTGCTTGCGAAGTACCCGAACGGCAGGCCGGCGGTTGTCCTGCGCAGACTGGGCAACGGTAAGGTAATAACTTTCGCGGCGAATCCTTTTTCGCCCGAAGTCACGGTCGAGCGGACCCGGTGGCCGGAGGTGTTCAAGGTTTTACAAAAGGGCGTCGGCTGCAAGGTGGACAGACCGATCTGGCGCTTTGTGCTGCCGGATATCGACCGCAAGTAGACATTTGGCCCTGCTTTGGGATTCTGGCTGTGCACCGTCGGCGGGCTGGCGCCTCGCTGCGTGCACGGATTGATTGGATGGTGGGTCTACGGACGGCCGTTATCCTGAAGCAATGGGCGGAAAACGGATAAGCGGGGTATGGCTAAGTACTTGGCATTGGTCTGCGCGATAGGAGGCATATGTTCGATGGCGGCGGCGAGTGAGCGGCCAGGAACGATCGGAGTGTATTGCAGGCTCACGAACGTCGTCGGCTCGGCAAGCAAGCTGCGCGATACCATGAAACGGATGAAAGTGGCGGGCATAGATTTCATCCTGCCCGCCGGTAAGGGTACTTCCGGACTGGTGAACTGGGACTCCAAAGTCGCTCCTCCGGAGCTCATAGGCGACGCCGAATACATGGCGAAGGTGGTCAGATACGCTCATGCGGCCGGGCTGAAAGTCTATCCGGTATTCTGCGTGTGTCCCGAAGGCGGGGAGAACAAGCTGGACGCCGTGCTCGAGAAGAACCCGTCGTGGGCGTGGTTTGCGGACGGCGAGCGGCGCGGCTATATCGATCCCGGCAATCCCGACGCCAGGCGATATGAGACATCGTTGATGGCCGAGCTCGCGTCCAACTACGACATCGACGGCATCAGCCTGGACTACATGCGCTGTCCGAACCGGGTGGGCTACACGGACACCGGCCGAGCGGCGATGCTCAAAGCATACAACGTCGATCTTGCCGGGATTGTGGACGTCGGATCGGAGACGCTCGACACGGAGGGTGGCAAGAAGGCGATCGGGGCGGTGCATGCCTCCGCTCGCCGGAACCCCATCTGGCCGAAGTGGAAAAAGTGGCGGACGGACCAGCTCAACAAATTCATGGCCGAGATTCACTCAGCGGTCGATAAGGTCAAGCCGGGGCTGCCCATATCGAGCTACGTCTGGGGCTACCACACTTATACCGGCAATTACGAGACTTGCCAGGACTGGCTGACCTGGATTAAGAACGGCTGGCTTGACTGGATCAATCCTTCGGGCTACCGCTACGACGATCAGTCGTTCCTGGAGGCGGCGCGGCTCAATCGCGCGCACGTGCCGAAGGGATTCCCATTCTACATCACCATCGGTGTCCTCACGAGCCACGGCAAGCTCGAGAGCGCGGAGCAGATCAGGCACCAGATGCAAATGGCGCGCCAGTGCGGTGCTGAAGGGCTGGTGTTTTTCACGTGGGAGTCGCTGGAGCCGTTCCTCGATGAGGTCGCGCCGGATATTCGAGCGTTTGGCAAGTAGGCTAATCCACGATGTTGTCCTTTACGATGTGCCCGTCTTTCGGATCGTAGACGATGGGCTCCGCCGTGCAGTGGCGGATAATGTTGTCCTTGATGATCCACTTCACGCAGTTCTTGCCCAGCGCGAGGCCCGACTTGCACTTCACCGCGCTGGAGTCCCAACTAAATATCTGGTTGTTGGTGAACGTGAACGCGTGAGCGTCGTGGGCCTCGACGGCGTTGAACTTCCCCGAAGCGCCTTCGGAGTTCGTGTGGATCGTGTTGCCAACGATGATGCCGGTCTGCCGGCTCTGCTCGAAGCGGTTGTTCTCGATTCGGTTGAAGTTCGCGCCGGGGCCGAGCTTTAGGGCAATGTCGTTGCCCCAGTGGTAGTTCATCGAATAGGTGCCGGCTGACG
>Ga0272448_1003763_pt1 | contig 17780 bp, 15 predicted proteins | sample YNPCB0191_FD_202220 | JGI IMG/M metagenome (GOLD analysis project Ga0272448, IMG submission 202220) | Hot spring sediment microbial communities from Yellowstone National Park, WY, United States - YNP-CB-019-1 | ecosystem: Environmental > Aquatic > Thermal springs > Hot (42-90C) > Sediment... | reverse complement strand
CAACTCACGGCGCTGCTCATCTGTCAGAATGACCGTCAATGGCTTCGGCATCGTCATCACCTCCATAAAACCAATAACACCGAAGCCACCGAAAGGTTACCTTCTTAATTTTTGAAAGTGCATGAAACCTGCCCTACCCTCGCTGTGTAACCGCGAATCGCGCGAATGCACACGAAGTTCGTAGGGCGGCTTTCCATAGCCGCCGGAGGCGGGGGCAGGTATGGAAACCTGCCCTACCCTCGCTGTGTAACCGCGAATCGCGCGAATGCACACGAAGTTCGTAGGGCGGCTTTCCATAGCCGCCACGCATGTGCGACGTACTTCCGGAAGTGCGTCGCACCTGGCTCGCCAACACAAGACGGAGCCGAATCCAAATCCCAATCGCGGCCCGCGACGGCGCTCACAGTCTGCGCATTCTAGCAGATTCGCCTCCAAACGGATTCGCGCCGCAGGCGCGCGGTTGGAGAAAGAGGCCGATTCTCGTATAATCCGCGCAAGGAGGGCTTTCATGGCACACAACACGAATCGGCCTCTGATCCTGGTTACCAACGATGACGGCATCGCCTCGCCTGGGCTGCGCGCGGCGGTGCGGGCGGCCTTGCGGCTGGGCGAGGTGCTGGTGGCCGCGCCGTCGGGGCAGCAGACGGGCGCGGGACGCGGCACGCCCGGCAACGGCCCCCTGCTGCTGGAGCCGGCGCCCCTCACCATAGACGACCAGCCCGTCCGCGCCTACGCCATCCCAGGCACGCCCGCCCAGACGGTCGCCTACGGCGCGCTGGTGCTGGCCGACAGGCCCGTGGACCTGGTGATCTCGGGCATCAACTACGGCGAGAACCTGGGCGTGGAGATCACGACGTCGGGCACGGTCGGCGCGGCGCTGGAGGCGGCGGCGATGGGCATCCCGGCCCTCGCCATCTCGCGCGAGACGCACAAGCGATTTCATTTCAATCCGGAGGAGGGGATGGACTTCGCGGCGGCGCAGCACTTCGCCGAACTGTTCGGGCGATTGTTGCTGGCCCGGAGGATGCCGGCGGATGTGGACGCCCTGAAGGTGGACGTGCCCGAGGACGCCAGCGCCGACACGCCCTGGCGCGTTACCCGGGTGTCCCGCCAGCGCTACTACTATCCGGTGCCGCCCGCGAACCCTGACCTGTCCAGACCGGTCTATGTGGACTACGAAGTCCAGTTGTACATGGATACGCTGGAACCCGATTCGGACATTTGGGCTTTGGCGGTGGATCATGTGGTGTCGGTGGCTCCGATCTCGCTGGACCTGTCGTCGCGCGTCGCGCTGGATGAGGTAGATCGCGTGCTGCGCGCCGCCGGGGCCTGAACCGCGCCACAAGTGGAGGATTTCCGATGATGATTGAAACCCATGGATTGACTCGCAAGTTCAACGGCAACCTGGCCGTGGATGGGCTGACGATAGAGGTCCGAGAGGGCGAGGTGTTCGGCTTGCTCGGCCCGAACGGCGCGGGCAAGACGACCACGGTGCGCATGTTGGCGTGCCTGATTCGCCCCACGTCGGGCACGGCCCGCATCAACGGCTACGAACTGGGGCGCGACAACCAGCAGATTCGCCGCATCTGCGGCATCCTGACCGAGACGCCGGGCCTCTACGAGAAACTCAGCGCGCGGGAAAACCTGCTGTACTTCGCACGGCTGTACGACGTGCAGGACCCGGAGGCCCAGGTGCGCAAGTATCTCCAGATGTTGGGCCTGTGGGACAAGCGCGATGAGCCGGTGGGCATCTTCTCCAAGGGCATGCGCCAGAAGGTGGCCATCGCCCGCGCGCTGATTCACGAGCCGCGCCTGCTGTTCCTGGACGAGCCGACCGCCGCCCTGGATCCGGAGTCGGCCAAGACGGTGCGCGATTTCATTGAGGAACTGAAGAGCGAAAAGCGCACCATCTTCCTCTGCACGCACAACCTGGACGAGGCCGAGCGGCTGAGCGACCGCATCGGCGTCATCCGCCAGCGCCTCATCGCCGTGGACACGCCCGACGGCCTGCGCCGTGGCCTGTTCGGCCGCCAAACGGTGGTGCAACTGGCGGAGGTTACGCCTGCGCTGGTGGACGCCTTGCGCGGCCTGGAGTTCATCTCCCATGTCAAGCAGGACGGCAATCGGCTTCTCGTGTCGCTCTCGGACCCCGACGCGCAGAACCCCGTCATCGTGGAGCGCCTGGTGCGCGCGGGCGCGAAAGTGCAGTACGTGAGCGAGGTCAAGCACTCGCTGGAGGACGTGTACCTGACGCTGGTACGGGAGGAGACGCAATGAGGAAAGCGCTCATCGTATTCCGCAAAGAGTGGCGCGAGATTCTCAAGAACAAACTCATCCTCTACACGATTGGGGTTCCGCCCATCCTGCTGGCCATTCTGCCGTTGGTCATGATGTATTTCATGCGCAACGAGCCGGTGGACCCCGAAGACTTGGCCATGTACGCGCAATTCGTCGCGGCGCTGCCCTGGCTCACCCCGCAGGAAGTGGTGATGTACGTGTTGCTCAACCAGTTCGTGCTGATGTTCCTGATGATGCCTGTGGTCATTCCGGTAACGATTGCGTCCTTCAGCATCATCGGGGAGAAGGAGCAGCGCAGCCTTGAGCCGCTGCTGGCGACGCCCATCCGCGTTACCGAACTCCTGGCGGGTAAGACGCTGGCGGCGGTGGTGCCGGCGCTCCTGACCACATGGGCGGCCTTCGCGATCTTCCTGGCGGGGGCCTACTTCCTGGCCACGCCTGCGCTCTTGCGGGCGCTCCTGTCGCCCATGTGGTGGTTGGCGTTCTTCGTCATGGCACCGCTGTTCTGCATCCTATCGGTGGCCATCGGCGTCGTGATCTCCTCGCGGGTGAACGACACCCGCGTGGCCCAGCAGATCGGCGGGCTGATCGTGCTGCCGGTGGTGGCCCTCGCCATGTTGCAGACCTTCGGCAAGGTGCTGTACACGACGCAGACCTTCGCCCTGGCCTGCGTGGTGCTGGCGGCGGTGGATGTTCTCGTCATCCGCGTGGGGAGCAACCTGTTCCAGCGCGAGGCGATCCTCACGCGCTGGAAGTGATCGCCACGGTGAACCGCAGGCGGTGTGAGCAAACGGGCGTATAGAGCAAGGAGGCACACACTATGGGGAATCTCGCTCTCGTGTTGGCCCCGCTGGTCGTGTTGCAGGTGGGGCTGATGGCGCTGGGGTACGTGGACCTGGCGCGGCGCGACGCCGTGCGCGGCGGCAAGAAGTGGGTCTGGGCGCTGGTCATGCTCGTGAGTTTCGTCGGCCCCATCCTGTACTTCGCGATAGGCCGCGAGGAGTAGCCCATGTCCGACGTCGCCATTCGCTGCGAGGGCCTCACGCGCCGATTCGGCAAAGTTGTCGCCGTGGACAACCTGAACCTTGAGGTGAAGAGCGGCTCGGTGTTCGGGTTCTTGGGGCCGAACGGCGCGGGCAAAACGACGACCATCAAACTGCTGACCGGCTTGCTCCGCCCCACCAGTGGCCGGGCCTGGATCGCGGGCCAGGAGGTGCAGGTGGAGCGCGTGCAGGCGCGGGCGCTGTTCGGCTACCTGCCCGAAGACCCCGTGTTCTACGGCTGGATGACGGCGCGGGAACTGCTCACCTATGCCGGGCGACTGTTCGGCATCCCCGACCGCGCCCTCAAGCCGCGCGTGGAGGAACTGCTGGACCTGGTGGGGCTGAAAGCCGTGGCCGGCCGCAAGGTGGGCGGGTTCTCGCGGGGGATGCGGCAACGGCTGGGCCTGGCCCAGGCGCTGGTCAACGCCCCGCCGGTGCTCATCCTGGACGAGCCTGCCTCGGCGCTGGACCCCATCGGGCGGCACGAGGTGCTGGCGCTCATCCGGCGGCTGCGCGTCCACGACGGCATCACCATCTTCATGTCCACGCATATCCTCGCCGACGTGGAGCGGACGTGCGATACCGTCGCCATCATAGACCGCGGGCGGCTCCTTGCCGTGGCCGATCAGGAGGAGTTGCGCCGCCGCTATGCCGTGCCGGTGTTCACGGCGGTGGTGGCCGGCGAAGAACCCGACATTCGCGCGCTGCACGCCCGACTGGAATCGCTGCCCTGGGCCGATCGCGTGGAGCGCGCCAACGACTGCCTGCGCGTGTTCGCGACCGACGAGGAGACCGCGCGCCGCCAACTGCCCGCAATCATCGCGTCCAGCCCCGCCATCCTCCTCCGCTACGAAGTGGGGATGTCCAGCCTGGAAGATGCCTTCCTGCGGGTGCTGGGCCGCGAACCCGGCGGACGCCATGCCTCGGGAGGTGCATGACCATGCGGCTTGGGACTCTCTTGAAGAAGGAACTCCTGGAGTACTGGCGGACCTACCGCGCCGTGGTTCTCGGCATCGTGTTCGTGGTCTTTGGGATACTGTCGCCCGCGGCGGCGCGCTACATGCCCGACATCCTCGCCACGTTGGACACGCAGGGGATGGTCATCCAGTTGCCCCCGCCCACGGTGGCCGATGCCAACGCACAGTTCGTCAAGAACATGTCGCAAATCGGGGCCATCGTGCTGATTCTCATCGCCATGGGCGCGGTCTCCCGCGAGCGGGACAAGGGGACGGTGGCCTTCACCTTGAGCAAGCCCGTGCCGCGCGGGGCGTTCCTGCTGTCCAAGGCGCTGGCGCTGCTGATCGTAACGTGGGCCGCGCTGGCGCTGGCGGCGATGGTCCACGCGTACTACACGTGGCTCCTGCTCGGCCCGCTGCCGTTGGGCCGCTGCGCGGTCATGGCAGCGCTGGTCGGCGTGTACCTCACCGCGCTCCTGGCGATCACGTTCCTGGGCAGCACCCTGACGAAGAGCCTGGCGGTGTCGGCAGCCGTGGGCTTTGGCGGCTACCTGCTCATCAGCCTGCTCGGCGCGATCCCGCGACTGGCCCCGTATCTGCCGGGCGACCTGCTGGGGCGGGCCTTGGCCGCGGGCAACGGCGCGCCCCAGATGGCGTGGGGCGGCTTCATCAGCGCGCTGGTCATCGCCGTGGCCTGTTGGGTGGCGGCCTGGCTTGCCTTCCGCCAGGTGGAACTATGAGCGCGAACCCGCCTGCGCCGCAGCCCTGGGCGACCCCGCACACGCGAGGGGCAACCTGATGCAGCCTCAGCCGCGTGCGTACTATCGTTCCTTCCCCACCCAGTTGTGGGTGCTCGTAGGGGGCGGGTTCATCAACTCCCTCGGAAGCGCGTTGGTGTTCCCGTTTCTGACCCTCTACCTCCGACAGCGGTTTGGAATCCCCCTGCTACAGGTGGGGCTCGTGCTCACCGCCAACGCCGTTGCCGGCCTGCTTGCCAGCTTGCTGGGCGGGTTCATCGCCGACCGATTCGGGCGACGGTCGGTCATGCTCGTCAGCCTGGCGTCCACAAGCGTTGTGCTGCTCCTGATCGGGTTGGCCTCCACGTACGGGCAGGCCGTCTTGCTGGCCGCAGCCATCGGCCTCACAAGTCCCCTGTCCCAGCCCGCGCGAGACGCCATGATCGCCGATTTGACCCAGCCAAGCCAGCGGGCTGAAGCCTACAGCATGCTGCGCGTCGCTACCAACCTGGGCTACGCCATCGGCCCGGCCATCGGCGGGTTCCTGGCCAGCGTCTCGTACTTGCTCTCCTTCGGCCTGGCGGCGTCGGCCTCGCTGGCGGTGTTCGTCGTAACGTGGTTCCTGGTGCGCGAGACCCTGACCGACGCCGCCCGAGCGCGCGCCAGCAACAACCCATCGGGCGGATTCGGCCCGGTCTTTCGCGACGCGCCGTTCATGCTCTTCTGCGTGCTGGGGCTTTTGACCGCAGTGGCCTACGCCCAGGTAACGACGAACTTACCGGTGCACATGAAGGAATCGCTGGGGCTGGGCGAGCGCTACTTCGGGTGGGTCATGACCACCAACGCGGCGATGGTGGTGGCGCTCCAGATGGCCATCACCCGCGCCATCGCGCGCTGGCCGCGGCTGCCGACCCTGGCGCTCGGCGCGGCCCTGTACGGTGTGGGCGTGGGAGCCATCGGGTTGGTGTCGGCGTTCCCCGGGTTCATCGTGTGCTCGGTCATCTACACCCTGGGCGAGATAGTGGTCTCACCCACGGCCAACGCCTTCACCGCCGACCTTTCGCCGGCCGAGATGCGCGGGCGCTACATGGGGCTTCTGGCCCTCACGTGGGGCGTGGCGTATGGCATCGGCCCCGCGCTGGGCGGCGCGATGTACGATGCGGGGTTCAAAGTGGCCCTGTGGTTCGCGGCGGGTGGCCTCGCCTTGAGCACGGCCCTGGGCTATCTCTTGCTCCAGCGGTACCTGCGCAAGCGGGGCTAGCGCGGGCCGCGGAACACCGCCGGCAGGAAGACCCGCTTCGCCACGGGCGGCCTGGTCGCCGTCCACGTCGCCGTCGCCGTGGGGGTCCTCGTGGCCGTGGCCGACGGTGTTGCCGTTGCCGTCCGCGTCGGCGTCGCCGTGGGGGTCTGCGTGGCCGTCGCCGTCGGGGTTGCGGTCGCCGTCCGTGTCGGCGTCGCCGTGGGGGTCCTCGTGGCCGTCGGCGTGCGGGTGAGCGTTGCCGTGGGGGTAGGCGTTGACGATGCACTTGCGCGCCAGGCGTACATCACCCGCGCCAGGCCGTCCGTCCCCAGCGCCACCCAGGCCAGGTGCACAGTGCCATCGGGCGCCACGCCCACGGCCACATCCAGGGGCGTACCGGATACGCCGATGGTCTCCGTCGCGCCCCACGCGCCCGCGAACCATCGGCGGTACGCCACCGAATCCGCCCGCGCCCAGGCGAGGTGAAGGCTTCCGTCGCTCCCCTGGGCCAGGTCCGGCCCCCAGGCGTCGCCCGCGCCCGAGACGCCGATGGCGCTGCCCCAGCCCGACGCCGAGCGCGACGCATAGTAGATTTGGTATCCCGCTCCGGTGTCCTGCTGCCAGACGGCATGCGCCAGCCCCGCCAGGCACGCCAGATGCCCCGCCGAGGCGTTGAAATCGGGCGCGTTGGAGACCGAGACCGGCAGCGACCACTCCATGCCGCTCCGAACCGTGTACCACAGTTGCTGCTTCCCGGTCCGCGGGTCGCGCTCCTGGAACAGCACGTGAGTCCCCTGGGCGTCCAGGCACACGTCCGACGCGCTGCCCGAAGCGCCGGGCACGGCCCCGGCCGTCCACGGCGCTGCGCCGTCGCGCGTGGCGAGATAGACCTCGTCATACGCGGCCCCGCGCTCGGTCCAGGCCACGGCCAGCAGCGTCCCGAACCTGTCGGCGGCAGGCGACAGCGAATCCCCATCCGTTGGCATGGCGCTCACGGGCAGCGACCACGCGCTCCCATCCCAGTCGGATTCATACACATCCCACTGCCCGCCCAGTTGGGCGGCGAAGGCCAGATGCGCGGCGGCTCCCTGCCCGCCCACAAGCGCAGGGCCAATGCCTTGCGCCGCCTCACGGGCGACGGGGTTCACGGTGGGCGCGCCGTATGCGTGCCACAGGCGGCCGTCATCCTCCCAGACCACGTGCACGACGCCCCCGTCGGACACCGCCAGCGCCACATCCGCAATTCCGGCGGATGCCGGCGCCAGGGCGATGGGCGTGGACCATTCGGCCACCGACGCGGGCAGCGGCGCGCCGACCTGGGCGCGGACGGCGGCGGTGATCACGAGGCACAAGACTGACACGACGACAACGCTGCGACGCATGGCTCCTCCCCAACAAAATGCCGGGTGCGGTAGCGGGCCGCACCCGGCCAACGAGACCCGTTCCCCCTCGCCTATTCCGTCGTGGCGCGTATGTCCTGAATCTTCAGGGCGACCATGTGCCCGCTCACGGAGCGGATGGCGATGACGCGCACGTGGGAGCCTACCTCCACCGGCCCAACGATAACTGTCCACGGCGTAACCCAGATGTCGTAGATGACCGGCAGCGTCCCGTCGGGCGCGATCTTCCAGGTGCCCGGGATGGGCGATTTCTGCACGACCCGTCCGGTGAAGTCCATGATGTCGGGCACGGCCTCGCGGACGGTGATGTGCCGGGCCTCCACGACGCGCTCGGTTCGCAGCGTGCCGGTTACCTCCGCCATCAGCCCGACGGCAGGGGGCAGCCCGTCTATCACCGTCTCGGGCGTGATGAGCACGCGGATGCCGCGGACGATCCAGTAGTCGTCGTGAATCTCGTCAATGCGCCCCGCGAACGTGATCTCTTGGTTCAGCGGCGGGCGGAGCACCTTGATGCGCTGCGCCACGAGCACTGCATTGGCGTCGGCGGCGCTGCTCACGCTCACCGGCACCGCCACGACGTGCACCAGCGCGCCCACATCCGCCGGCCCCTTCGTCTCGTCAATGGTCGTGCTGACCGTAACCGTTACGCTGATGACGCTGGGGAGCAGGTCGGTGCTCGTGAGCGGCCGTATGCCCCACACCGCCGGCAGTTCCTCGCCGGACTTGCTGACGATGATCCCCTGGAAACTGACCGGCTCGCTCTGCGGCTCCCGCACGCGAATGCGCGTGGCCACCACGGAACGGTCGGGCTGCAGGAATCCCTTGACCTCGGCGATGAGGCCCACCTGCGGCGTGCCGATGATCTCCGTGGTCGCGGTGATGATCACCCGCACGTTGCGTACCGTCCACTCGGTCTCGCCGATGCTCTGAATCGGCCCGAAGAATTCCACCTCCACCTGGCTGGGCCTGCGGATGAGGATGAGCCGCGCATCCACCTTGCCGTCGCTCGTCCGGAAGCCCGTTACGTCGGCGATGTCCCCCACCGCAGGCACGACGCCATCGGGCAGCAACCGGGTCTTGTCGGACACGACGACCGTCTCCGTGCCCACCGTCCATTCGCCCAGCACGCCATCGGGGGGCAGCGCCACGATGGGCGCGGCGAAGTGCACCGGCCGCAACTGGATGGGAGGCCTGAGCACCTTGATCACCCGCGCCAGCACGGAGCGATCCGGCTGGCGAACGCCGACAACCTGCACGGTTGCGCCCACGTCCGCGGGGCCGGCCTGCTGATTGACCACCGTCTGCGCGTTGAGCCGCACCGTTACGCCGGATACCACCCATTCCGTGGCGCTGTGCTTCGCCTGGATGACGCCGACGAAGGTTACCGAGGGGTTCCCTGGGGGTTCCGGCGATGGGCCTTCGGCCAGCGCCGTGGGCACCAGGAGCGCCAGCACAGCCACGATCGCCACCATCACCGAGAGGCACCGAGTGAGTTTTCGTTCCATCGTGATCCTCCTATGCTTTGAGGTCGCGTGCGGGGGTCTCCCAGGATTGGTTGGGCGGAGGGAGGCCGCCTGCCGCCCGAATGCTTGGGGGGCATTCGTGGACAGAGGTTGGGCCAACCCCGGGAGACACCCCGCCGCTTGTTTCCGTTGAGTCAAACGCACCGCGACGGCTGCGGATACGGGCGCGCCTTGCGTCGTGGCCGCAAATCGTAGGGGCGGGTAGGGGCAGGTCTGGTAGGGGTAGGTCTGAGACCCGCCCCTACGTGATCTGGCAAAAAGAAAGCCAGCCACTCCAGCGGCTGACTTCAAGAAGGCGCTGTGTTGGCGCGCCCCGCCACGGTAGGCGGGAACCTCGTCCCCGCGACCGCGGCGCTGCGGGTTTTGTCGCCATCCCTGCCACGGGGCAGGGATTCGCGTCCGCCTACTTCTTGTAGCGGTACACGATGCGCCCGCGGGTCAAATCGTAGGGGGATAATTCCACCAGAACGCGGTCGCCCAGCAGGATGCGGATGTAGTACATGCGAATCTTGCCGGAGATATGCGCGAGCACCTCGTGCCCAGAGTCCAGTTGAACGCGGAACTGGGCGTTGGGCAGCGTCTCTATCACAGTGCCTTGCGCCTCAATGACTTCCTTTTTCTTCGCCTGTCGCGTTTCCTGTTTCGCCATGCAACCTCCTGCCTCAAATTCGGCGCGCCTATGTGCGCGTCCCTGGGCCCGCGCCGGTCGGCGGGCCGTCGGCATCCAATGTCCCGTTGTCCGAGAACTCGTCAAAATCGTCCAGCAGCACTTCCCTGGGCTTGCCCCCGACCTCGGGCGGCCCGATGATGCCGCGCTCTTCCATGAGGTCAATCAGCCGCGCCGCCCGCGGGTACCCGATGCGCATCCGCCGCTGCAAGAGCGACGCCGACGCGGTGCCGGTCTGCCGCACCAGCGCGATGGCCTGGTCCAGCAGATCGTCCTCCTCCTCGGCCTCTTCCAGCGAGGCCCACGGCGCGGGCGTCGGCGGGCCTTCGGCGGGCAGCGCCTCCACCCAGAATTTCACCAGATTGTCCACCTCGCGGTCCGAGACAAAGCAGCCCTGCAACCGCTGCAGGTGGCTGGAATCGGGCGCCATGAACAGCATGTCGCCGCGCCCCAGCAGTTTCTCGGCGCCGGCCGTGTCCAGAATCACCCGCGAATCCACCTGCGACGTTACCGCAAACGAGATGCGGGCCGGGAAGTTGGCCTTGATGAGGCCCGTTACCACATCCACCGACGGGCGCTGGGTAGCGATGACCAGGTGGATGCCCGTAGCCCGCGCCATCTGGGCGATGCGACAGACCGACCGCTCCACCTCTTCGGGGTTCATCATCATCAGGTCGGCCAATTCGTCAATCACCACCACGATGCGCGGCAACGGGTCCTGGCCCTGCGCCATCTGCCGGCGGTTGTAGTCCTCCAGGTGGCGCGCCTTCTCGGCCGCGAACTTGCGGTAACGCTCGTCCATCTGAAAGGTAACCCACCGAAGCGCCGCCACAGCCGACTCCAACTCCACCACCACCGGCCCGATGAGGTGGGGCAGCCCGTTGTATCGGGTCAGTTCCACCATCTTCGGGTCTATCATGACCAGGCGGACGGCATCCGGCCCGTTGTTGAAGATCAGCGACGAGACGATGGCGTTGATGCACACAGACTTGCCCGAACCCGTCGCGCCGGCGATGAGCAGGTGCGGCATCTCGGCCAGGTCCGCGAATACTGGCTTGCCCGACACGTTATGCCCCAGCGCGATCTTCAGCCGGCCTTTGCTCTTGCGGAAGGCGTCGGACTCCAACACCGACCGCAGCGACACCAGGCTTACGTCGGCGTTCGGGACCTCTATGCCCACCAGGGATTTCCCGGGCACCGGGGCCTCAATCCGAATCGGCGCGGCGGCCAAGGCCAGCGCTAAATCATTGGCCAGCCCGTAAATTTTGCTCACCCGCACCTTGCGCTGCCGAACGTGGCCGTTGGAGCCGGGAGCATCTATGTAGCCGGGCTCCACGCCGAATTGCGTTACCACCGGCCCGACGTTGATTTCCACCACCCTGGCCGGCACGCCGAAGGAAGCCAGCGTCTCCTCAATGATGGCCGCGCGGATTCGCGCGTCGGTCTCGCTGAACTTCTGCGGCGAGCCAGGGTCCAGCAGGTCAATCGGCGGGAGGTTCTTCGCCCGCCGCACCCGCGGCTGGGGCGCTGGCTCAGGCTCCACCTCGGGCTTGGCCGCTGCCTTGGCCTTGGGCAGGGCCGGACGCTTCCGTGGAGCCGGCTGCGGCGGGAGGTTCACCACCGGCTCCTCGGCCCCGCGCCGACGCAGGCGACCCCGCATCGCCTCGGCGAGCCTTGCGGCGGCCTGCCGTGCCGCGGCTAGGTGCTGGGGACTCAGGCCCAGACCCAGCACCGCGCCGCCTGTCAACACGACCGCGAGAATCAGCCAGGCCCCTGCTGTCCCGACGGCCGAGGCGAGCAGGCGGGTGATGGCCCAGCCCACGTACCCGCCGCCCTGCCCCATGTCGGCCGCCGCCAGCGGGTCTTGCCCGCCGCCGAGCAGGTGGAACACGCCCAGCAGGCCCAGGAACAATAATTCCAAACCCACCACGGTATCCCATTGCTGGGACAGATGTTCCCACACGCGTGGTTTCATAAGGGAGACGCCGGTAGCCGCAAAGGCTGCGCCTACCAGAAAAGCGCCCCACCCGAAGACGCGACGGAGCCATTGAGCCCACCAATTGATCCACGCGCCTCGGGTGATGGAAAGGAGGCTGAGCAAGGTAACCAACCCCAGGGCAACCAGAAGGACGGCGACGATTTCCCGTCGGTATCGGGCTGCGCGAAGCCCAGGGACTTCAGTTGCTGGGTTTGATTTTCGGCGTGTCATACAGGCGCACCGCGCGGGCCATCAGGTCGCACCGCTGCTTTCGCGCTCGCAACCTCGCTCTTCCTGCAAGGCCGACGCCCTGTGCTACTCCAGGCGGCGGGCCATGCGTCGCTGCTGTTGACGCATCTTGCGCAGGCCGCGCCGTTTGGCCTTGCGCTTCAGTTCGCTCTTGGAGACATACCAGCGCTTCTGGCGGTACACGCTGAGGATTTTGTCCTCAGTTACCTGCTTGCGGAACCGCCGGAGCAAGTCCTCGTATGACTCTCCAGATCGCAGTGTAACGGTAGCCAACTGTGTTTCACCTCGCTTCCCATAGGCCGGAGCAGGGCGCTTCTGCCGTGGGCGGCAAAGGCGCGCTGGCGGCCGGTATTCCATTCCGAGATGGAGCCGCTCCAGGGATAGAAAACGGCCCCGCTGTGGTCAGCAAGGGCCGCTCATGGTCTGTCGTTCGCGCCGCGCTACAATCCACGTGCACTCAACCATCCTCGCTCCGCAAGACCCTTGATAGCGAATGTAGCCGCATCCCCGGAACAGCCCACGCTGACGTTACGAGGACTGGCGGCCTCTCGGAGACGAATCCCCTCAAAGTGGCCTCCTGACCTCGCGTTATGCGCCCGTCGGTTGTTGCAGGCGGGCCTACAAGGCCATTATACGGAATGAGCGAAAAGATGTCAAACATTCGCACCGCGGGATTGGCTGCGTCCTGTGTTGGCGACCGAGGTGCGACGCGCTTTCGGGAGCCGCCGCGCCTTGTGTTCGCGTTATTCGTGGATAGCGCGCGTAGTTCGTAGGGCGGCTTTCCTTGGCCGCCGGGGGCAGGGGCAGGTATGGGAACCTGCCCTACGCTAAGCAATCTCGTCTTTCCTATTCGCGTGGATTCGTGTTATTCGCGGTTCCAGAGGCGTAGGGCAGGTATGGAAACCTGCCCTACTGTTCCCCATTCGCTTGGATTGGCGTTATTCGCGGTTCCAGAGGCGTAGGGCAGGTATGGAAACCTGCCCTACTGTTCCCCATTCGCTTGGATTGGCGTTATTCGCGGTTCCAGAGGCAGCGGGCAGGTATGGAAACCTGCCCTACGCTAACCAATCCCGTTTTTCCTATTCGCGTGGATTCGTGTTATTCGCGGTTCCACAGGCGGGCCGCGCCGCGCTTGCCATTTTGCCCGCGCGATGCTAAAATTGCAGGGCCAACAACCCAGAACGGGAGAGGAGTATGCGCATCCGTCGTGCGGAACTCGTGGATCTGAACGTGTGCATGGACATGGACCGCTCCTATTCCACCGACTACGTGTGGCAGGTGGAGGAACGTTCCCGCAGCGGCGAAATCTCCGTTACGTTTCGGACGGTCCGCCTGCCGCGCACGGCGCAGATTCGGGTTCCCCGACTGGAAACTGGCCTTCTAACCTGCTGGCAGCAGGATGAATGCTTTGTCGTCGCCGAGAACGACGGCCAGATTCTTGGCTTCCTGAACATGCCCGTGGTGCCATCGGAACCTGTGGCGCGCATCCGCCACCTGGTGGTGGACGCGCCGCACCGCCGCAAGGGTGTGGGGAGCGCCTTGCTGACGTCCGTAGCCGCATGGGCGCGCGACCAGGGCGTGAGCGGCATCGTGGCCGAGACCGAGACCAACAATCATCCCGCCATCTCGTTCCTTCAGCGACAGGGGTTCGCGTTTTGCGGCTATAGCGACCAGTTGGCGGTGAACCAGGGCATCCGGCTGTTCTTCATCCTGCCGCTGCGCTAGAACAGTAGAAGCGAAACTGGAGCGGGCTTTGTGTCGCCTGATTTGCAGTTTGTCCTGAAATTGCTCTCGTCCATCAACCTGACCGTCGCCTCGGCGATTGTGCTGACGGCGTTTTCTCTGGTGGCCTACATGCTGGCCCATAACTTCCGCAACGCCGTCGCGCGGGCGTTCTCGTTGCTGCTGCTCTTCGTGGCGGTGGTTTACTGCGGCGACGTGATGGTGGCCAACGCTCAGGTCCCGCGCGCGATTGAGGGCTGGCTGCGCTTCCAGTGGCTGGGCATCGCGTTTGTCCCCGCGGCCTACCTGCACTTCTCGGACGCTCTGGCGCGTACGACGGGCATCTCTTCGCGGCCGCGGCGGACGCGCGTGCTCGTCGGCTACGGCCTGGGCGTGCTGACGCTGGGGGCCGTGCTGTTCTCGGACCTCATCGTGCGCAGCCGCGAGACGTATCCCTCGCTCGCCTACTTGCAGGCCGGGCCGTTGTTCTGGGCCTTCGCTCTGTACTTCGTCATCGCCACGCTCACGGGAGCGCGCAACATCCAGCGGGCGCGGCTTCGCGCGCTGACGCCCGCCACGCGGCGGCGCATGACCTACCTGGCCGTGGCGTTCGTCGCCCCTGCGCTGGGCGCGTTCCCGTATCTTCTTGTCGCCAGCCTGCCCCCCGATCCGCTGGTGCAGGTGGCCCTGGAGAGCCTGCTGTTCGTCGGCAACGTGGCCGTCTCGCTCATGATCGTCGTCATGGGGTACGCGGTCGCCTATTTCGGCGCGCTGACGCCCGACCGTGTGATCAAGCACAGCCTGATCCACTACTTGCTGCGCGGGCCGTTTGTGGGCACCTGCGTCCTGGCCCTCATCCTGCTCACGCCCGACACGGAGCGGCTCCTGGGTCTGCCCCGCGAGACGTTCCTCGTCTTCTCGGTAACGGGCCTCATCGTCATCCTGCAGGTGCTCATCAACGTGAGCAAACCGTTCATTGACCGCATCATTTATCGGCAGGACAGGGAGGAAATCGTCTGGCTCCAGGAACTGGACAATCGCCTTCTGACCAGCAGCGACCTGTCGCAAATCCTGGAGAACATCCTCGCCACGATTTGCGAGCGACTGCGGGTGGGCGGCGGGTTCGTGGCGCTGTTGAGCGGCGAAGGTCTGCAACTGGAAGCCGCGTGTGGTTCGGCCGACAAGGCTCGGGCGTGCCTGCGCGAACTGCGGCCCAACGGATGGGCGCTCTCGTCTCCCGACGCCCCTTCGCAGAACGGCAGGCGGCTTTCCCTGCGCCGCGACAACTTCCGCGAGGAGCATGGCCACTGGCTGATCCCGCTGCGCTCCAAAGACCGACAGAGCGTGCTCGGCGTCCTGGGGATGGAAGCGCGCATCTACCCGCTGACGGAAGAAGAGATCGCCTCGCTGGAGACGCTGGTGGGCCAGGCCGAGATCGCGCTGGAAGACCGCCTGCTTCAACAGACGGTGTTCGCGGCGCTCAAGCAGATTACGCCCGAAATCCAGCAGATTCAGCAGTGGCGCACCGAGCCGCGCTACGCCACCACGCCGCCGATCCCCTCGCTGCGGGTGGATGCCGACGCCGCCGAGTTCCGCCAGGCGGTCAAGGACGCCTTGAGCCAACTTTGGGGCGGGCCTAAACTCACCCGCAATCCGCTGACTCAACTGCACGCCGTGAGCCAAGCCGTAGGGGAGGCCAACGGCAATCCGGCGAAGGCGCTCCGCCAGACCCTCATCCAGGCGGTGGAGATGCTGAAGCCCGCCGGAGAGCGTTCGTTCACGGCACCCGACTGGCTGCTGTACAACATCCTGGAGATGAAGTTTATCCAGCGCCAGAAGACCAGCGACATCGCCCGCAAACTCGCCATGAGCGAGTCGGACCTGTACCGCAAGCAGCGCGTGGCGATTGAGGAGGTGGCGAAGGTCCTCGTGGCGATGGAGAAAGAGGCCATTCGGACGCGCGCCGCGCAATGACCTCGCGCCCACAGGCGGCGATGGCCAGGGGCAGACGGCCAGGTCTGCCCCCTATACGCCAACTTGCCTACCCTTCCGCCGCTCTGCCTTTCCACTCCTCGCGCACGCGCGTCAGCACCAGCGCCGACACGAGGAACATGAACCCGTAGATGGCGAAGATGAGCACGTACCCGATGCCCGGCGACTGGGGCACATTGCTGGTGAAGTAGTCGGCGATGGGGCCGCCGATGTAGCCGCCCACCGCGCCCGCTCCCGCCCCCGCCAGGTTGGAGATGCCCAGGTATTTGCCGGCCTCTTCCTTCGGCACGATGTCGGTGCCCAAGGCCCAGTTGGTGGTGAAGAACATGCCGGTGGCCGCGCCGACGATGCAGCCGCCCACGTAGATGACGGTCATGTTGGGCGCCAGGACGAGCACCAGCGCGCCCAGCGCCGCGAGGATGCCACTGGCCGCCACCAACCGCTTGCGGCCCACGCGGTCCGCCAGCCAGCCGCTGGGGAAGGCGAAAAGCAGAATCAGGATGCCCACCACCATCATCAACTGCGACGCCGGTTTGGCTGCGGTCTCACCCGTGAACCCCAGGCGCGACTGGAGGAAATAGACGGCAAACCCCGACAGGTTCGTGGTGCCGACCAGGAACGCCAAGCGGTTCACCACCCACCAGGCGAAGGATGGGTACCGCCGCGCGTTCTCGGGGCCGATGCTGATACGCACGCTGGCCCACACGCCCACGATCACCGCGCCCGCGATGGCCACGGCCCCCACGAGGCCCATGATGAGCAGCAGCGCCGGCACCGATTGCACGCCGACCACCAGCGTGCCGACCCATTTGGCGGCTGCGCCCAGGCCCAGGATGATGGCGAGAAAGACCAGCGTCATGGCGGCAAGGCGCAGGAATGGCTCCCAATTGATGGGCCCGGGCGGCTCCCGCAGCGGCTCCTCGCGCACCAGCATCGTGAGGGCCATAGCCACGAACAGCACACCCACCGCCACGAAAATGCCCGTCCACATCTGCCCTTTGGCGACCAGCGGGCCTACTGTCATGGCGACGATGATGACCGGCAGCAGGTCCATCACGGCCTTGATGCCCGAAAACCGGCCCCGGTACTCTTCCGGCACCAGGTCGGGGATGAGGCCCTGCTCGGCGCCGTGGGCGGCGTTGGAGGCAATCTGCGAGAAGACCAGCGCCCCGAACAGGAACCAGTAGGTGGGAGAAGCCCCCACGGCGATGATGGCCAGCATGTTGCCCAGCGTGCCCAGCAGGATGAAGGGCCGCCGCCGCCCCCAACGCAGCGTGCTGCGATCCGAGAGCATCCCGAACAGGGCCTGGGCCAGCAAGGCCACCATGAGGGTGTATAGCCGAATGGTTCCGTAAGCCTCGCCCTGTTCCGCAGTGGTAACAAACCGTTGCACAATCAGGGGGACGATGATGGAGAAACTCTGGGAGACCGTGGTCAGACCGAGCCAGTAGATGTTGACCGTGATGTAATCGTACCAGCGGATTTTTCGCATGGCGCTCCTCCTCTGATAATGAGCGGATACCCCGCAGCCAACGGCGAGAGTATAGCATGCGCCTGTGAATCTGTAAACACCTGCGCGGCGCGTCGGATGCTGCCCCGGCGCAGCGCTGCTCGTTCGGCGGCTACGGAAAGCCACCCTGCGCGCTTGACCTCACCTAACCCCTCCCGCACCCTCCCCTTGCCGAGCAAGGTCGGCCCTACGGTGTCCGCGCGTGGCCCGCATGTTCTACCTCACCTAACCCCTCCCACACCCTCCCCTTCCCTCTCCGCCGGCGGAGAGGGAAGGGGAGGGCTGGGGTGGAGATGGGTGAGGTCAGGCTCCGCGAGCGCAAAGACCCCCAAGGTCTTATGCAGTTTAACAAATTAGCCGGGTAACAGACCGACATAGTGCAGAAGCTCCTCCGAGCCGTATTGGAATTGGTTCAGGAAGTCAGCCACCTGTTGTTTTAAGCCCTCCCAATCATCGCCAAGCCGA
>Ga0272448_1003762_pt1 | contig 17784 bp, 12 predicted proteins | sample YNPCB0191_FD_202220 | JGI IMG/M metagenome (GOLD analysis project Ga0272448, IMG submission 202220) | Hot spring sediment microbial communities from Yellowstone National Park, WY, United States - YNP-CB-019-1 | ecosystem: Environmental > Aquatic > Thermal springs > Hot (42-90C) > Sediment... | reverse complement strand
ATTAAGAATAATTTATTAATAATTAAGAGTAATTTATTAATAATTAAGAATAATTATGAGTAATTTATTAATAATTAAGAATAATTATGATGATTAGGATTAAATACTAATCACTAATATTAATATTAGTAATTAATCAATAAACGGAGGACTTATCATAAAAAAAGATTAATTGTTAAAATAACTATTAATTGACAAAAGAAGATACAATCATTTAAAAAAGATTAATTCTTCTTTTGTCGATTAATCAATAAAAGGTCCAATATTAAATGAAGAATTAACATTTAAACAAGATTAATTATTAAATGGAGGATTAACTTCAAAAGAAGGACTAATATTAAATGAATGTTTAACAACAAAAGAAGATTAACATTTAAACAAGATCAATTATTAAATGAATAATTAATCATCAGAAGAAGATTAACATTTAAACAAGATCAATTATTAAATGAATAATTAATCATCAGAAGAAGATTAACATTTAAACAAGATCAATTATTAAATGAATAATTAATCATCAAAAGAAGGATTAATTATTAACAGAAGAAGGAACAATCATAAAAAAGGACTTATCATCAAAAAAAGGATTAATCATTAACAGAAGAAGGGACAACCATAAAAAGGACTTATCATCAAAAGATAAATTAATCCATTTTGTGTATTAATATTATTGAATAAATAAGACAATTAATAATCAAGTGCTGAAAAACTTTAATCTGATTTAATAGTCAATTGGAATGCTTAATCTTAAGTAACCAATAAGATATTTATTAATTTTACTTAATAATCTGCTTTTGATGATAATTCTTTTGTTAAGGATTAATCCTCCTTTTGATGATTAATCTGCTTTCGTTATTTACCCTTCTTTTGATGTTAATCTATTTTTATTTATTATTTTGATGATTAATCTTGTTTTAAATGACAAGATTTTCTTTTGTTGTTTGATTTATTCAAAATGATTAATCATTCTTTTGATGATGAATATCCTTTTAATGATTAATTCTTCTTTTGATGATTAATTTTTCTTTAGATGTTATCTATTTTGGTTGATTACTCATTTTTTAGTCGATTAGTTTAATCATTATTTTGATGATTAAACTGTCTAACAATAAATATTAATAATCTTAAAAGAACAATTAATTTAATTTCATCATCAAAATAATTATTAATATTAATAAACTAAACCATTGTTATTAATAGATACTTAATTAAAGTTAATTATTATCATCGTTCCTTATTTGTATTTTAGTTGAAGATTAATCGCTCTTGGTTAATTATCTATATGTAGGGGTTCTTATTAATGATTAATTAATATGTCTCGCTAGAATAATATAACTTATCTAGAAAGTATTATATTCCTACTGGGAACTCCCAGTGATACTGTTAATCATCCTTTAATAATGATGAATTTCAATCACCTTCCTGTTGATTGATTTTAATCATCAGTCTTTTATTTCTTGATAATTAATCAACTTCTCAATGATTGATTAATATTAATCAAAGTTTTATTTCTATATAATTAACATCTTAATGAAGTATTAAGATTAATAAAAGTTTTTTGACAATCTATTAAGATCAATATACCATTGATAATATAAAGCATCATCTTGATGATTTATTAATACCCTTAATAGTTAAGTAATATTAATAATCATCTTGTTGATTTATTAAGATTAATCGACCCTTAATATTAATAATTAATAAATTTATTGATGATTATTTGTTGGTTAATAAATGTTATTCATGTATATTTTTACGGTTATTAAATACTATTAAGGATAATTAATAGGTTAATCTTGATTATCGCAAAGATCGTTTTTGCTTGACTGTTATTTAATTGTTAAAAGGTTTGTTTATTATCATCAAATTGATTAATTTCTTTTTACTGTTAAAAGACTTAATAACCCTTCTGATGAATAAACTGTCTTAAACTTTAATATTATTAATGCTCTATCCCTTAAGCCACTCTCATAACATATTACCTAAATATAATGGAACACATGATATTATAAAGCGAAGTATTGTTGTCTCAAGAATAACAATATTTTAATCCCTTGTATTTGATTGTAGTATAAACACAAAGAAACATTGATATCAAAATAATGAGTATCAATAACTTAATCTTGTAAACCTATTAAGGGCGCACATATATTTGTTAAATTTATGGATTACATATTAATTATTCTCTCAATAATTTGATAAACCTCTTGATGATGAATAACTTCTCAATTATTTAATAACCCCCACTTATTAAGAAACCTCTTAATTATCAAAAAAAACTATTGATAATTAATAACCCTCTTGATGATTAAGAAAACTCTTAATCATTAAAAAAACTCTTGATAATCAATAACCCTCTTGATGATTAAGAAAACTCTTGATAATTTAAGAACTCTCTTGAATAATTAATAACCTCTCGATAATTTAAAAACTCTCTTGAATAATTAAAAAACTTTTGGATCATTAAGATGCTTCTTGATAAATTAAGAAGCATCTTGATTTATTAAAAAATCTTGATTATTAATTTATCTTTTTACTAGTAAAAAGCTTATTTAATAATCAAGATGTTTAAGAAGCATCTTACTTATTAATAAACTTCTCGATAATTAATAATTAAGATGCATCTTGATATTTAAGAAACTTCTTGATGATTAATAAATCCATAAATTCTTAATTGTTCATTATTAATAATTAAGAAAGTTCTTAAAGATTACAAAAGCTCTTGATGATTAAGAAAGTTCTTAATTATTTAAGAAACCTCTTTCATACTAAATCTTAATGATCAACGGTAGTCTGTTAATAATAAATGTAATCTATCATCTTACTAACAAATATCTTTATCATGACAATAAAATTATTAACAATTTCAATATAATTTTGAAAATAGTGTCAAAATTATATATTATAAACACACATTATTGAGTCTTATTTAAATATTGTTCAATATTTATATGTGGATATTTTAATAACTCAGATTTAAGAGAAGAATAAATAGTATCATTGTAAAAGGTATAAGTATCACCTTCATATTTATAAGTTGTAATAGATAAGGATAATTTCTCATCATTGAATTCATAAATTGGTGATTCTTTAGTATATCTTTCAACATTTTGATCATACAGAACAAATGGTTGTCCATATAACTTTAATAAATGAGTAATAACATGATTTAAATCTCTGAAAAAATAAAAAGATGGACCCTGAAAGGTATCTATACTGTCTCCATAAGGCCATGAGATAGAAACGATTGAATCAGGATTAGACTGTTGTAAAAGAGAACCAAATTCAAATGTATTATATTTGATGGTAGACATTATTATAATTTTAATAAAAACAAAATATTAATTTCAATTTCTCAATTTATAGTTTCGCCAAAATTGAAAATTAAACTTAAATTAGTATATGTTTAAAATGGTTCAGTTAAAAGTAGCTAAATTAACCGATGAGATCTATGCTCTTAATAATCAGTTTAATCATAATAAAGACGATTTTAATGGGTTAACTAATATTTATGTTAAAATATTTGATACAGTCTATCCCTCAGTTCATACATCGATAGATAAAGGAGTATTAGGTTTAGGATTTATTCATAGATCTAAATATAGATTATCATTCAACGAAAAAATAGATGTTGAGTTATATAATATTAAAAATGAAAATAAGATTAGTGAAATGACAGTTAAAATATCAAAAAAAGGTAAAGATAACAATATAGTTTCATTACATGAAGATAATTTAAAAGAACAAATATATAGTAAATTAACTAATTATTATATATGTAATAATCAATCATTACTCTTTGAGTATGAAATTGGTAAACAAGTAATACTGGAAATTAAAACTCGTCATGAAGGATTTTTAACCAAAAATTGTAACATTATCTTAGAATCAATAGATGTAAGTTTAAATATCATAAGTTCCAAAATCTTTAAGAGAGAGCTTTTTAGTGATAATTATAATTTTGAAGAAATTGGTATAGGTGGACTAAACAAGGAATTAATTAACATCTTTCGACGAGCCTTGAGTACCAGAGCCATTAAACCATCTCAAATTGAGAAACTAGGTATCAATCATGTTAAAGGTATGTTATTATATGGACCACCAGGTACAGGTAAAACATTAATAGCTAGAAGAATAGGTCATATAATATCAGAAAGAGAACCCAAAGTAATAAATGGTCCAGAAATATTAGATAAATATATAGGACAAAGTGAACAAAATATTAGAAATATTTTTGCTGATGCCAAGAAAGATTACGAAACTAATAAAGAAAATGCTGACTTACATATAATAATTTTTGATGAAATTGATGCCATCTGTCGTTCCAGAGGTAAGAGTGGCACTCAATCTACTGTTACTGATTCAATTGTTAATCAATTACTAAGTATGATAGATGGTGTAAATGCTCTTAATAACATTTTTATCATTGCCATGACTAATAGGAAAGATTTAATTGATCCCGCTTTATTAAGAGCAGGAAGGCTAGAAATTCATATCGAAATCGGGTTACCTAATCAAATTGGTAGAGAACAAATATTTAGAATACATACTGCTAAAATGTCATATAATCATTTATTACACTCTAATGTTAATATTACTAAATTAGCTGAATTAACTGATAATTATAGTGGTGCTGAAATAGAAGCTGTTGTTAAAAATGCTGCTTCTTATTCAATTCATGAGTTATTAGCTTCTTCCAAAGATAACATTAATGATGATGATATTATCGTTAAAATGGAACACTTTATCACCGCCGTTAATGAAATCTCACCTATGTTTGGTGATTCTAATAAACAAATTATACAATTATTACCTTCTACTTATCTTGATTTAACTGATAGTCATCGTTTATGTTACCAACAAGTTATTAATTATTTCAATAATAAAAATAGACTTAAAACAATTATGATTTATGGCGAAAATGGTACAGGTAAAACAACATTAGCCTTGAAATTAACTTATGACAGTAAAATTAAATATACCAAAATTATTAGGGCTATTGATTTAATCTCAATGGACGAAAATTATAAAACCTTATATATCTCTGATATTATTAGTAATGCTTATTTAACAGATAATAGTTTGATAGTCATTGATGATATTGAAATCGCCATTAATTATGCTAATTTATATAATAATATCTCCTTTTCTAATAAATTATATCAAATGTTAATGACTATTTTGAAAACCTCACCTCTTAATCCCAATAATAAAGTTACTATATTAGTAACTTGTGGTAATTTAGATTTATTTACTATGTTAGATAAGAATTTTGATTTAGTTTTGCAAATTGACAAATTATCCTCAACTGATCTCCAACGGATTAGTGATGAACTAAACATTGCTGCACCTTCTAATTTAGATTTGAGTATTAAACAATTACTTAAATATGTTTAAATTACTCTATCTTATCTTAATAATTGATCTATTTCTTGTATTAATAATTTCTTATCATAATTTATTTAACTACTACTTAATTGTATGTTTAATTAACTAATATCCATTAAGACCTATTTTAATTATGTTCGTTGAATTATACCGATGCTCAACTAGTGGACTATCTTCATCAATCATTATATATTAAATTCTCATAATAATTTATAATTTAGAACTACTAAATTATATGTTCTTTTATTGATTTACATATAGTCATAAATAATTGTAAATGTACACTCTTTCTTATTTTCTATATTTGAAATCATTAGATGTGTTATTTTACATGAATACTAATTTAAATGTAGTAGATGCAATTAGATATTCTTGTTTAATTACTTCATTGACAATATTTTTATCTTTTTAGTAATACATAAAAGTGATTATTAAAAATAATTCTATCTGGTTTATAATTAGATAACATGTCTACTGACAACATTAAATTACCTCGATTAAAGATAAAAGAAATCATGGATAATAAGATTAAGATAGAATTAAAATTTAATGATCCTTCTCATCAGCAAGTTATTGATATTTATGAACGTATACGTGTAGAATATTTTGGTGGAAAGGATCAGCATTTTGATCGTGTTTACACACCAGTTCGATTTAAATATGATAAAAACACAGGTGAACAAAACTTCAAAAAGGCTATTTTAATTCTTAAAATCAAAGCTTCTTCACAATTTATTAAAAATTGCTGCAACTTTCCTATTGGTAATTTAAAATCTAATTTGTGGATTGAAGCTATAGTTGATTCTACATGGATACAAAATTTTAATGGTACATTTATTTTAGCCAATATAATATATGCCGTCATTGACGATGATAATAATGAAAATAACTATGAATTTAAATTAGATAACTTAATTGACTAAATATTTTAAAAATTGGTGTTAATTGAATTATTATAAATTATACATTTTAGACTCTAGACACTACACAATTATCTTGATATAATTTACTATATAGTAATTGTTTATTTATTCTAACAATTTAATATATCATTTAAATTATACATTATTAACATAATCTACTTAATCTTTTAAAGTAACATGTTATCCCATTCTAGTTCATGTAATTTACTGAATAATTAATCATCGGAAGAATTTAATATATGATTAATAATCAAAAGAAGTTGATCATCAGAAAAATAGTCATTTAATCACCAAAAGAAGACATTAGTTTATAATCATCAGACAATTAATATTCAAAAAAGCTAATATCAGATTAATCATTAAAAGAAACTAATAGTTAATTAATCCCCAAAAGAAATCAATAGTTGATTAATCATCTAAAATTTTTAATGTATGATTAATCATCTAAAATTTTTAATGTATGATTAATCATCAAAAGAATTTAATATATGATTAATCACTAAAAAAAGTTAGTGGTAGATTAATCATTTAAAGAAGTTAGTGGTAGATTAATTATCAAAAAAAGTTAATGTATGATTAATCATTAAAAGAAGTTGATAGTTGATTAATTATTAAAAAAAGTTAATAATTGATTAACTATCAAAAGAAGTTAATAACTAATTAATTATTAAAAGAAGTTAATAGCTGATAAATTATAAACAGAAGTTAATAATTGATTAACTATCAAAAGAAGTTAATAACTAATTAATTATTAAAAGAAGTTAATAGCTGATAAATTATAAACAGAAGTTAATAATTGATTAACTATCAAAAGAAGTTAATAACTAATTAATTATTAAAAGAAGTTAATAGCTGATAAATTATAAACAGAAGTTAATGTATGATTTATCATTAACATATTTAAATCGACAATTACTCATTAATATAATTGGATTGACAATTAATCATTGAAAGAATTTAATGGATTATTAATCATTGAAAAAATTTAATGGATTATTAATCTAATCCAATTGACAATGACCATTACACTAATTCACTTGACAATTAATTATTAAGATAATCCGATTGATGATTAATTGAATGGATATATATTTAATAGATGAATAGTATTAAATATAGTGTGATCACTTAATAATTATTAATTATAGTTCTTAATATTACTTATTGATTAATTATTAACACTTGATAGCCATAATTTTAAAAATAGATAATTATTAAATGGAATTGTGATAGTTTTGTAATTAACCATTAGTTAATTAATATTGATAAAATCGTTGATTAAAATTGTTACCTAATTAAAATGAGTGTAAGATTAATATCTAACCTTAATGTGATGACTTTAACCTTTAATGATTTACCAATATTAGCTACAGTTGACAACCCATATTTATTATTAAACAGGGCTATGTTAGTCGATTTAATCAAAGTTAGAGATATTGCAATAGATGGCGACATGAATACATTAGCCAATTATCTTAATCACTATGATCAAGTATTACCTGATTGGAAAGAAAAAATCTTAAATACTAATATTAATCGTTTAACTACTCTTGAATTATTAACAGGTGGAGCTATTAAAGGGATTAATGTAAGAACAGTGGCTGAACAAATTACTATTCCTAATAATACTAATGAAGTTAAATGTTTAATTGTTTGTTTATTATTATTACCTAAAATTACTGAACCTAAAATACCACGACCATTTGCCGATTATACTTCACCTGTTAAATATCAAAGCATATATCAAGCCATTACCTCGGCTAATGCAGGCACTGATGCCAGATATGATTCCCAAGTGGTTAAAGCGGGGTTCTTATTCACTGAAAATAATTTAACTGAGCTAATGGATATTAATTCTGTGATCTCTACTACTAATAGGTATCGTGATGTAAATATTAGGGCCTTTAATGGTATGACAGCCAAAGAAATAGCACTTTATCTGACAGAAATTTCTATTTATCCGTTAAATATAGATCCAATATATTATTTATTATTGCGAATAATAGCTATTCCCTCCATGTTACAAGCCACGTTAATTGTTTTAGGAATACCAAGAGATACTGTTTTATTTATTAATAAAGAACAATTAATATTTATTATTAGTAGAGGTTATTTACCATCTTTGAATATTGAGAACCATCGCACAAGATATAATTCGTTAACTAGTTTATCCGATGATGTTAAAAGACTATTATATCAATTATATCAAGTAGAAAATGAAAGTAATCCACTAGTTGTAGTAGCCTCACATACACCTAATCCAATGGAAGAGATTATTATTAAATTTGGGACAATACCTACTATAGATTTAGCACAATCTATAGGTATGATAATACCACCTAATGTTGATCCTAATAGTTATTTCCAAGATAATGTCATACAATATCAATATATATTAACCAGAGACCCAACATCAACACCTTCATTAACTTTAAATGATTTCAATAAAGACATATTGAAATATTACACTGATAATGAAATATTTAATATCTTAAATGTTTATGTACCTTATTATAGTAGATCTGATATTTATGATCTGTTAATTAATCTTAAAACTGAGCCTAATTTCTTTGTACCTTTAAAGCGTAATTGTCTTAATCCCTCAACATTAGTTAATGTTGAAAATACTAATGATCCTAATGTATTTATAATTGCTTATGGTACATTGACTGATTATAATTGTTTTGATATTGATGATTTACTTGGATCATTTGTTATTGAAGGACAAGGTTTTTACTTTAAAAATGTTTTAAGACCTAAATTAGTTTACAAAACTAGTCAAATTGAACAATTATTATCATTATTATATCGATATCCACAAGGTAATGAAAGATTAATTCAACGTATTAATGAAGGTCTGATCGCCGTTAGAGAATTATCTAATTATGATAGAAAACTAGTTAGTCAACTAAAACAATTTGATCTCTCCGATCGTGATTCTCTTCGCCGTTTCTTGCGTGAATCTTTTAATACTGGCATGTATATGAGAAGATGGTTAGGTCCAGGTAATTCTTATCCATTAACTAAAGTACAAACTAATATCGATGTTGATCCATTTGCTAATGTTACAGTATCTCTTAATAGCATGAAAGATATCTATAAATTAATGTCTCCGACTATGAAACAATTTACTTATAATTTACATATTATCGAATATTTACAAGGTATCCCTGAACATATACCATTTTATCTTCCAAATGGTGATCAAACTAATCTATTTGGATTATATTTCGATTTCGTTTATCGGGGCGAAGAATGTATTAGAGTCGCCAGTACCAAATTTATTGGTACCGGTTATCATTATTTAACTATTTTGTTTAACGAAACCATATCCAATTTTAATTTATCACAGTTAGCCCTTATTTCTTGATCCTATTTATCTCAAATTTTATAAAATTTGAGATAATATTTCTATCAACAACATTTCTTGTTAGTTGTGGTTGAATCTTTACTTAACGCTATATTAGTCATCGAATTTGATGGCTGTATATCTTTCGGTTCAGTGCTTATTTTATTTTTTATATCTTTAGCCATTGTTATGAAGGCCTCTTCAATATTTATATTATTTTTAGCCGAAGTTTCAAAGAATTTCATATTATACTCTTCAGCTATTTTCTTCCCTTGTTCATATTTTATTATTTTATCGTCTACCCTATCACATTTATTACCTATTAACATCCTTTCAACATTCTCCGATGCATGTTGTTCAATATTTGTTATCCAATTCTTAATATTATAGAATGATTTATCATCCGTAACATCATAAACTAACATAATACCCATAGCTCCTCTATAATATGCCATAGAGACAGTTTTGAATTTTTCTTGACCAGCAGTATCCCATATTTGCAATTTAATCACTTTACCATCAATCTCAATAGTTTTGACCTTAAAATCAATACCAATAGTTGTTATAAAGCTTTGTGTAAATGCATCATCTGCAAATCTTAGTAACACACAACTCTTACCTACACCGCTATCTCCAATTAATAATATCTTAATAATATAATCATAAGTATTAAAATTCATTCTTTCTCTAAAAATAATATTATTATTTTTAACTTCAATTTTTATTTATTATCTGGATAAGTAACTTCACTAATCATTGCTGCAAATTCCGGTGGTATTAGTAATGGTTCCGTATTACTATTAATTTTCATGGGCTGTATTAATATTTGTTGCAAATAAAATCTGCGGCTCTGATTTATTTGATTCTTGATTAAATTTAATATCTTCCTGATATCCTCAATACATTGAATTGCAGCTTCAATATCATCATATTTATATTGATCCATTAAATGAGACCTATTTCTTCTCAAGTATAAACTACTAGCTAATGCATCTCGACCAGCTTTATCTTTTAAATAAATATCAGCTCCGTTTTCTATTAATAATTTAACTATCTCATATTGATTGTAATGTATAGCCCAATGAAGTGGTGCAAATCCATTACTATCTAGACTATTTAGATTAATGTCTTGAGTAATGAGTTGTTTAATTTGCTCAAATGATCCATATTTAGATAAATACATAAAATCATCAATATTTTTGTTATTAGTTTTATATCCAAAATCATCACCATGATTAATATTAGTTTTATACCTAAAATTATTAATAGATGAGTATATATGACACCAATATTTATACATCAAATAATCTATTGTTGACACCCCAACCAATTTAATTACATTCATCTTACTTTGAAGCTTAATTTAAAGATATTGATTAATCAATTTTTTATCCTTATCTTTATTATCGTAATTTAAATAATATCTAATAGTATTTATTATTTGTAAATTTTAATTTATACTTTAATAATAAAATGTTATTAAATATTTTGAATTTGGAGGTATACATCATAAAATATCTGAATAAAATAAATAAACAGTCACTAAAAATTTTAAAGTAATTTATTTTTAAGTTATTAAGATATCTAGTATGTATACTTTAAAGTTATCTATTATAGATAATATTACATTAAGGTTATTAATTTTATTGATGATTAATATTGTGAACGATTATACTTATTAATTTGATTAAGAATTATGTAATTTTCATTAATGATATTTTGATGGGATTATATAATCAGAGATTTTTATTCTAACTTTTTAGATAAAAGATTATTATTGTTATTAATTAATAACAATGAAATTTCCACCTATAATTATTAATTAAGTCATATAATGATAATTCCTAATAAAATATCATAATTATTATCATAAATGACATAGTTATTAAGTAAATTATAATTAATATTACTCACTATAATTATTAACGATAATATGATTTTCAATCAAATTATTAATATTATAATCTCAATAATTAGCTTAGATCAAAGTTAATTCTAATAAGAATATTCATCAAAATCTTTTATTAATAAAGTCCTTTAATCGAGATTATTTTAATTAGTATAAAGATTGATGAGCTTATAACTATCCATTCTTAACAAGATATATTGATCATACTACCAATAATAATTATTAACTCAATTAAAATATATAACTAGTATTTTGAGTAAACATGTTAATATATTACAGAGGTACTTAATATCTATCTTGTGATTTTTGAGAATGATAAGTATTATAAAGGAATTTTAAATTAAATAATATAGAGATCATTTTATAATCTTTATATTGTCTTATAATCTTCTGGATAGTTTATTAATCAATGATATGTTGATTAATTATGGCGGTAAATTAAAGTTACCTTTATTTATTGACGTGTTATTATTGTAATCAATACTGGCGATTAAAGTAGGTGAATGAGTATTATTAATTTACTATCAGATTAAAGTTTGGTATATATGAAATTATTATGTTGTTACTGACTTGAGTTGAGGTTAGTAATTTAAAATGTTTATTGTTAATATTTCTCCTCCAAAAATAGTCTGGCTTCTTTTTCCCGTCTTATTGTTAAGCCTTTGACAGATCGCAATTTACCTTCTACTCTTGCCTTATTCCACATTAGGAAAGAATCTCTGATACCTTCCGTATTCCCTGAGTTAATTAATTTTAGTAGAGTAGAACGTTTTAGTGCTCCACCACCTACATTGAAAGTAAAACTAACTAAGGCGTCAAATTGATTTTGAGTTAATTCTATCTTAATATATCTCTTAATTGCATCTATTGCTTCATCAGTATCCTTTTTCAATAGCTCCAGAGCTTCCTCATGTGTTATTCCTTTACTGAAATTTTCCCCCGGTTTAATCAAGTGTCCATAACCAATAGTTTCTAGTCCTGCTATATCTTTATATACTTTTAAATAACACCCTTCATGTTTAGGAATAAAATCAAGTCCTGACCGGCTTACGTCAGTAGCTTTACTAATATTTATTTCCTTTTTCCCTGAATCAATAGTTTTTACTGATGTCATTATAAGTGTTTCCAATATTTGTAACCTGGATTCAATAGCCCTTTTATGTTCTAAATCCAGGTCCATTAGATGATTTCCTATACCCACTTCCCGTATCAGACTTCCTTTGTAAACTGTTTGGTATCTAGCCTCAACTATTTCTCTCAAATTACCTATTTTTTTTAATAACTGTCTACCACCTTCCTGATAAATCATCAGATTAATAGATTCTCTTTTCTTCAAATATTGGTCTATGTTATCAGCTAACTCTTCTAAATGAGAAGAAAAAGAACGTAAATTAATGGAATCATATATATTAGGCTCTTCTTTTTTTTTGAGTATACTTATCTATTAATCTATCTTCGATTTCTTTTAAATATATGAAAGTAACCAATTTATCTTGTTTAGTATTATAGTTTGCTAATTTACATCTAATCACTTGTATCTGAGTCTGTACTTTAGTTACTTCCTCAGTAACCAGATTTAAATCCCAATTTGTCTCTATTAGAGAGTACAATGTTTCTATTGTATGTTTCAATTCTTCTTCGATACCCTTGGTAAAAACTTCATCTTCTAATTTCTCTTTTATATCCATAGCCTTAAATAAATACTTATTACTATGCTCTATAAGAGCTTCTTCTTTTGAATATAAATAAGGATCGTATTCCATGAATTCACTGTCATATTGTAGTCCTCTGCGTTCTTTTATGTACATTTTCCTCTTTAATATGTAGTTATGATATTTAAATGCTTTATCCTCTTGTTCTATAGCTTCACTTAAGGTAGTTACTATTCCAAGTTCTTTATCTTTATTGTTGATCTCTTCAAATAATTCTTCTCTATCTCTTTCATATTCTTCATTGTATTTTATGTAATAACTACTAGTTGTTTTGGAAGAATTATCATAATTGGCAAAACATAGACAACTAGGTTCATAATTAGTGTTATTCGAATATGTTTGAATTCGTTTTGCATCTCCTTTAGAATATCCGCAATTACCTTTTGTATACTCTCCACCATCTCCCCCTTTAGAAGGCTCATTCCCTCCACCTAATAACCCTTTACTTCCTATATATACATATCCTTTACCCGTATGTTTATATTTTTCTGGTAGAACTAATTGAATATAATTAACTTTAATAGATTCTTGTAAACTTATAGATTACCCAATATATACCGGTAAATGCAAACTTCTCTCAAAACTACCTAACTTACTTATTACTTTTGTTTTCAATATACCCTTTTCTTGTTCATAAAAACTAACTATTTCTCCCCCCTTTAGAATAAATTACTTATCTAACAATATTTCTTTTTCTCTGTCTCTAATATTATTTCTCTTATAACTACTTTGTACTAAAGTCTTTTGATTCTCTATTAGATTATAGTTTACATTATTAGTCATTAAAGATGAATATGTTATGTTATTATTAGTTTGATTTGTGAACAAAGTTATTAAGTTATTATTACATTGATTTGAAAAGATAGATATTGCGTTATTATTAGCTTGATTGTAAGGCATAAATAATATGTTAATATTATTAGCTTGATTGTAAGGCATAAATAATATGTTAATATTATAATAGCTTGATAATGACTCTGATTTATGTTCTCTATTTGTGTTAGAAAGTGGATAATAATGATCATTGTCTATATTTAATTCATCATTAATATAATGTATTAAATTACCCGGTATATATTTACCAGCTCTCTCCATGTCATGTTTTAATTTTATACTATTCTCCCCTTCTGAATTAGTATTCACAATTTGTTTTGGTGTTGGATTATTTACTTCAATAAAAAGATAATCAAACCCCTGTCTAGTAAGAGTAACATCAGTTAAAACAAATAGCTTACCATCTATAGTATAAGTTAGATGTGCATCCATTTTTGAATTATTAACTTCAATTTTTATCACAATTGAAGTTAGTATGATATTTCTTTTACAATAAATATATTTTAATACATTAGTTTATAGTGTTTATTTCATATTTTTAGAATAATTTTACTATAACTTACTTTAAAGTATCTATTATATTACATTGAGGTTATTAATTTTATTGTTATCATCATCAATATTATTAATTCAATTATGCTAATTTTTCATCAATGAAAATGTTTATCACAACATCTTTTTATATTTATCGATAATATAAAACATTATCAATAAATAACATTATTATTAATATGGTCATATAAAGATATCTCTTATATATTGATATTAATATGGTCATATAAAACATTATCAATAAATAACATTATTATTAATATGGTCATATAAAGATATCTCTTATATATTGATATTAATATTTCAATAATAATCTTAGATTAAATAACTCTAATAAGAATCATCATTAACATTTTATATTAATGATTAATGTTGATTTCCAATCAGTAGGGATATATCTATTAATCCTTAATAATACCAATAATTATTAACCTTGATCAAAATATATGAATATTATACACATTAAGATAGATGTTACTTAATATCTATCTTGTGATAATGATAATTATCACCAATAAATTTAAAATATAAAGATTATTATATAATCTTTATATTGTCTTATAATCTTCTAGATAGTTCATTAATCAATAAAGTTTTAATTAATTCTGGTGGTAGATTAAAGTTACCTTTATTTATTGACTCTAATAATAATTTTAATTGTTCTGTAGTTAGTGGTGTTGACATGTTAGTATTGTGATCAATCATTGCAGTTAAAGTAGGAGTAGATACTGAGGGGGTATTATTACTTTCCACTGTTGATTTAGTATCAGATTCAGGTGTAGGAGATAGTAATTTGTCATTATTAGATGAAATTGTTATGTTGTTATTACTTTGATCTGTAGATAAAGGTATTTCCTTATTATTGCTTTGATTTGAAAATGTAGGAGTAGTTTGACTTTGAGATTTTCTTATAGATGATTCTGAGTAGTGTTCTCGATTAGTGTTAGATACTGGATAATAGTGACCATCTGAATAATCGAAATCTATAACATCATCAATATACTGTAAGGATCTTCTGAACATTGAATTACCTAGTAAATATTTACTAGCTCTCTCCATGTCACGTTTTAGTTTCATAATCTCCTCCCATCCTGAATTAGGTTGAATTATATATTGTATACCTTTAATTTGTTCTGGTGTTGGATTATTAACCCTAATATATAGGGAATCAGATCCTTGTCTAGTACAAGCAACACCTAATTGTTGTAATTTATATTTAATTTCAGCTAAATCAAATAAATTACCGGCTATAGTATATGTTAACTGTGTATTCATTATTTTTTGAATCTTTAACTTAATTAATTTAACTTCAATTTTTTATCAATTTATTATAATTTAGGTGTCACTTATGATATTTATTTAGTAATAATGTCAGATTATGCAACAAATTTCATTATTTTACTATAACTGACTACTTAAAAAATAACACCTTGGACCACCACGATAATCAAAAAAATATAACAACTCATTAATACAAGTACCATATTCATTCACAACACAATTATCAAGATAATATCGATATCTTTTAGTAAATCGTTTATACCCATCATCTGGTATAGACCAGATATCAGATACTTCTTTAAGAGTAGGTAAATTAGATTCATCTATTGTAAAATCATGATCTGCAATAACCTTATTTTCCATCGATTTGATAAAATTTCGTTGGTGACATCTCGTGCTTCTACGTTGATTAGTTTTCCATTGACTATTATTGCATTTGGATTTAAATTTTTTAAGGTCTTTACCCATTTTTACATGGAATACATAATCTTTTAGTTTAATCAATTCTTGATTTAAATTTAAGTAAAATATTTTAATATTAATTTAAAATGTATAGATTAGCTTGGAAGGTGATTACACCAAATCGTCTATCAAATTATTTTAAATCTACTAAACAATATCTCTCATCTGATACTACTTTCAATAATAAACCCCTTAATTTCAATAGTATGATTATTAATCAACATAACCATTTAACTAATATTAATAACATTACCGGTATTAAATTAACTGATAATAATATTACTATTCCTAAAGATTTATATATAACATCAAATAATGTACCAATTTATATTAAAACCGATATTGAAATAAAAACAGAAACTAATTTGGATAAAGAATATATTAACACTAAAAGCAAACTGTTATGCACTTATGTTAACTCAATACTTGATGATTTATGCAAAATTTACACTTACAATGATTTGATCAATACTTTGAATATTATCAATGAGAAACTTTTAAATAGACTGTGTACCTTGACTGCTAATTGGAATTTTAAAGTTGTTAAAATTCATAACACTATTGTCTAATTTATCATTTCTAATGATGTTATTCTTTAACTTCATTGATAATATTAATCACTTTGGTCTATTATTATTTTAATGTAATTATAACATCGATGCTTAATATTTTTAACTTTTATATAAATAATAAATTTTAATTAATAATCAAGTGTTATGGTTAATTAAAATTTATATTAATCCCAATAGAGCTACAAAAGTTTATTAATATTAATTTAATTGTCAATAAATAATTACCCAACTTTCTTAGCTTTCACTGGAGTAATCAGTTAAAAGGAGTTAATACTTTCCTTTAGATTAGAAAAAAATCCCAAGTGGAAATATAGTTCATCCGAGGAATTACTATCTTATTATCTGATTGATGATACAATTGATTAATTATCAAGAAAATAATTAATCATCTCTACAGATTCTATCTTAATTAATTATCATCATGAAAATCAATCCTAATTAATTATTCTTGCTAGCACCCCTAGCGCTATTGACTAATTTAAACTAATTTTAATCATCCTTTTGACTATAAATATCTTAATAATTTTCTTGATAATTAAACATCTTAATACTTAATTCTCCACTTGATAATTAATTCTACTCTTAATAATTAATTATTTCCTCATTAATTAATTATTCCTTGATAATAATTATCCTCTTAATGATTAATCATCTTTTAATAATTAATCATTATTGTGATACTGCATAAACATCTTATTTAATGATTAATCATCTTGATGATGATTAATCATTAAGTAGATAATTAATCATCTTGATGATGATTAATCATTAAGTAGATAATTAATCATCTTGATGATGATTA
>Ga0272448_1003759_pt1 | contig 17792 bp, 17 predicted proteins | sample YNPCB0191_FD_202220 | JGI IMG/M metagenome (GOLD analysis project Ga0272448, IMG submission 202220) | Hot spring sediment microbial communities from Yellowstone National Park, WY, United States - YNP-CB-019-1 | ecosystem: Environmental > Aquatic > Thermal springs > Hot (42-90C) > Sediment... | reverse complement strand
CAAGACACGTATGGCGCTGGCCAGCCTCTTCGCTACTTGGCGGGCGCGGGGTCTCAACCCCTTCCTTGCCTGCTTCAACATGCTCACCGGAATTGCCTGAACGCGAGTCTGAACACGTACGAATCGAATATCCTTTGACAAAACGATTCCGATGTGTTACACTGGAAGCGGTATTATCTGACCGGGTACATGCACTTATCACAGGATCAGCCGCGGGCGCTAGGGCAGCTCTGGGCACGTCTCTTGCACTTATCCTTCTCTCTTCGAGAACCGTCGGGCGCCGGCGATGGGTGGTTCGAGAGTCGAGTGCGCTTTGACGTACGGCCGAGTTGGGTGCTGAGGTGTGCCTTGGAGCACACCTCTTTTGTTGCCCGGCCATGCGGCGCAATCCCCCAAAGCGGTAGAGCACCGCAGGAGGAGGTTACATGTGAGCGTGGTCTGGGTCCTGCGCATCTCGGTCATGGCGGTCGGCGCGCTGCTCGGCTGGTCACTGGGCGCCTCGTTGCGAGGAATCATCCCGGCATCGCTCGTGCCCGAGAGCTATGCCCGCTATTATCCTGTCGTCGTCGCGGCGATCGGCGCCGGGTTGGGCGCCGTCTTCGCCCCCCACGTCACCGTGCGTCCCTACGAGGCCATCCGCCTGCGCATCCGCCAGATCCCAGCGCGCTACCTGGTGACGGGGCTGGTAGGGTTGGTCGTCGGCCTCATCATCTCGGCGCTTCTGTCGCTGCCCCTCTCCCTTTTGCCGGGCGTGCTCGGCGAAGTCCTGCCCTTTGTTGCGGCGCTGATCTTCGGCACCCTCGGCGTCACCACGATGGTCATGCGAGAGAAGGATATCCTGGCCATCACTCGCCGCCTGACCACCCACGAAGCGGTGGCCGGGCAAGACAACATCATCCTCGTCGACACCTCGGTGATCATCGATGGGCGCATTGCCGACATCTGTGCCACCGGCTTTATCAACGGCACCCTCGTGGTGCCACGCTTTGTGCTCAACGAGCTGCAGCACATCGCCGACTCGCCCGATGTGCTCCGCCGCAACCGTGGCCGCCGCGGGCTCGAGATTCTCGGCCGCCTGCAAAAGGATGCCGAGACGACGGTCGAGATCTCCGAGATCGACGTCGAGGAAGTGCGCGAGGTGGATTCCAAGCTGGTCAAGCTGGCACGGGAGATGGGCTGTGCCATCATGACCAACGACTATAACCTGAACAGCGTCGCCAAGCTGCAGGGCGTCAAGGTGCTGAACGTGAACGAGCTGGCCAACGCCGTCAAGGTCGTCGTGTTGCCCGGCGAGCCCCTCTCGGTGCGCATCATCCAGGAGGGCAAGGAGGCCGGCCAGGGCGTGGGCTATCTCGACGACGGCACGATGGTGGTGGTGGAAGACGGGCGTCGCTACATCGACCAGGATGTGGAGGTGCTGGTCACCCGTGTGCTGCAGACGGTGGCCGGCCGCATGATCTTCGCCCAACTGGAAGCCAAGGGCGGGCGCTAGACCAGGGAATTGAGGGAACTGGGGGAACTACTGGAGGAACTGAGGGGCCTCTGGCCCCTGCAGTTCCTTCAGTTCCTTTCATGAGAGAGGTTGCACATGCCATTGCAGATCTACAATTCATTGACCCGTCAGAAAGAGCTCTTTACCCCGCTCCACGAGGGGCGGGTGATGATGTACGTGTGCGGCCCCACCGTGTATCAGGATACCCACATCGGCCACGGCAAGACCTATGTGAACTTTGACGTGGTGGTGCGCTACCTGCGCTACCTGGGCTACCGCGTGCGCTATGTGCAGAACATCACCGACGTGGGGCACATCCTCGATTCGGGGGAGGACCGCATCCTCAAAGGGGCAGCGCGCGAGCACGTCGAGCCGATGGAGCTGGTGGAGCGCTACACCCGCCGCTACTTTGAGGATATGGACGCCCTCAACGTCACCCGGCCCGATATCTCGCCCCGCGCCAGTGGCCACATCCCCGAGCAGATCGCGCTGGTACAGCGCCTGCTGGAGCGCGGCCACGCCTACGTGGTCAACGGCTCGGTCTATTTCGACGTCGCCAGTTGGCCCACCTACGGCAAGCTTTCGGGCCGCCGCGTGGAGGAGCTGCTGGAGGGCACGCGCATCGAAGTGAACCCCGAAAAGCGCCACCCGGCCGACTTTGCCCTCTGGAAACGGGCAGAGCCGGGCCACATCATGCAGTGGCCCAGCCCGTGGGGGTTGGGCTACCCCGGCTGGCACATCGAATGCTCGGCGATGAGCACCAAGTACCTGGGCCAGCCCTTCGACATCCACGGCGGCGGCGTCGATAACAAGTTCCCCCACCACGAGGCCGAGGTGGCGCAGAGCGAGGCCGCCTACGACGCCGATTTCGCCCGCATCTGGATGCACAACGGCATGGTCATGGTCGCCGGCCAGGAGATGCACAAATCGCTCGGCAACTACTGGACCCTGCGCCAGGCCTTCGAGCGCTGGTCGCCGATGGCCATCCGCTTCTTCATCGTCAGCAGTCACTATCGCAGCCCGCTCGACTTTTCGGAGGAGGCGGTGGACTCGGCCGCCCGCGGGTTGGAGCGGCTGTGGAACGGCGTCCGCGCCGCCCGCGACCGGTTGAGCACTGCGCCCGAGGGGCCCGCCGACGACGACGTGACAGCCCTGCTCGAAGACCACAAGACGCGCTTCCTGGCGGCGATGGATGACGATTTCAACACCTCCGGCGCCGTAGGCGTGCTCTTCGAGTTGGTGCGGGCCACCAATGCCCTCCTGGCCGGCGAGTCACCCACCCAGGAGACGCTCGAAGCGATCGATCGCACCTACCGCGAGCTGGGCGGCGAGATCCTCGGCGTGGTACCCGATGCCTTCCCCGAGCAGGGGTCGGGCGCGCTGGCCGACGATCTCGTCGAGCTGCTCCTCGCCACGCGACAGGACCTGCGCGCGGCGAAACAATTCGCCCTCGCCGACCGCATCCGGGACCGGCTGGCGGCCCTGGGCATCGCGCTGGAGGATACGCCCCATGGCACGCGTTGGCACCGCACCACCTGACCGTGGGACGGGCTTTCCAGCCCGTCCCACCCCTCGCTCACAGCGTAGGGACGGCCAGGAAAGGCCCTCTCACCAGGAGAAAGGGCCTCGTCGCCCCGCGCCGGCCATGGACCTGCTCTACGGCCGCAACGCCATCCTCGAGGCCCTGCGCGCCGGGCGCCGCCGGCCCTACACCCTGGCGGTAGCCCGTGGCGCCAGGGCAGAAGGCACGCTGGCCACCATCCTCGACCTGGCCCGCCAGCGCGGCATTCCCATCCACGAGGTGGATCGCGAGCGGCTCGACGCCATTGCCGAAGGCCACCAGGGCGTGGTGCTCGAGGCATCGCCCTACCCCTACGTCGACCTGGATGACCTCATCCGGGGCGTCAGCGCGCAGTCGCTCCTCTTGCTGCTCGACCTCATCGAGGATCCCCAGAACCTGGGCACGCTCCTGCGCACCGCCGAGGCCGTGCAGGCGGCGGGCGTCGTCATCCCCGAGCGCCGGGCGGCGGGGATCACGCCGGCGGTAGTCAATGCCTCCGCAGGGGCGGTCGAGTATCTGCCGGTGGCCCAGGTGACCAACCTGGTGCAGGCCATGGAGGCGCTGCGCGGGGCTGGGGTATGGCTGGCCGGGCTCGAGGCGCTGCCCGAGGCCCAGCCCTACGACCAGGCGGATTGGGCCGGCCCCATGGCGCTGGTGGTGGGCAGCGAGGGCCGCGGCATGCGCCGCCTGGTCCGCGAGACGTGCGATTTCGTGGTGCGCCTGCCCATGGCCGGCCACGTCAGTTCGCTCAACGCGGCCGTTGCCGGGTCGATCGTCCTCTACCACGCCTGGCGCGTGCGCAGCGCGGTGGCCGGCCACCCTGGTGAGGGCGCGTGAGCCTCTGCCCGCAGCACGCCTGCCCGACACAGCGGCGGTAGGGGGTTTTGGTGGGTTGGCGGCTGACGACGGTGGGATAGACCCGTTGGCGGGCGCCCCTCTTTTGTCCCCGGGCCGCTGGTGTGGTATACTGAACTCGACGATAGGTTGAACTCTATGCAGAAGCGGGGGTGACCCGTTGGGTCGCCCCCGCTTTGTGGCTCCGGCACGCGCCTGGCACGTCCGCGGCTACAGGACCGCGGGCCATACCTTGAGGCGATGATGGCGAACGAGCTTCCCGAACGCGACGCACGTCACAACATCATGGCGCTGGCGGTCGACTATGTGACCTTCGGCACCGGCATGGCCTTCCTCGGGCCGACCACCATCCTGCCCGCGCTGATCCGCCTGCTGGGCGGCAGCCCGGTGGTGGTGGGGTCTCTGGGCACGATCCAGTCGGGCAGTTGGCTGCTGCCGCAGCTCCTCGCCGGCCGCTATGTGGCCCATCGACCCCTGGTCAAGAAACTGGTGGTGGCACCGGCCATCGTCAGCCGGGCGCTGTTGTTCATGGCGGTGCCGGTGTTGTGGTACACGGCGGTCCGTGCGCCCTCGGTAGCGGTGGCTGCGATTCTGCTGGCCTATGCCGGTTTTGGGGTGTTCGACTCGCTGGGCAGCGTGGGGTGGTTCGAGTTGGTGGTCAAGGGGCTGCCCCCTGCCCGGCGCGGGCGGCTCCTGGGCGTGATGCAGTCGCTCTCCAGCCTGATGGCCATCGGCGCCGGAGCGGTAGTGGGCGTGGTGCTGGCGCGCCCGGGCCCTGCCTGGAGCAACCACCTGCTGCTCGTGCTCATCGCGGCCGTCTTTTTCTCCATCGGCCCCGGCTTTCTCGCCTCCATCCGCGAGCCCCGCGGCGAGGCACAGGGCACGCCCCAGGCCGGCTGGGCTCACTACCTGCCGCGGCTGGCCTCGATCCTGCGGACCGACCGGCGCTTCGTGTGGCTGCTCACGGTGCGCATGGCCTCGGGCCTGGCCGACATGGCCACCTCTTTCTACATCCTGTACGCCGTCGAGCGCCTGCATCTGCCCGAAGGGATGATCGGCCTCTTTGTCAGCGCCGGGGTGGCGGGTGGCCTGCTGGCCGGCACCCTTCTCGGGCCCCTGGGCGATCGCAAAGGGAGTGCCCTGGTGGTCACCGTGATCATGGTGCTGCGCTGCGTGGCTCCCGCCCTGGCCCTGGCCACGCCGCCCCTGGCCGCGTACGTGCCCCAGGTGGCGTTGGCCGCCTATGTCCTCGTCTTCACCGCCAGCGGCATGGCCAACAGCGCCTATATGGTAGGCTTTACCAACTACCTGATGGAGATCGCCCCGCCCGGCGAGGGCGCCACCTACATCGCCCTCTCGAACACGCTGTGCGGCCTGCTCACGCTGGCACCCCTCTTTGCCGGGTGGCTGGTGGAAGTGGCGTCCTACGAGGCCGTCTTCGCCCTCGCCCTGGGGGTGGCGCTGCTGGGCCTGGCGGCAGGCTTGCGCCGGCCGGCACCGGCGGCGGAGGCCGCGGGGGCAGCATAGGCGGCGCTATCCCGAGGCGCTGCCATACTGCGGGGAGCCGGGGGCGCCAGAGCTCAGCGCCCCCGGCGGGGCAGCGGGCAAGCCAGGGTACACCCCGCCAACAGCCGTTCCGCCACCTCGGCCGGAAAGAGGGCCTCAATGCCCAGCCCCTCATCACCACAGAGGACCCAATTCGTCAGCTCGCACAGTTCCGGGCTCACCTCCCGGCGCCGCTCGAGCTCGACCAGCACGCGGTTGCGCGCCAGCATGACTCCGTTGGTACCCCGCATGGTCGCACCTCCCTCAGCCCTGTGGCTTCACTCCATGCTGTCCCCATTCTACCCGGAATTTGCATTTATGTCAACATCGTGAAGCCCGGAGCAAGCTCGCCAGGCCTGTCACAGGCTCGCGGGTTCCGTCACAAGGGGCCAAGCGCCATGGGGGCTATTTGACAGGAGAAGCATATTGCCTAATCTCTTGGTGTAGAGGAGTCGCAGAGCCCTGCCGAGGGCCCCACCCACAGCCCCCTGCCGGCTGTGGCTAGAAGACCCGGTTGGTATGCCCTTCCCCTGGAGGCCTGAGCGCCATCGAGTCGCTGCCGCTGCCCTCGCACTCCTGGCTTTCCTTGCCTTCACCGGCCTGCCCGCAGCCAATGCCAGCGATGGACCCGCCGGCAGCGCCACCCCCAGCACCGGCCCGGCCACACAGGCCCAGGCCGCCGATTTCATCCAGCGGGTGCTGGAACTCACCAACCAGCAGCGAGCCAACGCCGGCCTGCCGCCCCTCACCCTCGACCCGGCGCTGAACAGCTCGGCCCTGGCCCACAGCCAGGATATGGCGAGCCACAACTTTTTCTCCCACACCGGCTCCGATGGCTCGACTGTGGATCAACGGATCCGCGCGGCAGGCTACAGCCCCCTCTGGGCGTACGGGGAGAATATCGCCGCCGGCCAGCCGTCGCCTGAGGAGGTGGTCAACGCGTGGATGAACAGTGAGGGCCACCGCGCCAACATCCTCAGCCCCTACTATCAGCAGATTGGCGTGGCCTACGTCTACGCGGCCGGCACCACCTACCTGCACTACTGGACGCAGGATTTTGCCAGCCATGGGCAGGCCCAGGCCCAGCCCCCCTCCCCGCCGCCGACGGCAGTGCCCCCCACGCCGGCACCCCAGCCCACGCGCATGCTGCCGACGCGCACCCCCGTGCCGCCCACACCCGTGCCAGCAACGCCCACCCCCCTACCGCCAACCGCCACGCCGCCACCCACGGCCACACCCGCCCCAGCGATATCGCCACCTTCGGCGCTGGCCCTCGCCCGGACGTGGCAGGTGGCACAATTGGTGAACCAGGAGCGCGCCGCCCGTGGTTTGCCGCCTCTGGCCCTCGACCGCTCCCTCTCTCTGGCCGCTCAGGCGCACAGCATCGATATGGCCAAGCACAACCTCTTCTCCCACGATGCCTCTGACGGCACGGCCTTTGCCCGGCGAGCTGCCGCTCTGGGCTACAGCGCGGGCCAGACTCTCCTGGAGAACATCGGCGCGGGCCAGCCCAGTGCCCCGGCGGTCGTCGCCGCCTGGATGCAGAGCCCTCCCCTGCGCAGGAGGATCCTCGACCCCGGCCTGGGCTTGATGGGCGTGGGCTATGCCTACGATCCGCGCGCTCCCCTGCACCACTATTGGACGCTCGACGTCGCGGCGGCAACCGGTGCCAGCGCGTCGCGCGTGTCGCCGGTTGCCGCCGGCGAGCTGAGCCGGGCACACCGCGGGTGGAATCTGTTGCCACTGCTTCCGGTGGGTGAGACGGGGTAGCGCCCCCCGATTCAGGAGATCCCCCTTCCCGCGACGCGGGAAGGGGGATGGAGGGATAGGTCCGCTGCAGGCGCAGCGCAGCTCCTGGCACCAGGCCTTTTCAGCACTGATTCTGCCCCTAGGGTGGGCACACCAGGCACCTCGGAAAAGGCCCCGCTGCCCCGGGGGTCAGGCCTTGCTGCCCGCGAGCAGTTTCTTGACCTTGGCGAGCAGGATGCCGGGTTTGACTGGCTTCTCCACAAAGTCATCGACCGGCAGATAGTCGCTATCGGGCGAGAAGCGCAGCGGCGTGGTCTGGTGGATAGCGGTGAGCATCAGGATGGGCACCTGTGCATAGGCGGCATACTCGGAATCGGGGTCACGGCTGCGCAGGGCCAGCGACACCTGGAAGCCCTCGGTCTGCGTCTCCATCATGACATCGAGGATGATCAGGTCAGGGCTGACCTCCTTGACCTTGCGCAGGCCCTCCTGTCCACTGCTGGCAGAGTAGACATCATAGTTGCCCTGCAGGGTCAAACGAAGCGCCTGGACGATATCGGGATCGTCATCGATCACGAGGATCCTTTTCTTCACCGTGGCCATTGCCACTTCTCTCCTTTCTCTGGCACCTCTGGGTCGGTGGGCGCCAGCGCGGCGGCCAGCACTGCGTCGAGCACCGCCGGCAGCGCGCGCTGCAGCGCCGGCGACAGTTCCAGCCCCCACGCCACTCTGGCGGGCTGCACGCCGACGATGCGGACGTCGCCCGGCAGCAGGCCCAGCGCGCGAGCGAGATCGAGGGCATCGAGAAGGCCAACGCCGTGCAGCGAGGCCCGGTCGGGCGGGGCGAGGCTGCGCAGCTCTTCGGGGCGCACGGTGACGATGGTCGTCGGGGAAAGGCGCATCTCCATGGCGTCGACGATCACCAGGCGCTCCACCCCTTCCAGCTCCCCCAAGAGCGCGTAGCCGGGCGTCCCCCCCTCGCACACGCGCACCCCCGGCGGCAAGGGCTGCGTGGCCAGTGCCCGCGCCACATGCACCCCCAGGCCCTCATCGCACAGCGCCTCGTTGCCCACACCCAGGATGAGGGTGTGGGCCGCGGTCCCCTCACTTGCAGCACTCGCTCTCAAAGTCCCGTCCGTCACACGAACTCTACATCCAGGAGGTGTGTCGAGCACGAGATGCACGGGTCATACGAGCGGACCAGCATCTCCATCGTCAGGGTGATCTCCTCCTTGCTCTTGCCGAGCAGCGCGGGCACCAGGGCCTTGAGGTCCTCCTCGATGTTCTGGTGGTTCTGGTTGGTCGGGATGATCAGGTTGGCGCCGGTGATGCGTCCGTTGGCGTCGACCGTGTACTCGTGGTAGAGGGTGCCGCGCGGCACCTCCACCCCGCCCACGCCCGTGCCCGGGCGCACCTCCACCGCCCAGCCCTCCTCGCCGATGCCCTGGTCCAGGATCTCGTCGATCAGTCGGAGGGAATCCTCCATGACGTGGGCGACCTCGACCACCTGGGCGGCGGTGTTCAGGAACGGCTTGCAGGTCACCGGCCGAATGCCCAACGCCTCAGCGGCTTTGCGGGCCAGCGGCGTGAGGTGGGCATAGTTGACGTTGACCCGCGCCAGCGCCCCAACGGCGTAGGAGGCACGGTTGGCCCGCGTCCGCTTGGCAGTGGAGTGGGGCACGATGAACTCGTTGGTCTTACGCCGGTACTCGCTGAGGGGCGTCACATCGCCATCGCTCGAGGCGATATCGCCGCCGTACCAGGCGTACTCGCCGGGCAGTTGCAGGGCCAGGTACTCGGTGTCGCGCTCGAACTCGGGCACCGTCAGGCTCTGGAAGAGCTCGACGGTCGCCTCCACATCGGGCAGGGCGTCGGCGATGCGCCGGCGCAGGGCTCGGAGCTCGTCGGCGGTGGGCAGCTTGGCCCAACCTCCGACCATCGCCCGTACGGGATGGGTGGTGCGGCCGCCAATCAGGTCACACCACTCGTTGGCCAGGCGGTGCAGGCGCACCGCGCGCAGCACCACATCCTTGTGGGTCGCGGCCAGGGGCACCACACTGGGCGCGCCCACCAGGTCCGGCGCCACCAGATAGTAGGCGTGGAGGATGTGGCTCTGCAGCGTCTCGCCGTGTTTGAGCAGCTTGCGCATGCGCAGCGTGGCCGGGCTGGGGGTGAAACCGATAGCGTTCTCGACCCCCTGGATGGAAGCGAGCGTGTGGCCGATGGAGCAGATGCCACAGATGCGCGAGGTGATAAAGGGCGCTTCGTCGAAAGAACGGCCCAGGATCATCGCCTCGAAGAAGCGCGGCGCCTCGGGAATCTCCCAGCGGCACTCCTCCACCTGGCCGTCGCGGATGCGCGCATACAGGTTCCCGTGCCCCTCCACGCGCGTGACATAGTGGACGTGGATATCCAGGTTGCTCATTGCTTCGCCTCCTCCCAACCGCCGAACAGGCGGTACTCGGCGAGGATGCCCTCCACCGTGCGGCCGTGCTCGGCCAGCACCTCCTTGTGAGCATTGACGTTCGGTTCGGGCACCAGGCCGCGGCAGCCCAGGCAGCGGTTGCCGTTCGACGGGCAGATGGCGCCGCAGCCTGCGCGAGTGACCGGCCCCATGCAGGTCAGCCCCCGATCGAAGGCGCAGACGTTCTCGGCCATCTTGCACTGCACGCAGACCGGGTAGGTGGGCAGGGTGGGCGCCTTGCCCAGGAGGAGAGCCTTGACGACCTCCACAAGCTCGGCGCGGTCGATGGGACAGCCGGGTACGGCGAAATCGACCGGCACTACCGCGCTCAAGGGCCGGGTGGGGATGGTGTCGAACCAGGCGGCCTTGTCGCCGTACACGGTCTCGAGGGCAGCCTGCATGGGCATGCGGTTCTTCATGGCGTTGATGCCGCCGGTGTGGGCGCAAGCGCCAATGGCAACCAGCACCTTGGCCTGCTTGCGGATCGCCTCCAGGCGTGGAATCTCGCCGGCGCGGGTGATCGAACCCTCCACCAGGGCGATGTCATAGTCGTCGGCATGCTCGCTCATGGCCTCGCGCCACTGCCGCACGTCGACCAGGCCCACCAGGTCGAGAAGCTGCTCCTCGAGGTTCACAACCTGCAGTTGGCAGCCTTCGCAGCCACCAAAGTCGAAAATGGCGATCTTGGGCTTCATCCCAGCGCCTCCTCCAGGCCAGCGATCTCGGTGTAACTGAAGACTGGCCCCTTCTGGCATACGTAGACGCCGTTCATCTGGCAGTGGCCACACTTGCCCACGCCGCACTTCATGCGCCGCTCCAGCGACACGTAGACCTGCTCCCCCGGCACGCCCTTGGCAAAGGTCTCGGCCAGCGCAAAGCGGTACATCACCGGCGGTCCCACGATGACGACAGCAGTGGTCTTGGGGTCGAGCTGCACCTTGGGGAAGAGGGTGGTGATGACCCCCACATGGCCACTCCAGTCGCCTTCCGCGCGGTCGACGGTCACGTGGACGTCCACATCGTGGCGCCGCTCCCAGGTCTCGAACTCGTCGCGGAAGAGCAGCTCGGAGGGGGTGCGGGCACCGATGAGGATCGTCAGATGGCCGAACTCGTGGCGCCGGTCGAAGGCATAGTGGATCAGCGAGCGCAACGGGGCCAGCCCCAACCCGCCGGCCACGAAGAGGATGTCGCGCCCACGCAGCCTCTCCAGGGGAAAGCCACGCCCGTAAGGCCCGCGGATGCCCACCAGGGCACCGGCCTCCAGGCGGTGCAAGGCTCCGGTTACGGTGCCCACATTGCGTACACAGAGCTGGAAGGGCCCCGGCGCCGTGGGCGAGGAGGTCACAGAGATGGGCGCCTCGCCATAGCCAAAGACAGAGACCTCGACGAACTGGCCGGGGGCATGGCCCAGGGCGCCGTTAGGCAGCTCAAGGTCGAAGAGCTTCTCCTTGTCGGTCAGCGGCCGGACGGCGGTCACCCTGGCCAACTGGCCCAGGTAGAGCGATGCTGGCGCAGTTTGGGCGGTCATGTCACATCGCCTCCTTCTCGCCTGCTGCGATCAGAGCATTGATCGTGTCGGGCGGGTTGATGTGGGCCAGGCAGTTGCGGCTGCAGCGCCCGCACCCGGTGCAGAACGACCGCCCGTACTTGGTCATCAGGTACTGGAACTTGCGGTAGTAGCGGTGGCGCAGGCGGCTCTCGGTCTTTTTGCGAAAGTTGTGCCCGCCCGACACGGTGGCAAAGTCGGTCAGAAGGCAGCCATCCCACTGGCGCACCCGCTCGCCATCCTGCAGGTTGAGCTGCACCAGGTCGCCCACGTCGAAGCAGTAGCAGGTCGGGCAGACCAGGTTGCAGTTCCCGCAACTCAGGCATTTGGCACCCAGTTCCTCCCACAGGGGGTCCTTCTGCACGCTCTCGAAGAGGAGGGGCAGGGTCTGCACGTCGGCCAGCAGGTGGGCGGTAACGAGTGCCTCTCTCTGCTTGCGCCGCTCGTGCAAGAGAGCCAGGTCGGCGCCCGTGGCCTCGCGGCTGCGGGCGTGGCGCTCCATGAGCATGCGGCCGCGCTCCGACCCGATCTCCACCGCGTAGGCAGCGCCGATGTCGCTGAAGAAGAGGTCGTAGGTGCCCAGCTCGGGCAGGTGGCTGCCCACCGAGGTGCAGAAGCAGTAGGGGTCGGGCAGGCAGTCGAAGCCGATCAGGGTGGTGGCAGCGCGCCGGGCGCTGTAGTGAGGGTCCACATGGTCGTCGCCAAAAGCCCGGTCGAGCGCCCAGATGCCGCGCAGGTCACAGGGGTGGATGCCGATGATGGTCAGCGCGGGCGCCTCCACCACCGCCTCTGCTTCGGGCGCCGCGCCGGCCTTGAAGCGCAGGATCGTCTCCTGCTGGGGGAAGAGGTACTTCTTGGGCGGCAGGATCGTCGTCACATAGTCGAGCGACAGCTCCTCCGCCCGCGACAGGGGCCCGAAGACGTGCTTCTCGCCCTTGCGCACCGGCCCCACCACCGGCGCCTCCGCGGCGATCAACGCATCGACCAGCCCCGGCAGATCGTCCTTCTCGATCACACGCAAAGTCATGGGAGCCTCCCTTCCGCAACACGCAATACGCAATACGTACTGCGTACTGCGTATTGCGTACTACGTACTGCGTACTGGGGATGCACGCCGCGCTCTCCGGCAGTACGCAGTACGCAGCACGCCTCACTTCGGCAGCAGCCGCTTCACGGTCTCCAACAGGGCCTGGGGTGCCACGGGTTTGGAAAGCCAGGCGTCGATGGCCACGTAGGCGTCGGTGGGGAACATGCCGGCGTAGTTGCTCGACGCGATGGCCGATACCATGATGATGGGGATCTTCTTCAGGTGGGCGTCGGCCTGCATGCGATCGCTCAGATCCAGGCCGTCGAGCACGGAGGACATCATGACGTCGAGGATGACCAGGTCAGGTGCCTCCTGGCGCATGCGCGCCAGGGCCAGGTCTCCGCTGGATGCAGTGGCGACCTGGTAGCCGGCACCTTCCAGAACGGTCCGCGTGATCTCGCAGAAGTCAGGGTCGTCGTCCACTACCAGCACTCTTGCCATCTCTCCCTCCTTCGGGCGGCCCTGAGCCGCCGCAGAACCACAGGAGTCGCCGGCCGGCGCCCACCGGCGGAGGGAGAGCTGCACCCAGAGACTGGTTGTGGCAGAACGATTAGGGGCTCTGGGTCAGCCGCTGCACCTCTTCCAGCAGGCGGGCCGGGTTCACCGGCTTGGACAAGAAGGTGTCGACCGGAATGTACTCATCGGTGGGGAACATCCCGGCATACTCGGAACTGGCGATCGACGAGACCATGATGATGGGGATGCGCTGCAGGTTGGCGTCGAGCCGCATGGCGCGGCTCGCATCCAGGCCATCGAGCAGCCCCTCCATCATCACATCGAGGATCACAAGGGAGGGATGCTGCCGGCGCATCAAGGCCAACGCTTCGTTGCCACTGGAGGCACTGAGGACGCGGTAACCCTTGCTCTCCAACACCGTGCGGGTCATCTCGACAAAATCGGGGTCATCATCGACGATCAGGATCGTCGGCGCCGGCGCCGACGGCAACTGCCAGCCAGCCGGCGACTTGAGATTGCGCAACACGTGGGCGGTGGCCACCTCCTTGATCCCCGCGATGGCCGCCAGATCGTTCGTCAAGAAGCGCCAGAGCTGCTCATCGGACGGGAACGCCGCTTCGAGGATCAGGTCATACCCGCCCGTCGTGCACGAGACCCAGCGCACCTCCGGCAGCGCCGCCACGGCCCGGCCCACCTGCTCCAGGCGCCCCAGCTCCACCCGCAAGGTCACCAGCGCCACCAGCGGATAGCCCACCGCCGCCAGGTCAGGCAGAGCGACAACACGGATCACCTTCTCGCTGATCAGACGGTCCACCCGCTTGCGGACCGTCGCCTCCGACATACCCAGGGCGCGCGCGACATCCATATTGGTCATGCGCCCGTCGCCCTGCAGCAGGCGGATGATACGCAGATCGGTTTCGTCGAGCACGAAGGTCACCGCAGCCTCCTTGTGGCCTCTACCACAATTATAGCACTGGTTGCGAATTTAGTCAATGGGCGCGCCCTCCACCACGAAAACCGTCTCCCACGACCCTGATGACGGCCACCTCTCCTCTGGCCGATACGATTCTCGCACCTTATGCGGCCCCTGTCAAAAGCGCGGTGAGCTCGTCTGGCAGAGCCGTGTTGACAGCACGCCGTGGGCCGGTTATGATGATACTCGCCTGCGGTTCCGAGGGCGCACAATTGCCAACGGGGGGCCATGTGGACAAGCTCGACCTCTTGGTGCTCGGCGAAGCCAATGTGGATCTGATCGTCAGGGCTGAAGACCCTACGCCGGCCTTTGGCCAGGAAAAGCTGGTGCAGGACCTGATGCTGACCCTGGGCGGGTCGGCGAGCATCTTTGCTTGCCAGGCCGCCAAGCTGGGCCTGCGCACCGCCCTCGCCGGCGTTGTCGGCGGCGACGAGTTCGGAGCCTACGTGCTCCGCACCCTCTCTGCCCAGGGCGTGGATACGGCACGCATCCGCCGCGCCTCGGAGCTCAAGACAGGGGTCACCGTCAGCCTGACCGCGCCCCACGACCGGGCGCTCTTGACCTACCTGGGAACCATCGCTGCCCTGGAGAGCACGATGATCCACCCGGCCTGGGTCGCGGAGGCCCGGCATGTCCACGTGGCCAGCTACTTCCTGCAACCCGCGCTGGCGCCCGGCCTGCCCGGCCTGCTGGCCCATGCCCGGCAAGCGGGCGCAACTGTCTCGCTCGATACCGGCTGGGATCCCGCCGACCGCTGGGACGATGGGCTGGCCGCAACCCTGGCCCAGGTGGACCTTTTCCTGCCCAATGAGGCTGAGGCCCTGCGCATCACCGGGCAGGCGACGGCAGAGGCTGCGCTGGCCGACCTGGCATCGCGCATCCCCACCGTGGCCATCAAACTGGGCGCCAACGGGGCCATGGCCCGCCGCGCCGGCGAGACGGCACAGGTGCGTGCCATCCCGGTGCAAGTGATTGATACCACCGGCGCCGGCGACAGCTTTGATGCCGGCTTCGTCTACGGCTGCCTACGCGGCCTGCCCCTGGCCGAGTGCCTGGAGCTGGGCGCCATCTGCGGCGGGCTCTCCACCCGCGCTCCCGGCGGGACGGCCTCGCAGCCCACGCTCCGTGAGGTCGAGGCCTTCCGCAGCACGCGCGCCGCGCGCCGCGCCGGCACCTAGCGACAACACCGAGTGACAGCACCTGCGCGGCCGTCATTGGTGTTTGACAAGGGCCTCCGCCCCTGACCCCGTACCCGTGGCGGGTTGAGAGGCAGACGTGTACGCCGTTTCCTCTCCCCCGTGGGGGAGAGGGTCAGGGTGAGGGGGGATTCTGCGCCATGGCGAGCCTGCGGATGGCCGCCCGTATGGAGTTTCACCCTCACCCCCGCCCTCTCCCTCCGAGGGAGAGGGGGAAGTTGCCGCCCTATCTGGTGCGAAAGTCGTGGTTGGGGCGGGGACGGGGCGTATGCTGAAGAGCAATGCGAGCGCACAGGCGCCGTGACGTGAGAGGCACTGCTTCGGGTTCTGGCGCTGGGGAACGCCACCTCCTCCCATCATAGGGGCTGTGGTAATGGACTTGGCGCCTTCGGGGACCGATAGTATAATCCCGGCGCTCTATGGCTCTAGCCTTGGGGTGCAGGGGTGGCCTGTGGGTGGGCCTTGGCGTTGAGGAAGGCGGCGATGCCATCGGCGATGCCTTGTGCGGCCCGCTCGGGGTGGCCCACGAGCAGGTTGCGATCGCCGCTCATAAAGCCCAGCTCAATGATGGCTGCCGGCGTGCGCGGGTCGATGCGCTGAAAGGCGTGATAGTTGGTCATGTCGGGCGTGATGGTGTTGGCGTGGAAGGCCAGGCCCGTGGCCGCCGGGTAGGTGCGCATGATCTCCTCGACCAGGAGCGCCGAGTCTTCGGCCGCCGGCAGGTGGGATGAGCCGACGCACTTGTAGCCGCTCAGGTCGTACATGCAAGAATCGACGTGCACCGACACCAGGGCCGAAGCCAGGTAGCCCTGTAGCCGATCATCGTACTCGCCCAGCACCTCGGCGTCGTAGCCTCGCTGGCGCAGCCGCTCCACGACCTGGCGGGCCACGATGGTGGTAATATCCACCTCGCGCAGGCCATCCGCACAGATGGCGCCCGAGTCGAACTGCCAGTGGCCGGCGATTATGCCCACACGCGGGCGGGCGGGGGTAGGCAGCAGCGGCGGCAGGCGGTGCTGCGGTCGCACGGTGACGTACACCGCTGCCGCCAAGAGTGCCAAGACGATCAGCCAGGGCCAGCGCGCCCGGCGCCTGGGCGGTGTGGGGCGAGGGTAGCGGAGCGCAGCAACGGTGGGCGATCTGGCCGGCATGGTGTCCCTGATCCTGGTGGCGATGAACCGGTAGCTGGGGTAGCATCATAGCCGGAAACCTGGCGGGCGTCAATTTGTTCATCTGGCAATATCCGGCACACTGAGATGTGATGATGTCTGTACATCGCGGTGAGAGAATGCGTGAGACAACTGCCGAACTGACCATTCGGCCGGCCGGCCGTAGCGACCGGCTGGCCATCTGCAGCCTTTTGCAGCAAGCCTGGCATTCCGCCGGCGGCGCGCGCTGGGAGCAACTTGACGCCCTGGGCCTGGGGTGTGCCGCCCTGGTGGCACAGCGCGGCACACAGACAGTCGCTTTCTGCCTGTTCGACCTCCGCGCCGCGCCGGTGGCCAGCCTCAGCGCCGTGGCCGTGGCCGACCGCGAGCAGGTCAGCGAGGCCTGGCGCGAACTCTGGCCGACGGCCGAGCGCTACCTGGCCAGCCGCGCCGTGCAATCGGTCCACTATGTCGGCGAGGCACCCTGGCTCCTGGAGGCCCTCACCCAGCAGGGGTTCAGGCAGGTCACCACTCTGGTCAGCTTTGAGAAGATCCAGGACGGGCCATCCTGGACCGCGCCGGCGCCGGCACGCCTGCGCGCGATGCGCGCCGAAGACCTCGACGCTCTGGCCGAGATCGACGCGGCCTGCTTTCCCCCCACCTGGCGCTACCCGCGGTCGATGCTCGCGGCCTCGCTGCAGCCGGCCGCGCGCCTCGTCGCCGCCGAGGTGGACCGGCGGCTCGTCGGCTACCAGTTGAGCGTCCAGGAGGGCAACGAGGCGCAGATCATCCGCCTGGCGGTCATCCCCGAGTATCGCCGGCGGGGCATCGCCTCGCAACTCGTGGCCGACGCCCTGGCCACCTTCCGCCGCGGCCGCGTGCGCCGGGTGGCGCTCAACACCCAGAGCGACAACGTGGCGGCTCAGCGCCTCTACGAGCGCTTTGGGTTCCAGCGCACCGGCGAGGAATTGCCGGTTCTCGAAAAGATGGTCAGTAGTCAGTAGTCGATGGCCATTTGCCGGCAGGTTGCGACTGCAGCCGGCTGGCCAGGGGCAGCGCGCGGAGCTGGGTATGGATGCACAGGGTCAACTGGGGTTGGCGCTTGGCGGGGGCGGGGTGCGCGGCGGGGCGCACATCGGCCTCTTGAAGGTGTTGGACCGGGAGGGGATCAAGGTCGGGGCGATTGCCGGCACGAGCGCGGGCGGTATCGTCGGCGGCCTCTACGCGGCGGGCCTCACGGCGGCCAAGATCCAGCGCCTGCTCTCGAGCTGCAACGCCGAGGCATTGCTCGAGCCGGACCCCTCGGGCTGGTCGCTCCTGAGCACGCGCCGCTTCATCGAGCGTATCCGCGAGTGGCTGGGCGACCCGCGCATCGAGGACCTGCCCATCCCCTTCGCGGCCGTGGCAGTGGACCTGCGCAGCGCGCGCGAGGTGGTGCTCACCTCGGGGGCCCTGTGCAGGGCGATCCAGGCCACCATGGCCGTGCCGGGGCTGCTCTGCCCGGTGGAGGAAGGGGATTGCCTGCTGGCCGATGGCGGGGTGCTGAACAACGTGCCCGTGGATGTGGCGCGGCGGCTGGGCGCGGAGCGGGTGCTGGCCGTCGACGTGGGCGTGCCGCCCGAGTTCCCTCTGGAGATAGCCTCGTTCGGACTGCCGCCCGGCCCGGTGCCGCGCCTGCTGCAGCGGGTGCTGGCCATGACCGGCCGCGACCGGGCCGCGC
>Ga0272448_1003758_pt1 | contig 17796 bp, 14 predicted proteins | sample YNPCB0191_FD_202220 | JGI IMG/M metagenome (GOLD analysis project Ga0272448, IMG submission 202220) | Hot spring sediment microbial communities from Yellowstone National Park, WY, United States - YNP-CB-019-1 | ecosystem: Environmental > Aquatic > Thermal springs > Hot (42-90C) > Sediment... | reverse complement strand
CACGCCAACCCCGATTTTTTTCGACCACTTCCAAAGCGAAAAGGAAAATATTCGGCCGCCGCCGTCCGCCCAGAGGCCAAAAGCCTAACCGCTCCCAGTCGCATCCGACTGCGGAAAAACAGGCCTCGCAGCGCTCCTGGGCAGTCCCAGCCCACCCCGCCACCCCCCAGCGACGCCCCGCCGGCCACCCCATTTTTTCGCATCCCCCGGGAAAAAAGTCGTAACCCATTGCCAGAAAACAAGTTAGGTCCAAAACCGCCCAAAGGGCCAAATTCCATAACCCCGCTTCTAATAAGCACTTAGGGCAATCCCTTTTCTCAAACTTCAAAAAATTGCAGAATAGGAAAGAAAAAAAGAAAAATTGCAGCTCCGTGGAGGACCCTCTTGGATCGGATTCCCACGGAAGTGGGAAGCCAGTGATTCTGGATTCCTGCTTTCACAGGAATGACACTGTGTGGATTCCTGCTTACGCAGGAAGGACACATTGGAGCGGGAAGGCCCCCAAGGAAGCAGACACAAAGAAGCCTGGACTGCTGCTTTCGCAGGAAGGACACTGGGTGGATTCCTGCTTGCGCAGGAAGGACACCAGGGGGCAGGAAGGACATAGTGGGCCGGGAAGGGGTAGGAGGGCGGGGTTCCGGAGGGTGGGGGACCTGTTGGGCCACTGCACAGCGACGGGACGCCGATGACGATGCGATATGAGTTCGATGTGGTGGTAGTAGGTGGTGGTCATGCCGGTTGCGAGGCGGCTTTGGCCGCGGCCCGGCTGGGCGCTCAGACCGTCCTGCTGACCTCGAATCTGGACACCTTGGCCTGGATGAGCTGCAACCCGGCCATCGGCGGCGTGGCCAAGGGGCAGTTGGTTCGGGAAATCGACGCCTTAGGCGGGGCGATGGGCCGGGCTATCGATGCCGTCGGCATCCACTTCCGCCTGCTCAACCAAAGCAAAGGCCCCGCCATGCACGGCCCACGGGCACAGGCCGACCGGGCCGCCTACCACCTGGAACTCAAACGCCTCTGCGAAGAACAACCCAACCTCCTTTTACGCCAAGAGACCGCCGAAGAAATCCTGACGGAAAAGACCCCGGCGGGCCTCCAGGTGGTCGGGGTTCGCACCGCCCAGGCAGACTACCGCGCACGGGCGGTCGTGGTTTGCAGCGGCACCTTTCTCCGGGGCCTCTTGCACTATGGACCGATGCAACTGCCCGGCGGCCGGGCCGGCGAACCCGCCGTCACTAGCCTGAGCAACGCATTGGCCCAACTGGGCTTCCGACGGGCGAGGTTCAAGACGGGCACCTCCCCCCGGCTGAACGGCCGAACCATCGACTACAGCAAACTGCAAATCCAGCCGGGCGACCCGGAGCCGCAGCCGTTCTCGTTTCTTACCGATCGGCTCCAGATCGACCAATTGCCCTGCTGGGTAACTTATACCACGCCGGAGCTACATGCACTGATCCGTGCCAACCTGGACCGGGCACCTATGTACACCGGACAAATCCAATCCGTCGGTCCCCGGTATTGCCCCTCGGTGGAAACCAAGATCGTCCGGTTTCCTGACCGCCAGCGGCATCAGATTTTCATCGAACCGGAAGGCCGAAACACCCACGAGGTTTACGTCAACGGGCTGGCGACTAGTGTGCCAAGGGACGTACAAGAGGAGATGGTTCGGCTGATTCCGGGCCTGGAGCGGGCGCAGATAGTGCGGTATGGCTACGCCATCGAATACGACTACTTCCCGCCGGACCAATTGCAGCCGACGCTGGAAACCAAACTAGTTCGAGGGCTATTCTTTGCGGGCCAGATCAACGGGACCACCGGCTACGAAGAGGCGGCGGGCCAGGGGCTAGTGGCCGGGGCCAATGCGGCTTTGCTTTTGGCGGGCCGGGAACCGCTCCTGCTCAGCCGGGACCAAGCCTACCTGGGTGTCATGATCGACGACCTGGTCACCCGGGGCGTCGATGAGCCCTATCGGATGTTTACCAGCCGGGCGGAATACCGGCTTCGGCTTCGGCACGATAACGCAGACCGGCGCCTGACGCCTATTGGGTACCGGCTGGGCCTGGTGGAACCGGCTCGATGGGCACGCCTGCAAGCCAAACAGGCCCAAATCGACCTGGTTCGGCAGCTTTTGGAAAGCAGCCGGGTGGGATCGGAGATTTTGGCCCACCGGGCACGCCGCCCCGAAACAACCTGGCATGATCTGGTGGAACTGCTGCCCCAGCTCCGAGAGGTTTCGACGGAGGTGGCCTATCAGGTGCTCTGGGACCTCAAATATGCCGGCTACCTGGCCCGGGAAGAGGAAGAAATCGCCCGGCAACGGCGGTTGGCCCAGCGTCGGATCCCACCGGAACTGGACTATGGCGTGGTGCCGCACCTTCGGGCCGAGGCCCGAGAGAAATTGCAGCGGGTTCGGCCAGCCGATTTTGCCCAGGCCGCCCGAATCCCCGGCATCACCCCGGCCGATCTTACCGTGCTTATGGCCTACCTGGAACAGCCGCATCGGAAATCGGGAATCCGGTCCCATGGAGATTCCTAGATAGTTTCCCCCAAAGCCCCATGTGTTCCTGGCCTTTTTAGTTGGATGATCCATATCCCCACCCAATAATCCCAAAGACCCCTCCCAAAGAGTTAATTTTAATCCTTTCGATCGGTGAGAAATCTTTCATTTTGAGCTTTTGGGTGAATTTTATTTTGGTGTTTTAGGCATTTTGAGAAGGTTAGATACAATTTGCTGGTGGGGAGGTATGGGTTGTTGGGGAAGGAATTTGGCGAACTTTGGCAAGTTTGGTAAAAGCCGGTTTCCGTAGAACTTGGAAAAATCAAACATATAGAAAAGTCTTAAGTTTTTATTTTGTAAGGACTTAAAAAAAGGAAAATTGTATTGACATGTAGGAGAAGCTGGTTATAATAAGGCGTACTTGGTAAGTTCGGTAATGTCGGCAGGACCGGACGAACCAGTCAACTGTAGGGAAATTGGGATGTGCGGAGTTTGCGAGGAGTTCGCAGGCTCTAGGAAGTCTAGGGTTTAGGTTGACATGGAGGCCTAGAGACCCCGACCACCTTTGCCGACGGTTGTTGTCGGGGACTCGCTGAGAAGCAAGCCGATGTGGCGGCTATGGCAAGGGACGGACAAGTACCAATGTCGATGAAGACTGTCTTCACCACCGGCGAAGCAGCCAAAGTCTGTAAAGTCAGCCAGCAGACGATTATCCGCTGTTTCGACTCCGGGCAGTTGAAAGGATTCCGGGTGCCTGGCAGCCGGTTCCGACGCATCCCCCGAGATCAGCTTTACGCATTCATGCGGGAGAACGGCATCCCTACTGATGCCCTAGAAAGCGGCAAACGGAAAGTGCTTATCGTCGATGACGATGAGGAATTGGTCGAACTGATCAAAGAGGTACTGGAAAAGGACGGCCGCTTCGAGATTCGTTCGGCCAACAATGGATTCGACGCCGGAATGCTGGTCAAAGAATATCGGCCCGACCTGATCGTCTTGGACATCATGCTGCCGGACATCAACGGCAAAGAAGTCTGTCAGCGTGTCCGTTCCGACAAGACGATGGACGCCGTAAAAATCATTTGCATCTCCGGCATGGTTGAAGAGGACAAAGTGGCCGATCTGAGGGCGGCCGGCGCCGACGATTTTCTCCACAAACCGTTTGAAATCGAGAAACTTGTGGAGCGGATGTGTCGGCTCCTGGAGATCGAAGTGCCTACGTCGATCAGCCAGTAAACAACAGGCCTTTCCGATTCATTTCTTCTGGGGGGGATGCCGGAGAAAGGCAGGCCCTCCGGCTTGTGCCGAAAAAGGCCCGCGCGGGGATTATGTGTCGATACTTCTAGTTTTCCCGGATTCAGGGCAGGTTTAGGGGCCTGCCTTCTTGAATGCGCTTTCTGCCTCCGCTGGATGGATCGACCAGTTTCTGTTGGTTGCCGATGGCAGATCGTTCTGCCGTCGTCTTACTGGATTTGCTTTTGGCCCAATCCCGGTTTTCGCTGGCCGATTCTCTCCAGAAGCTCCTCTTGCAGGATCCGCCGTTGGTTGTTTGGTTGGTATGCCGGGCTGCCCAGCGGTGTCCGGGTTGGCGTCCCTGTGGGGCGGGCGAATTCGCCCAATGGCTGGTAGAGGACCCCGTCCCCATTTTTTCCTCCTTTCCCTGGAAGCCATTTCCTTCTTCAGGAGGCGATCTCCTTGGCCCCCCGGCCGGAGAGAGTTGGTCTTTTGCTCCTCAGCGGTCCAGTTTGTTGGAGAAATCAACGCCCCCGCCGCCGGGGACCATGCTCAATTCTTCTGCTTGGGGGAAGACCTTTCAGAATCAAGTGGAGAAGGATGTTTTTCGGGCCGAACTAGCCGCCCAACTGGCCGCCGCGGATCCTGCCTCGGCCCCAGAAGCCTATTTCCGGGGTCTGGTAGCCGAAGCCGATCGCTGGCTTCGCTTCAGCCCCGATGGTCCCACTATCTGCGTGGAAGAACTTCTTCCTTCCTGGCTGATCCAGGCCGATGGCGGTCCGCTTGGGGCATGTGTGGAAAAAGCACGTGCCTTGGTGGAAGACGTTTTTTCTCCTGAATGCAGTGGTCTGGCCTCCTCGGACAGGGAAAGCCCGGACAGTGGGGCTAGATCGGCCTTAAAATCTCAGGCCGATGCGGGAGCGAAACCGGCAGTGCGCGGTTACCAGCGGTCGGAGGAAAACTCATGCGGCGATGTGAAAATCGACTGGGCCAATCTCCGAGATCGGGCCGCTCAGGCCGCTCATCACTGGTCCGAATCTCTGGCGGGACTGCCCCAGGCATTTCCCGAATTACTTTATGCCGTAGCCCGATTCCAGGTTTTGGAAGGTCAATTTACCGAGGCGTTAGAGCAAGCCAAATTGGAAGCCCTGGCCGAACTGGCCGCAGGCGCCGGCCATGAAATCAACAACCCCTTGGCCGTCATCGGTGGCCGAGCCCAACTCCTGCTGCAACAAGAGACCGATCCGGAACATCGGCGGAGTTTGGCCCTGATCGTGGCCCAAGTACGGCGGGCCTACGAGATGATTGCGGATCTACGCCTTTTTGCCCGGCCTCCGCAGGCCCAAATCCACCCCGTGGACATTGCGGGACTGCTGGATGACCTGATCGAAGATATAAGGTCCCCTGCTGCTGAGCAGGCAGTGGTGATCACCCGTAGCGGCCATCCCGGCCCGCTGGAAATCCAAGCCGACCTCACTCAGATTCGGGTCGCGCTTCGAGCTGTGTTGCAAAATGCTTTGGAAGCCATCGGCCGCAATGGTCAGATTCAGATCGTATTGCACGACGAACCCCAATCGGTCCATATTCAGGTGCAAGATACTGGGCCAGGAATTCCTCCCAAAGTCCGGGAACATCTTTTTGATCCTTTTTATTCGGCCCGGTCGGCAGGGCGGGGCCTCGGTTTGGGACTTTCCAAGGCCTGGCGAATCGTGGTCTCAAACCATCATGGCCGTATCCAGGTGGATAGTACCCCCGGTGAGGGAGCGCGTCTGGATTTGATCCTGCCTAAATGCCCACCAAAGGTATGGGAAGTAACCCACAAAAAAGAGGCTACGGAATCTCCCAGCCCGACATGCGAAACACCATAGGAAGGTGATCGTTGGAGAAAAAGGGATTTCGGCTGAGGAATCCCTATCCGAGGGAATTTTCTAGAGATATAATCCCATAAGGAGGGGGGAAAATATCGGTAGAGGAACTGCACGCAGTTTACAGGATCACTCTGAAGGGGGGAAGGGAAACCAGAAACGTTTTGCCCATACGAAAAATACTGGCAGAGGGGATTTCCAGAGAGGGCTTTGGCGGTGGTGGAAAAGAAAAAGTTTGGACTCAGGAAATACGCGGACCGATGCGGGTCAGAAGGACCCATGAGTCAAAAGGTCGCATCCGCCCCCGTCTTTCCTGAACCTCTTTGGTCTCTTCAGCCGGCAAAGTGGCTCCGGCGTCGGAGAAGTCTGAGAGACAAGGAGCAACGATTCCATGTCAGGAGAGTATCCCGTTAGGGATTCGGATTCCGAGCAGACCTCATGGGAGATTTGCCAGCAGCGGATCGGTTATGTCTTTTCCGACAAAGGGTTATTGCGGGCGGCGTTGACCCATGCTTCTGGGGCACAGCATCGGTTAGCCTCGAACGAGCGGCTGGAATTCTTAGGAGATGCGGTTTTAGGTTTGGTGATAAGTGAAATTTTATTTAAACGCTATCCCTATTCCCTGGAAGGGGAATTGACCCATATTAAGTCGATCGTTGTGAGCCGTCAAACCTGCGCCCGGATGAGCAAAACCCTCGGTCTGGAGGAATTTCTCATTCTCGGGAAAGGATTAACCACGCAAGGGGCAGTGCCGGAATCCGTCCTAGCGGATGTGTTCGAGTCTTTAGTGGCGGCCATTTATTTGGACGGCGGGTTGGAGGCGGCTCGACGTTTTATCCACACGCATATTGGGCCAGAAATCGAAGCCGCCGCCGAAGGCGAATCGGACGGCAACTACAAATCGTTGCTCCAGCAACTGGCCCAGCGGGAACATGGCGTTACGCCCACCTATGAACTGTTGGCCGAAAAGGGGCCGGATCACTGTAAATATTTCCATATATCCGCCCAAATCGGCCAGACCCGTTATCCGCCGGCCTGGGGACGGACCAAAAAAGAAGCCGAACAACTCGCCGCACGAAATGCCCTCCAGGAATTGGCCGGCCAAACGCCCCCTCCAGAGAACTCCTAATTTTCCTACCCCGGTTTGAGGAGACTCCTTACGATGCCCCATGCTGTGGTACTTTTCTCTGGCGGGTTGGACAGCAGCCTGGCGGTTCGGATTATGCAGGAGCAAGGCTGGCAGGTCGAAGCCCTGCATATTCGGTTGCCTTTTGATCCTTCTTGGTCTCTGATGGCTTCATGTGCGGCGGAGTTAGGGGTCCCTCTGACGACCCTTTCGGTGGAAGATGACTATATGGAGATCATTCGACGGCCTCGGTTCGGCTATGGTCGAGGGATGAATCCCTGTATCGATTGCCGAATCTATATGTGTCGGATGGCCAAACGCCGAATGGAACAAACCGGGGCCTCCCTGGTGGTGAGCGGCGAACTTTTGGGCCAGCGCCCCAGCAGCCAAAAACGTCGGGATTTAGAGCTGATCGAAATCTATTCCGGTTTGGAGGGGCGGCTGTTGCGGCCTCTGTCCGCCAAACTCCTCAAGCCCACTCTCCCTGAACAAGAAGGGCTGCTCGATCGAGATCGGCTTTATGATTTTCGAGGCCGCACGCGTCGGCCGCTTCTGGAATTGGCTCAAAAGTTAGGAATCCCATCTATCCCAACCCCCTCGCCCGGTTGTCGGCTGACGGACCTCAGTTTTGTCCCCCGGGTTCGGGACCTCCTGGAGCATGATCCGGAGGCAACCCGAGCTGATTTCGAACTGCTCAACTTCGGCCGACACATTCGGCTGGATTCGCACCATAAAGTCGTCCTGGGCCGAAATGCTTCAGATAATCATGCGATCCGGACCTTGGCCGAACAGTACCGCCCGGCCCGATGGACGTTGCTGGAGCCAGAAAATTTCACGGGGCCTTTGGCTGTCTTAATTGGCCCCCCCACAGAAGAGGCTCTTCAAAGGCCGGCCCATTTGGTCGCCCGCTACGGCGACTGCGACGCCCAAGGTAAAGTGCAGGTGTTGTCTCCGGGCGGGCAAATCCAACAAACCCTTTCCGTCTCCAAACCCCCAGCGGATGAACCCCTTCCCCGACCTTGTTAACTTCCCAAAAAGCCGAACAATCCAGGGGCCACAACCTGGGGGATTTGGCTGGAAAAACGGTTTCTCCCCCTCCTCCCACCTGAATCCAGATGCCTTTTTGCGATTTACGGAGGGATTCCCAGCCGTTGCAGCGGGGGATAGACGAACCGACACACAGCAGGCAAAATAAAAGGAAGTTTTCAGCCCCAAAGTCCAGTAAACTCACGGTTCTGTTTCTCCGTCGGCGAAGGAAGATCGTTCCCTTGCAGAAACCTAACCAACGTCTTTTCCAATGGAACCTTTAAGGAAGGGAGATAACGCATGAAGTACGGCATGAATCTTTTACTGTGGACCGACACGTTGACCGACGCCATGTTGCCCCTGTTGGAGGAGCTCAAAGAGATCGGCTACGATGCCGTGGAGCTGCCCTGCTTTGACCTGGACGATCTGGACAATTACCGGAAGTGGGGCAAACGGCTCGACGAGTTGGGGCTGGAGCGGACCGGCACGGCCATCCGGGGACCGGACGGCAATATGATCAGTGCCGATCCAGAGGTCCGTCGGCGGGGAATCGAACAGAATAAGCGGAACCTGGACTGCTGTGCGGCGGCCGGGTGCAAAATCATGGCCGGCCCGTTCCATTCCGCCTTGGGCGTTTTCACCGGCAGGGGCCCTACCGAAGATGAATGGCGCTGGGGCGTCGAAGCCATGCGCGAAGTAGCCGAGTACGCCGATCAGGTCGGCGTTACCCTGGCCCTGGAATATCTTAACCGATTTGAATGCTATTTCCTGAACTCGGCCGCCGACCTGGCCCGCTTCTGCGCCGAGGTGAACCATCCCCGCTGCCGGGCCATGTACGACACCTTCCATAGCCATATTGAAGAAAAGAATACCACCAAAGCGATCCTCGCCCTCAAGGACTATCTGGTCCATGTCCACATTTCGGAAAACGACCGAAGCACGCCTGGCCAGGGCAATGTCCGATGGCAGGAAACCTTCGACGCCCTGGCCAAGATCAAGTACGATGGCTTCCTGGTGGTCGAGGCTTTCGGCCTGGCCCTGGACAAGCTCGTGCCGGCCACCAAAATCTGGCGGCGGATGTATGAAAATGAACGCCAATTGGCCACCGACGCCCTCCGCTTCATGAAGCGGGAAGTAGCCAAACGGTGGAAAAAACCCACCAAACCGGCCAAAGCCCCTGTCAAAGCCACCAAAGCAGCCGCCAAAACCAAGTCGGCCAAGACCAAAACCGCCAAAACAACCGCTGCCCAAACCCCCAAGACCAAAGCCAAAACGAGCCGCTCCAAAAGCCGATAATGGCCGATCGGATTTTTGGAATCCGCTAAGCAGCTCCTGAGCCGCTCCCGATGACCGGCAGGTGGGATTGTGCGCACGGTTCAGCCTAGCATCTGGCTTTTTGGACCCACAAGCACCACCCGCAGGTCGCATACATTGGTATGCGTCGGTCCGGTCCGAATGAGCGAGCCGGTTTGAGCGAACAAACTGTAGGCGTCGTTCCGGGCCAGGAAGTCGGCGGGCTGAAGGCCCAGGCGAAGCACGGCCTGAATCACCTCCTCATCCACCCAGGCACCGGCGGCGTCGGTCGGTCCGTCTTCGCCGTCGGTACCGCCGGAAAGCACGAGGATGCCCCGGCCCGGCCGAGCCGCACCTTCTGCCGGAACTGTTCCCTGGGCAGTCGGAGGGGTAGGTTCAGGCTGAGGGACGCCGGCGCCGAACGAACCCGAGGGTGATTCGTCCGGTAGGGCCTGCCCGGCTGGGAGCCGACGATCCATCCGGGAGCGATCGGGCCGATCGTACTGGAGCAAGTAGTTTAGGGCGGCCAGGACGAGCTGTTGGTTTCGGCCGCCCCGACCGCGCCGGGCCGGTTCCACCAGTTGGACGACCGGTTCGCCGCCGCTTACCAGACATCGACCGCCGTCCGAGTGCCGCATTCGGAGGGCCTGTTGGGCCAGACGCACGCCTACCGACTCGGCCAATCCTTCGGATCGGCGGGCGGCCCGTTGGGTAGTCTGGTATCCCCGGCGTTGGGCCTCCTGGGCAGCGGCCCGGACCGCAGTGGCATTGTTTCCAATAATAAAATTGTACACCTTACATCCGGCCGGGGTGGTCCAGGAGGAAAGACTTCTCCGGCGGTACCAGCCGGCACAATTCCTGCTCTCCGCCGACGGGCCGTCACTAGGCATCGGGTGCGGCAGATCCCCACTCCGATTTGGGGTAGGCTCTCCGTCGGCAGGTATCGGGGGAGACAAACCGGCGCCGCTAAGCGGGGCCAGGGGATCCTCGGTAGGCATCTGGCCGGCGCGACGGCGTAGCACCTGCCAGACTCGATCGGGGATGTCGTCGGGCCGACGGCAGAAGTGTTCCAGCACTTCCAGGGCGGCCTGAGGCGTACTGGGATCCGGCACTGTGGGGCCGGAGGCAATCACCTCCAGCGGATCGCCCAGCACATCGGAGATGATCAGGCTCAGCAGCCGTCCGGCCCGACAGGCCCGGGCCAACCCGCCGCCTTTAACCCGGCTCAGCTGTTTCCGTACCGTGTTTAACTGTTCAATATTAGCGCCGGCGGCGCTCAGAAACCGGGTAACCGCCCATTTGTCGGCCAGACTGATCCCTTCGATCGGGGCCGGCATCAGGGCCGATCCGCCCCCGGAAATCAAACACAGACACACATCCTCCGGCCCAAGCGCCGACACCAGCCGCAGGATTTCCTCCGTACCGGCCAAGCCCTCTTCGGTTGGCTCGTTAACTCCGGGCGGCCGGGCCGGGTGCAGATGGATTCGCCGCAACGGGCGCAGGCAATCGGCCGGCACATTCACCCAACCGGTAAGGTCCTTCTCCTCCATCAAGCGGGGGCCGAGGATTTCTTCCAAAGCGGCAGCCATGCCCGCTCCCGCCTTGCCGGCCCCCACCACCACGATCCGACGGATGGAAGCCAACCGGATACGCCGTCGGCCTACGTGGAGCTGTTCGCCTTCCACCCGAACGGCCTGCTGCATCAGGCGATCGGAGCGGACGGCCTCCAGCCCTGCTTGCCAGATGGCCAAGCCGTCCTGCCGGAGTTGTTCGACCAAGGAAAGTTGCATGAAGAAGCCCTCAAATGTTTATATGTATATTTTTTCTCCTAGGCGGAGAAATCCATTGCAACTTCCGACCACCATCTGTGGGATTTGAACCCATTCTTATCCTTTACAACTCCTTTACAACTTGTAGGGTCCCCACTGGGTGGCTAGGAGGCTGGGTGGATACAGTCCAATAAGGCTTGCTCTCCGAGGCCGGAGTGTTTAGATTGGGAAACATCCTGCCCACCGAAAATCCCAGCACACAGCCTAAAAGAATCAGGAGCCTATTGTATGCCGAGCGATTGGGATCGTCAAAAGGTGTTGGAGTTGGCCAATGGGTTTCGGGCGGCCTGTTTGTTGGCGGCCGGGGCAGACCTGGACGTGTGGAGCCTGTTGGGGCCGGATCGGCTGACAGCGGCGGAAGTGACCCGGCGGCTACGAGCGGATTTGCGTGCCACCACCGTGTTTTTGGACGCCCTGGCCGCCTTGGACCTACTGAAAAAAGAAGACAACCGGTACCGTGTGCCGGACTCGCTCCGTCCGCTATTGATCCGGGCCGATACGCCGGAGCAGAAGTGTTCGGAAGACCGATTCCTCTCGGCCCCGCTGAGCGTGGCGATGGTTCCACCCGGCGGGCAAGCACATCCGGTTTCAGGAACCGAAGCGGAGCGGCCGATCCTGCCCACGCAGCCGGCCGGAGAGCAACCTATCGTTTCCGGGAGCGGGCCGGAGCCGCCGATTTTGCCCATGCTTCAGCACCTGGCCAATGTGTTGCGGGCGTGGTCCCAATTGGCCTGGGTAGTGCGGGCCGGGATTCCTGCGCCCCGGCAGGCCAGTATCCGGGGTTTTGAGGCGGACCGGGCCGCCTTTTTGGAAGGGATGCATGCCTTGTCCGCTCCGATAGCCGACCAGTTGGTGGCCGAGCTGGGGCCGCCCAAGTTCCGGCATCTGTTGGATGTCGGAGGGGCGACCGGCACCTGGACCTTGGCCTTTTTGCGGGCCGTGCCGGAGGCGCAGGCCACCATCTTCGATTTGCCCGATGCCAGGCCGTTGGTGGAAGCCCGGCTGGCCGGTTCGCCGCTGCGGGACCGAATCCGATTTGTCGGCGGCGATTTTTACCGGGATGCGTTGCCAAGCGGGGCCGATTTTGCCTGGCTCAGCGCCATTGCCCATCAAAACTCCCGCCAGCAGAACCGGGAACTTTTTGCCAAGGTATGGGTGGCTCTGGAACCGGGCGGCCGGATCGGCATCCGGGATGTGGTCATGCAGCCCTGCCGAACCCGCCCTCTGCAAGGCGCGCTTTTTGCCGTCAATATGCTGGTCAACACCGAAGGCGGCGGTACCTACACCTTCCAGGAATTTGCGGAGGACCTCCAATCGGCTGGTTTCTGCAACCCACAATGGGTGATCCAGCGGGAGGACATGAACTCGGTTCTGTTGGCGGAAAAACCCCGGTCGTAAACCAAGCGGGCCGCCGCTTCTCCTCCAATTGGGACCGGATTGGGGACCTCTTTAGCCTCAAAGTACGGGGTAGATGTCCCCTCAGCCGAGGGACTTTCCAAAGGATTTCCAAAGCCTGGCAGGCTGCCCGTCGATAACGAAAAGGGCAAACAGCCTAATCGAAATTATTCATAAGGGGAGCCTATTTTATCTATTTTTACCACAATCCTCAGATTTCCCAGATTATGAGGTGTTAAGGCCGGCTCGGCTGATAGAGAAGGGGGTTTGCATGGACTCTTCCGCCCTGATGGAACAAATGCACATCTTGGCCCAGGATGTGTTGATGTGGGTGGGCTTTGGCACCTTGGTGGGCTTGGTGGCCAAAGCGATCATGCCAGGCCGAGACCCCGGCGGCGCGGTGGCCACCCTGCTGATGGGTATTGCCGGGACGGTGCTGGGCTGTGCGCTGTTGAGCTACTTTTACGAAGGGGCGCGGGTCTCGCCGATTAGTGTCCTGGGTTTTGTGGCGGGTACCGGCGGGGCGTTTGTTCTGCTGGTCTTCTATCGCATTCTGGGAGGATTCTGGTTTAAAGAGGGGGCGGTGCCTCCTCGGCATCGGGTCTATCGGCGTCCGGTGCGCCGCCGAACCTACGTGGTGGAAGAGTGAAACAGGAAGAGAACTAGAAATTGCTTGTGTCCACAGGCTGACCGTCCCGCGGTTGGCCAACCGTTGAGGGATGGCGAAGAGGGCTTTTTATTTATGGTTATGTTTTTTCCGGAAGGCTTGGATCACCGGCAATGACATAGGTGATCGGCAAGAGGGCTTCTAAATGCACATGCTCGGAAGCCCCCAGAATTTCAATACCCACAATTTTTTCATCTTCTCCGATATCCAGGACAATCTCGTCGGTAACCCGTCGATTCACCACAGGTTGTTTCCGATCATCCAACCGAAGGTAGAGCAAGTCGGTTTTGGCGTTATACTGAATCTGCATGGGTTTGCCCCCAACTTCCATAAAACACGTACACCGTAATGGCAGTAAGCCATTCTTTCTCCACCGTGTAAAATCACGCCGACTCTCTTTTGTTCGTAGTATTTTCCGTGTCGAGTCTGGCGAAAAGGATATATTTTCGCTTTTCCCTGTCGCCCATATTTAGCCGGCATGGGAAAGCCTGTGAGGAGCACATCCTGAATTTCCGCTTCGTTTGTGCCCCGCTCTTCGGCCCGTTGCCGTACATGGGCATCCAGCCGGATTTGCATCCGTTGGCCTTTTCTGAAACATGCCTAGGTAGTTGAGGAAAGGCGGATGGCTCCGGAGAGTCTGAAGAACCCTCCAAACGGCCGGATGCGTTGGCCCTTTCCTGTTAGAGTATATCAAAGAACGCCCAAAATCTAGGCCGTGGATATATCCCAGATGGCCCCTCATCTACCCCCTTGGATTTTATTCGTCCTTTTCTGGGGGTATTGCTAGAGAGATTTCCAAAGCTTTGGAACCCCGGGAGGAATTTGCTTGGCAGGCCCGACGCCCCTTGGAGGAAGTTGCCTTGGCTCAGTGCTTTGGCAGGCCCAAGCGGTGTGCTCCCCCATGCGGTTGAAATGTTCCCTGGGTAGATCTAGAATTGGCTGGCGTCCACGGGCTGGCCGTCCCGGCGGTTGGCCAACCGTTGATGGACAGTTAGATCGATGGAGAAGCTGATCGTCCGGACGGAGCCGTCGCAAAAGGCCATGTTCACCCCGCTGGGATGGGCGCTGCCGAAGGTAAGCCGGAGCCAATAGCCGGGCTGGTCCCGCCAGGGCGGATAGCTCGTGCTGCCCCAGCGGGCGATATCTTCGTTGAGTCCGATATACATGTTTTCGTTGTCGCCGCCATCTTGGCCGGTCATGTAGGCATCGGGGCAGACGTATTTTTCACCGACCAGGTAGGTGTTGCTCGTGCCGTCCCGGATTTCGCCCATCGCCACCATGCTCAACGGATGGACAATGCCGGTGGGATTATAGGCGGAGACCAATTGGGCTTTTTGTTGCAGGGTCTGGTCGGTGGGCAGTGAGCTGGGGCCGCAGTCGCCGTTGTAACAGTGTCCATCCGACCACAGGCCGATCGACCCGGGATGGGTAACTTTATCGCCTCCGTTGGCCGCGTAATCGGACTTGGCCACTAGGGAGACCGGATCGGCAAATTTGTACTGGAAGCCCCAGTGGGGATAGGCGGCGGGGCGTCGGCGGGTGGGGCAGTTGAAGACGGCCAACGGCGTGGAGATCATTTGGGCGGCGGCCGCTGTGCGGGCAGAGCCGGTTTTGCCTTGCTGAAGGTTATACAGGCCTTGCTGTTCTAGATAAGGGAGGATGTTAAAAATCCAGCCGCCCGGCTGGCGATAATCGGCCCCCCGATCCGGATCGCCGATCCAGCCCCATCCCCAGCCGCCTGTGGGAAAGAAGCCCTGGGCTTGTTCATGATTGAGCATGGCCAGGCCGATCTGTTTGAGGTTATTCGTGCACTGGATGCGTCGGGCTGCTTCCCGGGCCGATTGCACCGCCGGTAAAAGCAGGGCAATCAAAATGCCAATAATGGTAATCACCACCAAAAGCTCCACCAAGGTGAAACCCTGGCGGGCCGGACGGAAAGGATTCTCCTTGCGCCCGGCAAATCTCTTCTCTTTCCCCCCATAGCCCGGCGAATCTTCTCTTCGTTTTGGCATTGGCACCCCTCCCAGCGAAGGATTGATGAGTCCCATTTTTACCGGCCTGGCCTACCGCCTGTTTCTTCCCCAGAGAAACAAGCGGCAATAACCCAGACCTCTCGGCCCCAAGGCAGCTTTTTAGTTGGGAATATCCATCACCGATGATGTACCATTTCCGCCGAATGGAGGACATCGCCTCTCCCCTGGCCGTCGAGAGGCCGGCTGAGCCTTCCGCTCAGGCGGGTAAGGGGGATTTTGGCCGCACAAAAACCCTTGGATTCCTGCTTACGCAGGAATGACACCGCGGCGTCCTGCACCCGGCTAAAATGTTACTAAAGATTTTACCCGATTTCCTTCCTTTTTGCCAATAGGAGGCCCCTCCAAGAAGGGGCAAAAGACGGTTTCCTATTGGCCAAGCCAGCCCGTGGATATACGTCCGGGAGCGTGTCTGGAAAGGTACCATTTTAGCCGAATGGAGGGGCTCTTTTACTCTCTCCCGGCGGGGGAGAGCGTGAGGGGAAACAAGGGAAGCGGACATGCATTCCGTTTCCCCCCTCACCCTAACCCTCTCCCGCGGGGGCAGAGACGGACTGGATTCCTGCTCGCGCAGGAATGACACGAAGGAGCGGGGAGGAGACTGGGGCCCCCTCACCCGGCCTGCCGCTCCCTAGCGGTCGCGGCTCTGGCCGGCCTCTCCCACCAGGGGAGAGGCGGACGGGATTCCTGCTTGCGCAGGAATGACCCAGGGGTCCCCGCAGCCGGCCTGCTGCGCAGGTCGGCCTCTCCCGCGGTGGGCAGAGGCAAGTGGCTTCCGTCGGCGAAAATGTTTCTTTTTTTCTCTTATAGCGCATTTTTTGGGAGTTTAGGAGAGGGGATTGGCGTAAGTGCTTGCTAGAGCGGGGGTTATGGAATTTGGCCCTTTGGGCGGTTTTGGACCTAACTTGTTTTCTGGCAATGGGTTACGACTTTTTTCCCTGGGGAGGGGAAAAATGGGCTTGCCGGCGGGGCGTCGGTTGAGGGAGCCGGGGTGGGCTGGGACTGCCCAGGAGCGCTGCGAGGCCTGTTTTTCCGCAGTCGGATGCGACTGGGGGCGGTGGGTTTTCGGGCTGCCGGCGGTCCAAGGCGGGCCGAATATTTTCCTTTTCGCTTCGGAAGTGGTCGAAAAAAATCGGGGTTGGCGTGCTCGATTTTTGTCCATTTTTGGCCGATTTTGGGTCTTTGGAGGACCTCAGCGGGTTATGTATATTTGTTCATTTAATTTTCGTAACCTCAAGATTTCCAAAGCCTTATGTCTTTTTCGCCACCCAGGCCCGTTTCCGCCCGCTCCAAGTGCCGCCAAGGGCAAGAGCGAATATTTTCCATTTTGATTCAAAATGGTCGAAAAAAATCGGCGCTTCCCTCCACCGGCCTACGGCACATCGTCTGCTCGTTGATGCGAAATGGTCGAAAAAATCAGCGTTTCCTCTCCCAAGGGCCTGCGCCACATCGTCGCCTGGTTGATCCAAACGGCCCGAAAGAACCCGGCGCTACCATGGGCCGAAAATCGCCCGTGTCCTGTTCGCCGCAGGGGAACAGTGTAGCCGAAGGAAGCGGCCGATGGGACGCTGCTGCGGGAGGAGCAGTGCAGGCTGCTGGGTGCCTGCTTCAGTGCTGCTGGGTAGGAAGCGGGTCCTAGGGAATCCAGCGTCGTTCTGGACTGCCGCTTACGCGGCAGTGACACGGGGGGCGGTGCAAAGGAGCCTGGACTGCCGCTTGCGCAGGAATGACACCTGCTGGATTCCTGCTTGCGCAGGAATCACACTGTGGCCCCCTCACCCGGCGGTGCCTTCGGCACCGCCGGCCTCTCCCGCGGTGGGGAGAGGCGTACTGGACTGCTGCTTGCGCAGGAATGACACTGTGGCCCCCTCACCCGGCGGTGCCTTCGGCACCGCCGGCCTCTCCCGCGGTGGGGAGAGGCGTACTGGGTTCCTGCTTACGCGGGAAGGAGACCAAGGGGCATACCCAAAGGAGCCTGGGTCCCTGCTTTCGCAGGGATGACACCTGCTGGATTTCTGCTTGCGCAGGAATCACACTGTGGCCCCCTCACCCGGCGGTGCCTTGGGCACCGCCGGCCTCTCCCGCGGTGGGGAGAGGCGTTCTGGATTCCTGCTTACGCAGGGATGACACTGGGGTCCCCTCAGCCGGCTTCGGCTTCGCCTCCGCCGGCCTCTGCCCGCCAGGGGAGAGGCGGGGAGACTACCTCCGAAGGGCCCTTTGTACAAGGTCCGGGCGGTGGAAGCGGTCGAAATCCGCCTCGGCGAGCGGTCGCTCTTGGCCCGTCTGCGGATCGAACAGCCGTAAACATTCGAACAGTATGGCTTTGGTGCTCTCCTGGCCGTCATAGACAAAGGCCTCTTGGGTAAACGTGAACCAGCCACTCTCCTTGACAAGACAAAAGGCGGCGATTAGGCGGCCGCTCTGGGCGTCCCACAGCCGGGCCGTCCCGTCCACAGAGCCTGACAGGACCTGCCGGCCGTCCGGACTAAAGGCTACGGAAAGGACCCAGCCGGTATGTCCTTCGAACCGCCGGAGCTGCCGGCCTGTTTGGGCGTCCCACAGCCGGGCCGTCCCGTCCAAAGAGCCTGTCAGGACCTGCCGGCCGTCCGGACTAAAGGCTACGGAACGGACCCAGCCGGTATGTCCTTCGAACCGCCGGAGCTGCCGGCCTGTTTGGGCGTCCCACAGCCGGACCGTCTCGTCATCGGAGCCTGTCAGGACCTGCCGTCCGTCCGGACTAAAGGCTACGGAACGGACCCAGTCCGTATGTCCTTCGAACCGCCGGAGCTGCCGGCCGGTTTGGGCGTCCCACAGCCGGGCCGTCTTGTCATAAGA
>Ga0272448_1003757_pt1 | contig 17811 bp, 15 predicted proteins | sample YNPCB0191_FD_202220 | JGI IMG/M metagenome (GOLD analysis project Ga0272448, IMG submission 202220) | Hot spring sediment microbial communities from Yellowstone National Park, WY, United States - YNP-CB-019-1 | ecosystem: Environmental > Aquatic > Thermal springs > Hot (42-90C) > Sediment... | reverse complement strand
GCGACTACTCGCCGCGCACCGACTGGGCCTCGCCCAAGGGCGCAATCCCGTACTCTGAACTGAGCAAGTACGTGTGGACCATCGATGAATCCTACGTCTACAAGAACATCACCAAGATGCGCGACTTCTGGGCGATGAGCCTTTTGAAGTAGCGCAGCGCGCCCACTCAACGACGTGGAACGGTCAGGGGCGCGCGAGGAGCGCCCCTGACCGTTCCAGAGCCCGATTCTCACTGTGAAGAAGGTGATGGCTATGGCCCCTAACATCGAAGCCATTTTCCTGGATGTCGGCAATACGCTGCGCATCGTGGTGAAGGACGAGCCTTTCCAGGCCGAGGCCCGCCGGCAGCTCATGGAGCTGGCCGGCAGCGACCTGCCCGCCGAGGCCTTCTTTGCCCAGCTCGAAGCCCGTTGGAAGGCCTACCGCAAATGGTCCTTCGAGAACCTGACCGAAGCATCGGAGAAAGAGCTCTGGACGCGCTTCCTGCTGCCCGACCTGCCCGCCGAGCGCGTCGCGCCGCTGGCGGGCCAGCTCACGCGCCTGTGGCGCAACCGCGATGGCCGCCGCGTGGCGCGCCCCGACGTCAAGCCGACGGTGTTGGAGCTCAGCCGGCGGGGCTACTGCCTGGGCATCATTGCGAATACCATCACCGAGACCGAGATTCCCGATTGGCTCGAGGAGGATGGCCTGACGCCCTACTTCAAGGCAGTGGTCCTCTCCTCCAAAGTGGGCTACCGCAAGCCGGGGCCCGAGATCTATCTGGAGGCGGCGCGCCGGGCCGGGGTCGAGCCCAGCCGCTCGGCCTATGTGGGCGACAACCCCTCGCGCGACGTGGAGGGCTCGCGGCTGGCCGGCTTTGGCATGGCCATCATCCTGGTCGAGCCGGCTACGCTGGAGAAGGAGCCCCCTAGCGGCGATACCCAGCCCGACCGGTTCATCCACGAGTTCAGCGAGCTGCTGGATATCTTCCCGCCGCGCCAACCCTGAGCTCCACCTGACCTCCGGCGCACCCCTGCCGCCAGCGCGTAAGGGGCGAGTCGCCGGTTGGGGCCGATTTCCTGGGCGACAGAGGAATGGGAATGCCGATCGACCACCGTGGCCACGGCGGTACGGCGCTGGCCGAGTGTGTCCGGGCGCTGTACCGCGAGGGGCAGACCGATTACTGGCTCGAACCGCTGGTGGCTGTCGATAGCGAGCAGCAGCCTGTGGGCCGGATTCAGGATGGTGACACTGCGATCTTTTGCTGCCGTCGCGGCGAGCGCGAGGTCCAACTGACGGAGGCGTTTGTCGAGCGCGATTTCACGCGTTTTCCACGCCGCCCCCTCCGCGACCTGACGTTCGTGATCCTCACCCTGTATCACGACAAGCTCAAGGACCTGCCGGTGGCGTTTGCGCCTGCCAGGGTCCCGGATACTCTGGCCGAGGCGGTCGGCCGGGCGGGGCTGCACCAGTTGCATGTGGCCGAGTCGGAAAAGTTCGCCCACGTGACCTTTTTCCTCAATGGCGGCAACAACCAGCCCTTTGCCGGCGAGGAAGATGTGGGCGTGCCCTCGCCCCACGGCGTTCCCTTCGATCAAGTGCCCGAGCTGAGCCTGGCCCGGGTGACGGCGGAGGTGGTGCGGGGTCTCGCCGCGGGCTATGATCTCATCGTCGTCAACGTGGCCAACGGCGACGTGATCGGCCATACGGCCAGCCGGGAGGCTAAGGTCCGCTGCGCCGAAGCCGTCGACGCGCGCTTGGGCGAGATGGTGCGCGCGGCGCTGGCCGCCGGCTATGTGGTGATGGTAACGGCCGACCACGGCAACCTGGAAGAGATGCTCAATGCCGACGGCACGCCCAATGTATCGCACACTGCCAACCCGGTGCCGTTCTTGCTGCTGGACCCACGGGCCGAATCACCGGCGGCCGTGCGCGATGGGTCGCTGAGCGACGTCGCCCCGACGGTGCTCGAGGCGCTGGGCGTGGTGCCGCCTGCGGCCATGGAGGGCGCGAGCCTGGCGCCCGGGCATGCCTGGGGTGGTCGGCGCCGGGTGCTGCTCGTGATCCTCGACGGCTGGGGGATCGGCAGGGACGACGCTTCGAACCCCATCTACCTGGCGCGGACGCCGGTATGGGATGACCTGCAGCACCGCTATCCCTTGGCCCGGCTCCGGGCTGCCGGCGAGGCGGTGGGGCTGCAGCCCGGCAAGCCCGGCAATTCTGAAGCGGGGCACATGAACATCGGCGCGGGGCGGGTGGTGCTGCAGGACGATGTGCGCCTCGACCTGGCGATGAAGGACGGCTCGTTCTATCGCAATGAGGTCCTTTGCCAGGCGATCCAGCAGGCCAAGGAGCGCCGGGCCGGCCTCCACCTGATCGGCCTGCTCACCGAAAAGAGCTCCCATGGCTCCATCGAGTACCCGCTGGCCCTGCTGCGCATGGCGAGGGCCAGCGGCCTGGATCGGGCCTATCTGCACCTGATCCTGGATGGCCGCAGCACCCCACCGGGGAGCGCGCCCGCCATGCTCGAGGCGCTGGAGCGCCAAGTGCAGGAGATTGGCGTGGGGCAGATCGTCACCGCAGTGGGCCGCGGGCTCGCCCTCGACCGCGACGGCGACTACACCAGGACCCAACGCGCGTACGACGCCCTGGTGCTCGGGGTGGGAAGGCGCTGCGCGACTCGGTAGTATTGGGAAGGGCGAACAGATGCAGACACCAGCAGTGTTGGGCAACCCAGAGCTTTTCTCCGAGCTCCTCTACGAGCGCATGAAGCGTGTGAACCCTGCCATTGCCGAGATGGAACTCTACGAGTTCCGCTATGCCCTCGACAATCTGATCCCGGCGCAGGGCTGGCCCTCGGTGCAGGTGGAGAAGAGGGAGGCGGTGGAGCGGCTGGTGAACACCAGCGAGTTCTACCGAGGGATCCGGCTCAAGCCGCAGGTTGGCGGCCGCATCGTGCTCGACGATGCCATCGTGCGGCTGACGAACATGCTTTTCGTGGGGCTGGTCCGACGCACCTACTCTGTGGCTTGGGTGCGCGCCCACTTTTACTTCGACATCCGGGGCTTTTTCTTCCTGCACCGTACGGCCTACTTCACGCGTGAGGTGCTGGAGCACCTGGGGCGCCGGCCGTTCAAGAGCTTTGTGCAGAGGCAGAAGCGCTTCGAGCGTTGCCAGGACATCGGCTACAAGGCATTTCGTGCCGCCAACGCCGAGGTGGATCAGGCCTTCATCGAGAGCGTGACCAGGCTGGTTGCAGCCAAGAGGCCCCCTACCCTCCTGGCCATCGCCGGCCCTACTGCTGCCGGCAAGACGGAGATCGTCGCCCGCCTGCGCAGCGCTTTCGGGGAGATGGGCAAGCAGGTCACTTCGATCGAGATGGACAACTTTTTGACCGACCGGGAGGGCCGCGAGGAGAGGGGTATTGGCTCGCTGGGCCGGGAGGCCATCCACTACCGGCTCTTCCGGCAGAGCCTGGAGGATATCCGGCAGGGGCGCAAGATTCTCATCCCTCGCTACGACTTTGTCTACGCGACGTCGAGCCACGATGAGGATGGCAACCTGAAGCCGGGTTGCACCCCCATCGAGATCGAGCCGGCCGACATCGTGTTCATCGAGGGCAACTTCCCGTTCCTGCTCCCCGAGATTGCTCCGCTCATCGATATCAAGGTGGTGTACCTGACCGATGATGCCGTGCGCCTCAAGCGCAAGTGGAAGCGCGACATCGACTATCGCAAGAAGTACGAGCCGACCTATTTCCGCAACCGCTTTTTCCGAGAGCAGTTCCTGATGGCCGAGGGGTGTTACCGGCCGCAGATGGCGGCTTGCGACCTGCTGGTGGACACTACCGGCGCAGCGCTGTGGGCCACGCCCGAAATGGCAGAGCTTCTGAGGTAGGGGCGAGGCGGCGCCTCGCCCTCGATGGGCAAATGGCCGGCCGACCGCCATTTTCAGAACCGTGCTTGGTTATCAGAGTGTGGACCCCGTCCGGGAATCACGCCTTGCACGTGACCGGACCGGAGCCTTTCATCCCGGGCCAGGGCCGGCCAGGCGCGGAGCAGGTCTGCCGGGTGTGGGTTGGACTGAACACGGTTGTAGTACGAAACGAGAAGGGACCAGATCGATGACCGTAACGAGCCTCTCCACCATGTGGGGCATTGGGCGCTTTGACCCCTTTATCGAGTTCTTCCCTGCAGCCTGCCGGCTCGGCTTTCGCTACTTCGAGCTCAACCACCAGGTGAACAGCGCGATGCTGGAGGGGCTCGACCCGCAACTCTACACCATCGTCAGCGTGCACGAGCCTTGCCCGGCCGACATCTCGACGGGCACCCTCAAGGACCGCAACTGGCTGGTCTCCGCGCCCGACGAGGACTGTCGCCGGCAGGGTGTGCACTCGGTGGAGCGCAGCATCGACCTGGCGAGGGAAGTGGGGGCGAGCGCTGTAGTCGTGCACCTCGGCAGAGTGGATGTGGATGTGGCTCTGGAGGAGAGGCTGAGTGCCCTCTTCAACGCCGGCCTGGCCGGTTCTGCAGCCTATGCCGAGGCCAAGGCGCGCCTTGCGGCCGCCCGGGCTGCGCAGGCCGGCGCCAACCTGGAGGCTGCCCGCCGCAGCCTGGCCGAGCTGGCCGAGTATGCGGCTCGGGCGGGCGTGCGTTTGGGCCTGGAGAACCGCTACCACTGCCTCGACATCCCCCTGCCCGACGAAATGGAGATGTTCCTGCAGGATGTGGACCCGGAGTGGGTCGGCTTCTGGTACGACGTGGGCCATGCCCAGACCCTCGACCGCCTGGGCTTTGCTCGCCATGAGGAGTGGTTCGAGCGTTTCACGGGCCGCCTGATCGGCGCGCACCTGCACGATGTGCGGGGCATCCACGACCACCTGGCGGCCGGCCTCGGAGAGGTGGATTGGGGGATGGTCGCGGCTCACCTGCCCCCTGAGCCCATCCGCACCTGCGAATTCCACAGCTCCAACTCGCCCGCCCAGGCGGCTGCCGGCCTGCGCTTCCTGGCCGAGCAAGGCTGCCTGGGTGAAACGGCGGAGGAGCGCCTGCCCCGCCAGCAGCCTGCAGCCGACCTTGGCACCTGACCCGGCCTCCCCCGGCCTGCCGCACCGCGGCGCAGCCTCGCGCGGAGTCGCAGGTGTAAAGGCCGCCAAAGTGAACTGCCCCTCGGCGAGCGTTTGCGCACGGGCGCCGAATCTGGTATAGTGGAAGAGAAGGATACTCACCATAACAGGTAGAAGAGGCGCCCAAGGCATGGTCAAGCTGCTGATGACCTGGAACATCCGTCCGGGCAAGGAAGAGGAATACATCGAGTTCCTGACGCAAGAGTTTGCGCCCACCATCATGCGCCTGGGCATCCAACCCACCGATGCCTGGCTCACGGTGTATGGCGAGGGGCCGCAGGTGCACGCGGGGGGGCAGGCCGCGGACCTGGAGTCGATGGAGCGCATTCTGGCGGGCAAGGACTGGCAGAAGCTGGAGGCCAAGCTGCTCTCGCTGGTGGAGGACTATCGGCGCAAGATCGTGGTGGCGACTGACGGCTTCCAGATCTGACGGCTGACCTCCCCAACCCTGCTGCAGCGCGCCACCCCTGGCCGGCGGCTGCCGGCCTGTCGAGCGGGAGCGGGCGGAGCGTGAGTCCTCACGCCCCGCCCGCTCCCGCTATGCATCGAGCGCCCAGAGTGGGAGGCCGGCGGGCAATGGGGCCGGGCGGTCACAGGTGCTCTGGATCTCGATGTGCCGGCCCAGCACCGAGGCTTCCTGCAGTGCCTCCATCACGTCGAGGACGTGGTAGGCCAGCTCGCCTGAAGCGCGGTGAGGCCGGCCGCTGCGCAGTGCATAGGCCATATCGGCCACACCGAGGCCGCGGCTATTGTCGGTGTAGGCGCCCTCGCAGGGCACCTCACGCCAGGCCGACTCGCCGGCCAGGCGGAGTGCGACGGGGCCGTCAAACTTGTTGGGGTCGGGGCAACTGAGCGAGCCCAGCGCACCATACACTTCCACGCGCGGCAGTTGGGCCGCCCAGATGTCAAAGCTGGTGATCAGGCTGGCCACGGCGCCATCGGCCAGGTCCAGCACTCCTGCCACATGGGTGGGCACGTTCACCTTGATCTTCTCACCGTAGCGCTGTTTTCCGGTGATGGTGCGCTCGGGGAAGGAGATGGTTGCCGAGCCCGTGACGCGGCGCACGGGGCCCAGCAGGCTGGTGAGGGCGGTGAGGTAGTAGGGCCCCATATCGAATAGTGGCCCCCCGCCGGGCTGGTAGAAGAACTCGGGGTTCGGGTGCCAGCCCTCAGGGCCGTGGCCGGCCATCACCGCTACTGCGGCCACCGGCCGGCCAATGGCTCCCTCGTCGATGAGCCGGCGGCAGGTCTGCAGGCCTGCGCCCAGAAAGGTATCGGGCGCACAGCCCACGCGCAGCCCCTTCTCCCGCGCCAGATCGAGGATGCGGCGCCCATCCTCGCGGCGAGTGGCCAGGGGCTTCTCGGAGTAGACGGATTTGCCGGCGTGCAGGGCAGCCAGCGATACCCCGGCGTGGGCCGTGGGCACGGTCAGGTTGACCACCAGCTCGATCTCTGGGTCGCTCAGGAGGGCCTCGACGCTCGTGGCGCGCAGGCCGAACTCGGTGGCGCGCTCCTGTGCCCTCTCGGGCACGGCGTCGGCGCAGGCCACCACGTGGAGGATGGGGAACCTGGGCATCACCTGCAGGTAGATGCGGCTGATCGTGCCACACCCGATGACGCCCACCCGGACGGGCGGATACTCCATAGACTCCTCTCTCCCATGATCGCAGGCACACGTCCGCAGCGGGCGGTCATGCGGCTGCGGCAGAGGCAGCAAAGCTCTGCTGTACCGCACACCTGCGGGCTCGCGGGCCCCCTCGCCCGTGCGGCTCAGGGCAGGGCCGCGCCGCGGCCGGCGATGAATAGCCGGTACCATTCCTCGCGGCTCAGGTCGATGCGGTCGGCCTCGCAGGCCTCCTTGATGCGCGCGGGCCGGGTGGTGCCGATGATGGGCTGGATGCCGGCGGGGTGGCGCAGCAGCCAGGCGATCACGATGGCCGTTGGGCTCACACCCCTGGCGGCAGCGAGGGCCGCCACCGCCTCGGCTGTGCGCGCCACGCGGGGGTCCATCCCCTCGCATGCCCGGCCCGACACGATGCCCCGAGCCAGGGGCGCCCAGCTCTGCACGCGGATGCTGTGCAGGCGGCAGTACTCCAGGGTGCCATCGGCGCGGATGATGCGCGGCGGGTCATCCTGATTGCTGACAATGCCCCCCTCGATGAGATGGGTGTGCAGCACATTCAGCTCGAGCTGGTTCACTACCAGCGGCTGGGCCAGGTACGCCTGCAAGAGCTCGATCTGCGCGGCGGTGTGGTTGCTGACGCCAAAGTAGCGCACCTTGCCGCTTTCTTCGAGATGATCGAAGGCGCGTGCTACCTCTTCGGGCTCGACCAGAGGATCCGGCCGGTGCAGGAGGAGGATGTCGAGGTAGTCGGTGTGCAGGCGCCTCAGGCTGCCCTCCACCGAGCGCACGATGTGCTCGTAGGAGAAATCGTAGCGTTCGGGGGCATTGGCGTCGGGTTCGCCGGCAAAGCGGATGCCGCATTTGGATTGGATGATGATGCGGTCGCGCAGGCCGGGCGCCTCCTGCCAGATGGCTGCAAAGGCCTGCTCGGAGCGCCCGCCACCATAGATGTCGGCGTGGTCGAAGAAGTTGATGCCCTCATCCAGCGCGGCGCGGATGGTAGCCACGGCCTCGCTGCGCTGCTCGCTCAGCCGCATACAGCCCTGGGCGATGCGCGAGACCTCCAGGTTGGTGCCTGCAAGCTCGTAGGTCCTCAATCCTCTCCTCCTTCCCTGCCTGGCAGGGCCGACAAGGGCTGGCACACGGCCACCGGTCGCGGGTGGCTCCAGCCGCCAATGAATTCCGCCGCGCCTGAGGTTCGGGCTGCAGGCGCACGGCTGGTTGACGCTCACGGCCTGCTGCCGGCATGCGCTCCACACTCCGATGGCTGCGGCTGCCGGCGGGGCTGGCAGAGGTTGGGGCGCGCTTCCCGAGGCCAGGGCAGTGGATGAGGGCCGGAAGACGGGGTTGCTCCGCCGGGCACAATTCTACCCGTGAACCTGGGGGGTGTCAAAAGACCAGGCCGTGCTTTTGGCGCCGGCGGCGTTCGGGCCTATCATCTCCGCAAAAGCCCGGGGCGCCGGCCCGCCCCCACGGCCAGGCGGGCCCTTGCCACAGGAGGTAGACCCGGATGGTTTCGTGCCTCTCTCACCTGGAGTGTGCCGGCTGCGGCCGCACCCTGCCCGCTAGCCGGCTCTGGAACCTCTGCCCGGATTGCGGCAGACCGCTCCTGGCCCGCTACGACCTCGACGCGGCAGCCCGCGCCGTGCGCCGTGCCGACCTGGCTGGGCGCGAGCCCAATATGTGGCGCTACCGTGAGCTGCTGCCGGTGCAGGACCTGGCGGGCGCTCCCATCCTCGGCGCCGGCTGGACGCCCTTGGTGCATACGCGGCGCCTGGGCGAAGCCTTGGGCTTCCGCTCGCTCTACATCAAAGATGAGAGCCTGAACCCAACCGGTTCCTTCAAGGCGCGGGGGTTGGAGGTCGCGGTGGCGCGGGCCAAGGAGCTGGGCGCCCGTGCGCTGGCCATCCCTTCCGCAGGCAACGCCGCCGGCGCCATGAGCGCCTGCGCTGCGCTGGCAGGGCTGCCGGCCCACGTCTTCATGCCCGCCGACGTGCCCCAGACCTTCCGCGCCGAGTGCACGGCCCTGGGTGCCGAGGTCACGCTGGTGGACGGGCTGATCACCGATTGCGGCAGGCGCGTCAGAGAGGGCGTCGAGGCCCACGGCTGGTTCGACCTCTCGACACTCAAGGAGCCCTACCGCATCGAGGGCAAGAAGACGATGGGCTACGAGCTGGCCGAGCAGATGGCCTGGCACCTGCCCGACGTCATCATCTATCCCACCGGAGGCGGCACCGGCCTCGTGGGCATGTGGAAAGCCTTCGATGAGATGGAGCGCATGGGCTGGATCGGCAGCGCCCGGCCACGCATGGTCAGCGTCCAGGCCAGCGGCTGTGCGCCCATCGTGCGTGCCTTCCAGGAAGGCCAGGAGCATGCCGAGCTATGGCAGGGCGCGGCGACCATCGCCGACGGCCTGCGCGTGCCGGCCGCCATCGGCGATTTCCTGATCCTGCGCGCTCTGCGCGAGAGCGGCGGCACAGCCGTGGCCGTGGACGATGGCGACATGCTCGAGGCAGTGCGCCTGCTGGGTGCCCACACCGGCATCTTCGCCTGCCCGGAGGGTGGCGCCACCCTGGCCGCAGCGATTGCCCTCAAGGAGCAGGGCTGGCTGGGCCGCGACGAAGCCATCGTGCTCTTCAATACGGGCACTGGGCTCAAGTACAGCCACCTGTGGAGGTAAGGCGCCATCGGTGAAGGCGCTGCCCGGGCTGGGTTGGCAACCCTCTTACCAATGTGGGCCGCCGGAGCCCCTGCACTGGCGCCATCCCTTGTGGGCAAGGGCCGAAACACTCACTACGAAGGCGGGGGCCTACAGTAACCCCAGCCCCGACGCCACGGCCAGCAGCCCTGCCCCGCCGACGACTACAAGGACCACCCGGCGAAAGGCCTGCTCGTCGACACGGTGTGCCAGCCGCATGCCCGTGAAGAGCCCCAGCGCCAGGGCGGGGAAGAGCAACGCCGCGTAGGCAACCACTGTCCGTGTGATCAGGCCCTGCAACAGGTAGGCCGGGACGGTCACCAGGTTCACTGCAGTGAAGTAGGCCGCCAGGTTGGCGCGGAAGGTGTCTTTCTCCACATCCTGGTTGGCAAAGAAGAGGATCACCGGCGGCCCCGCCATGCCCATCGAGCCGTTGAGGAGGCCACTGACCAGGCCGACGGGCGCGCTGGCCAGCCGTTCGTGGGCCAGCCGACGCTTGAAGCCCAGCAGGAAGGCCAGCGCGGTGAGGGTGATGGCGATGCCGATGAACGCTTTCAGGGAAGCGGCGTTGCATACTGCCAGGAGCCGGGCGCCAAAAGGCACTCCGGCCATGCCGGCCAGCGTGAGCGGCCAAATGCGGCCCAGCTTGAGCCCGTGGCGCCTTTCGTAGAGGAGCACCAGGTTGTTCACCATGCCGTGCAGAGCCAGGGCCGGCACCACGACCTTGGGAGGCAGGATCAGGACGAGCAGCGGCGTGGCCACGATGGCCAGGCCAAAGCTGGTGAGCCCGGTTACCAGCCCGGCAACAAAGAGGGTCAGGAAGGCGAGGGCAGCTTGTGGCAGGGTGAGCACCAGGATTCTCCTCGGGGCAGGTCTGGCGGCGAGTGCGCCGGCCGCGGGACGGGCAGCGACGACCGGCTATTCTACACCCGGCGCCTGGCGCCGGCAAAACCTCTCTGCTACGACCTCGAACCTGCGCAGCACGAGCTGCTCGAGGAGCGCCCAGGCCAGGATGGTCGCCGCACCCCACACCGTCAGCACAAGCCAGCAGCCTGCCCCCAAGGCGCCGCGCTCGCCTGCCAGCCCGCCCTGCAAAACGGCCAGGCGCAGCGACAGGGGCATCAAGTCGCGCTGGGCCAGCACGAGGAGCTGCCAGAGGAGCGACTGTGCGCCGATGAGGAGCGTGACCGCCCCCGCCAACGCGGCCACCTGCAGGGAGGGGCCAAAGGCGAGCTGGAAGAAGGCTGTCAGCGGCGGCTGGCCGGCCCGGATGGCCTTGGCCAGGAGGGGCACCCGGCCATCAAAGTAGAGCATGAAGAGGTAGAGCGCCGGGGCGCTGGCCACAAAGGGCAGGGCCGGTGCCAGGGGCGAGTTGTAGAGGCCGGCTGCGCGCGCACCATCGTAGAGGCCAATGCCCACCGCCACCGGCGGCGCCAAGCCTGCAGCCAGAAGCGCGAGGTAGACCGCCCGGCTGCCACGGCGGCCAAAGGGGCGGAGGAGTGAGAGCGAGAGCGCGGCCAGGTAGGCCAGCGGTAGGCCGACGCAGAGGGTAGTGAGGATGGGCGCCAACGTCCCGTTGAGGAGCGAGAGGCCCGGCATCAGGTTCTCGGCTGCCCGCGGCAGGGGCCGGCCCACGGGGTAGAAGGCCTGCCCCATGCTCCAGAGGTACGCCAAGAGGAAGGGCGCCAGGTAGAGGGCCAGCAATCCCTTACCACAAAGCGCACCAAGACTCTCGAGGACGAGGTCCTTCGTCGAGATTCTCGGCGTGCCTGGCGGCTCCGTCTCGACGCCTCCCTTCCCGGCTCCGCTTCGTGTGCTTCGTGGTTCCCTTTCCCTCGCTCTGTGCGGCGGTTCGTAGGCTCCCTCCCGACCCGCCGGCACCAGGCGCAGGCGGAGCCAATCGCTCCACGCGCCGAACGCCAGGCCCAGGGCGGTACAGGCGAGGAGTGGCACGCTGGCCTGTGCCGCAGCCTGGCCCAAACGCAGGTGCTGGAAGGCGGTGCGGAAGGCGTAGATCGGCAGGGTGAGGGTGGCCTCGGCGGGGCCGCCGCCGGTAGCCGTGAAGGGCAGGGTGAAAGAGCCGAGCGCCGAGGCGACGGCCGTGATGGCCGCCAGGAGGAACAGGGCGCGCCGGGTATGCACCGTGCGGGCCAGCAAGAGGGCTGTGGCGGTCAGAGCACCGCCCAGGCCGAGGAAGTAGAAGGCCTCGAGCCCCAGGTACGAGCGCAGGGCCAGAGTGCGATCGGCAAGGTCCAGCCCCTGCAGCCACGGCACCTGCTGGCCGGCCAGGCGCCAGAGCAGGGCCAGCGCCACCGGCGCCGAGAGGGCGGCTGCCACGCCCAAGGCCAGCCGCGCCCCATGCCGGCCTGCCTGCGACGCCCGGCCACAGAGCGCGGCCACGGCTGCGGGCAGTGCCAGGGCGACGACGCGCACCAGGGCCACCAACAGGCTGTGCTCGAGGGCCGTGGCAAAGGTGGGGTCGGCCGCCATCCGGGCATAGTTGGCCAGCCCCGCAAAGTGGGCCGGGCGGCTCAGGGGCGCGGCTTGCAGGCTCAGCGCCAGGGTACGCAGCGCCGGCGCCCAGAGGGTGAGGGCGAACGCCACCAGCGCTGGCATGAGCAGCAGCGTGCCGGCGACGAAACGAGCGACCCGATCGACCTGGACCCTGGCCAAAGCCATCGTGCCCTCCACGTGCAGGTCGTGCCCGGCCTGACCGGACTCTCCCGGGCGATCGCCGCCCAGTATAACGCGCAGGGGGGAAGAAGCAAGCGGATTCTGCCCTGCGGGTGACTTCAGCGAAAGCCAGGCCGCTGGTTGCGCTGCTTACCGGCCCCAATACTACAACTGCACTTGCCCATCGGGGCGCGGCTCCCCTCCGGAAAACCCCGCCCCGGCCAACAGATTTCCGAGATTGTGTGCATCTTGCGCACCATCTCTGCGCCCTGCAAATGTTTGACGCGCCTCCCCCATTCGGCTAAACTATGCGCAAGAACTCATAAGGGTTATCACCAATGGCTGAGAAGCGGGACTACTACGAGGTCCTCGGTGTGGGCCGGGGCGCCACCGACGAGGAATTGAAGAAAGCCTTTCGCAAGCTGGCGCGCCAGTACCACCCGGATGTCAACAAGAGCCCGGATGCGGCGGAGCGTTTCAAGGAGGTCAACGAGGCCTATGAGGTCCTGCGTGACCCCGAGAAGCGGGCCGCCTATGACCGCTTTGGGCACGCCGGCGTGCAGGGCAACGGCGGCGGCTATGGGGACTTTACCGGTTTCGGGTTTGGCGGCCTGAGCGACATCTTTGAAGAGTTCTTTGGTTTCGGCACCCGCGCGGGGGCCGCGCGGCAGGGGCCGGCCCGGGGCGCCGATGTGCGCAGCCACCTCACCCTCACCTTTGAGGAAGCGGTCTTTGGCGCCGAGAAGGAGATCGAGGTCACGCGCCTGGAGGAGTGCCCCAACTGCGGCGGCTCGGGGGCCGAGCCTGGCACGCAGCCGCGCCGCTGCCCCGAGTGCAACGGCCGGGGCGAGGTGCGCCGCGTGCAGCAGTCGCTCTTTGGCTCCTTTGTGAATGTGACTCTCTGCCCACGTTGTGGAGGCCGCGGCGAGGTCGTCGGCACGCCCTGCAGCCGCTGTAAGGGCGAGCAGCGGGTGCCCGTGACCAAAAAGCTGATTGTGACGGTGCCGGCCGGCGTGGACGATGGCACCCAGGTGCGCCTGGCCGGCGAGGGCGAAGCAGGCATGTACGGCGGGCCGGCCGGCAACCTGTACGTGAACCTCCACGTGCAGCCGCACCGCTACTTCCGGCGCAAAGACAACGACATCCTGCTCGACCTGAATATCAGCTTCGTGCAGGCGGCGTTGGGCGACAAGATCAAAGTGCCCACCCTGGAGGGGGAGGAGGAGTTGGTCATCCCGGCCGGCACGCAGACGGGGACGGCCTTCCGCCTGCGCGGCAAGGGGGTGCCCTTCCTGCGCCACAACGGCCGCGGCGACCAGGTGGTGACGGTCCACATCCATACGCCGACCAAGCTGTCGGCCAAGCAGAAAGAGCTGCTCAAGCAACTGGGCGAGACCCTTGGCCACGAGGTGACGCCCCAGGAAGCGAAGAGCTTTTTCGGACGGGTGAAGGACGCCTTTGGAGTCTAAGACTTCGTTGTGTTGGATAGAAGTGAGCGTGGCGGTGGATGCCGAGGCCGCCGAAGCGGTGAGCGCCCTCTTCGAGCAGTACGGAGAGGGCGGCGCGGTGATTGAGGAGATTCCGCTCCGGCCCGGCCTGGTCGACGAAGCCGAGCTGCGCGATGCGCCCCCGCCTGAGGGCGGCATCCTCATCCGCCGCGTGGCCAAGGCCTTCCTGCCGGCCGACGATAGAGCGCGGCTCGAGGCCCTGCAGCAGGCCCTCTGGCACCTGAGCCAACTGCGGCCGCTCCCTGAGCCGCAGATCCGCGAATTGGGCCCGGCCGACTGGGCGGAGGCCTGGAAGTCGGGCTACCAGGTGCTCAAGCTGGGCCAGCGGCTGCGCATTGTGCCCTCGTGGATCGCCTATGCCCCTGAGCCGGGCGAGGTGATCATCACCCTCGACCCGGGCATGGCCTTTGGCACAGGGCTGCACCCCACCACCCAGCTCTGCCTGCAGGCGCTGGAAGAGTTGCTCGTGCGGGGCATGCGCGTGCTCGACGTGGGCACCGGCTCGGGCATCCTCTCCATCGCGGCGGCCAAGCTGGGCGCGGCCGAGGTGCTGGCGGTGGATATCGAAGCCATCGCCGTGCGCACGGCGCGCGAGAACGTGACGCTGAACGGGGTGGATTCGACCGTGCGTGTGGAGCAGGGCTCGGTCGACGACGCCGACCGCGGCCGCTACGACCTGGTGCTGGCCAACATCCTCGCCGAGATCAACGCCCGCCTGGCGCCACACCTGGCGCAGCACACGGCGGCGGATGGTTGGCTCGTGGCCTCGGGCATCCTCGACGTGCGCGAGCCCCTCGTCGAGCGCGCCTTTGGCCTGGCGGGGCTCGAAATCGTGCGCCGCTGGCAGCAGGAGGATTGGCTGGCGCTCGGGGCAAGGCATATTGGTCAGTAGTCAGTGGTCCGCTGTCTGTAGGCCATTGTCAGTAGTCCGTTGCCGGTGGTTCGTGGCGAGCTGTCGAAAGTGGATCGCCAACGGCCACGGACGACTGACCACAGACAACCGACCACGGACCACTGACGAGGAGCTGCGACGTGTACCGGTTCTTCGTTCCGCCCGAGACGGTGCAACGTGACCCGGTGGTGCTGACCGGCCAGCCGGCGCACCGCATCGGCCGGGTGCTGCGCATGGCCCCCGGCGACCATGTGCTGCTCCTCGACAACTCGGGCTGGGCCTACGAGACCGAGCTGACCCGTTTCGACAGCGAGCAGGTCGAAGGGCATGTGGTCCACAAGACCCTCGCCACCGGCGAGCCGCGCGCCAAGATCACCCTGTACCAGGCTCTGCTCAAAGGCCACGGCTTCGAGACGGTGCTGGAAAAGTGCACCGAGGTGGGGGTAGTCGAGTTCGTGCCGCTCCTGTGCGAGCGCTGCGTGGTGGGCAGCCTGATGGGGGTCGAGAGCCATCGCCAGGAGCGCTGGGAGCGCATCATCCGCAGCGCCGCCGAGCAATCGCGCCGTGGCCGGCTGCCCCGGCTGGCGCCGGTGACCATGTGGCCCATGGCCTGCCAGCGTGCCCAACGCACCGACCTGAGCATCCTGCCCTGGGAGGAAGCCAAGGGCACCTCGCTGCGCCAGGTGCTGGAGGCCCCGCCGGCGACCGAGACCGCCCGGCGTGCGCGGCTGTACTCGATCAGCGTCTTGATCGGCCCCGAGGGCGGCCTGACGCCGGAGGAGGTGCAGGTGGCCGAGAGCGCCGGCATCCAGGTCGTCACCCTGGGGCCGCGCATCCTGCGCGCCGAGACGGCTGGGCTCGTCGTCGCCTCGGCGATCCTGTATGCGCTGGGGGATATGGAGTAGGTAATGCGTACTGCGTACTGCGTAATGTCGCCCTGAGCGTGCTGGCTGTCCTTACGTAGTACGCAATACGCAACACGCAATACGCAGCAGACTGCCCCGCTCAAAGGAGTTGTATTCATGCCCAACGTCTACGACATCCTGGCCGAACGAGGCTTTATCTATCAAGTGACCGATGAGGCGGCGCTGCGCCAGGCGCTCGACCGGCCGCTGACCCTCTACTGCGGCTACGACCCGACCGCAGCCAGCCTGCATGTGGGCAACCTGACGACGATCATGCTGCTCGTGCACATGCAGCGCGCCGGCCACCGCGTCATCGCCGTGGTGGGCGGCGGCACGGCCATGGTGGGCGACCCCTCCGGCAAGACGACGGCGCGCCCTATCCTCAGCCCCGAGGAGATCGCGGCGAACCAGGCCGACATCAAGGCCCAGCTCTCGCGCTTTCTCGACTTTGAGGGCGGCCGCGCCCTGATGGTCAACAACGCCGAGTGGCTCCTGCCCCTGAACTACATCCAGTTCCTGCGCGAGATCGGCCGCCACTTTAGCGTCAACGAGATGCTGGCCGCCGAGACCTACCGCCAGCGCCTGGAGACCGGGCTCAGCTTCCTGGAGTTCAACTACCGCCTGCTGCAGGCCTACGACTTTTTGCACCTCTTCCGCACCTACGACTGCCTGCTGCAGGTCGGCGGCTCGGACCAGTGGGGCAACATCACGGCCGGGGTCGACCTGATCCGCCGTGAGGAGGGCCGGCAGGCGTTCGGCCTGGTCATCCCGCTGCTCACCACCGCCTCGGGCGCCAAGATGGGCAAGACGGAGCAGGGCGCCGTCTACCTCTCGCCCGAGCGCACGTCGCCCTACGATTTCTACCAGTTCTGGATCAACACCGAGGACGCCGACGTAGGCCGCTTCCTGGCCATCTACACCCTGCTGCCGATGGACCAGGTGCGCGCCCTCGGCTCGCTGCAGGGCGCGGAGCTGCGGCGGGCCAAGGAGGTGCTGGCCTATGAGGTCACCAAGCTCGTGCACGGCGAGCCGGCGGCCGAGGAGGCGCGCCAGGCCTCGCGCGCGCTCTTTGGGCCCGGCCGGCCCACCGGTGCCGCGCTCGAGGCCGTGCCGACCACGCGCATCCCGCGCTCGCGGCTGGCGGCCGGCATCCCGGTGACCCAGCTCTTCGCCGAGACGGGGCTCACCCCCTCCACCAGCGCTGCGCGGCGGCTGATCCAGCAGGGTGGGGCCTACATCAACGAGCGGCGCATCGACGACATCAACGCCACCGTCGACCTCGCCGCCCTGGAGGATAGCGAGATCCTTCTGCGCGCCGGTAAGAAGAGCTACCATCGCGTGGTGGTCGCGTAGGGGCGGGGAAACCCCGCCCCTACGGGTTCCGTCTGACCATGGATGATGTGAGGTTCCCTTGACCGACCGCGACAAGCCTGCCGCCGTCGCGCGCCTCTTCGCTGCCATCGCCCCGCGCTACGACCTGATGAATCGCCTGATGACCGCGCGCATGGATGTGGCCTGGCGCCAGCGTGCGGCGGACCTGCTCGGCGCGCTCCCCGCGGGCGCGACGGTGCTCGACGTGGGCACGGGCACCGCCGACCTGGCCCTGGCCGTCGCCCGCCGTTGGCCCGGAGTTCGCGTCCTCGGCGTGGACCCCTCGCCCGAGATGCTGGCCCTCGGTGAGGCCAAAGTAGCGCGCGCCGGGCTCGCCGGCCGCGTCGGGCTCGTGCGCGGCGACGCGCTGGCCCTCCCCTGCCCCGACGGTTCCTGCGCCGCCGTCGTCTCGGCCTTTACCCTGCGCAACGTGGCCGACCTGTCGCGCGCCCTCGGCGAGATGCGGCGCGCCGTTGCTCCCGGCGGCGCCGTGCTCTGCCTGGAGCTATCGCAGCCGCGCGCACCCGGCTTTCGGCCCCTCTTCCGCTTCTACTTCACCCGCCTGGTGCCCATCCTCGGCGCCCTGATCGCCCGCAACCGCGCCGCCTACACCTACCTGCCCCAGTCGGTCGACGCCTTTCTCTCGCCTGAAGGGCTGGCGCAGGCCATGCGCCAGGCCGGCCTGGAGGTCGAGTGCGTCGAGCTCCTGGCCCTCGGCGCCGCCGCCATCCACGTCGCGCGCCGGGTGGGGTAGCGCACCGTGGGCGGCTTAGCTGCCTCGCCGCTAGCGAGAGAGCGCCGGGTTATGAAACCCGGCCTACCTCTACCTCCGCACGATAGGGCGGCTTTCCAGGCCGCCGGGGTATATCCCAGAATCGTCGGTGTAAACTGTGGCCGTCGGAGGGGGCGCAGCCGCTTGGCGCGGCGCGAGACCCACTTGTCACTCTGAGCGGCTCCTGCGGCCAGCTCTCAGCCCGGCGCCAAGCGAGCGAAGAGTCCTTGCTAGCCATGGTGGCACGCTCGGAGTGGTTTGGCG
>Ga0272448_1003756_pt1 | contig 17813 bp, 16 predicted proteins | sample YNPCB0191_FD_202220 | JGI IMG/M metagenome (GOLD analysis project Ga0272448, IMG submission 202220) | Hot spring sediment microbial communities from Yellowstone National Park, WY, United States - YNP-CB-019-1 | ecosystem: Environmental > Aquatic > Thermal springs > Hot (42-90C) > Sediment... | reverse complement strand
TGGTTGACCCTGAAATTGAAGTCAGAAAGACTGAGGGACAAATAAATGATTTAATTTCAGAAATTAAAAAGAGAGCAGCAAAAAAACAACGCACTCTGGTGACAACATTGACGATCAGAATGGCAGAAGATTTAACCGATTATTTAACCGAGCAAGGCCTAAAGGTCGCCTATCTTCATCATCAAATAGATACTTTAGAGCGGCCAGAGATTTTAAGAGACTTGCGTTCTGGGATCTATGATGTGGTCGTTGGGATTAATTTATTGCGTGAGGGTTTGGATTTGCCCGAGGTTTCTCTTGTGGCCATTTTGGATGCTGATAAAGAAAGTTTCCTCCGCTCAGAAAGCGCGCTAATTCAAGTAATGGGGCGAGCAGCAAGACACATTGAGGGAAAAGTAATAATGTATGCTGACACCATCTCTTCGTCGATGAAAAAAGCAATCTCCGAAACAGAACGCAGGCGCAAAATACAAATTGAATACAACAAAAAGCACCATATTATTCCCGCCTCAATCAAAAAGGCAGTTGCCGCCGTTTTCGTACCTGCCCCACCAACATCAGAGGTCCCGAACCTTGATATGAAAAAAATACCGCCTGATGAGATAAAGCGAATAATTAAAGATCTAACCAACCAAATGAATTTAGCCGCCCAAAATCTTGAATTTGAAAAGGCGGCTCTGCTCCGCGACCAAATAAAAAAACTAAGTTCCTCTTGACAACAATCCTAAAAAGAGATAATCTTTTTGTATCGCGCACATCAAAATAAGAGTCTTCCTGTTGATGCTCGCAATAAGGAGGTGTAAAAGATGAGCAGACAGAAACAATGCTACTCAGTTATTTGTTTACCAAAACAAGGTTATTATCATGAAATTGTTCTCAACGGAGATATAGACATTTACATGGCGCCACGACTTAAAGCAGCAATGGATGCCATCTTAAGCGGCAATTTTGGACCAGTAGACAGAATTATCATTCATACCGAGCCAGGCGATTTTCTTCTTGAAGATGGCAGAGTATTTCACTCGAATGGATTAAAATATCTTGATTCTACAGGCATTGATGCAATCTTAGGTGGTCTCAAGCGCGCACGTAAACTGGAAGGAGATATCTATCTTATTATTTCTGACCCACGTATCCGGCGCATCTTTGAGATAGGAAGCCTGGATAGAGTTTTCAAGATTTATTCAAGTAGGGAAGAACTAGAGAATGGTATAACCCAATCTTAACGTCGCTTCCCATTCCGGGAAGCTTTTTATATGTTTGTAGTTGATTTTTTTTAGTGTATTAGATAAAATCAAAAAGTAATGGAAAATATAGTTTTAAATGCACAACCAAGAGAAGTTTTTGGTAAAAAAGTTAAGGCCTTGAGAAAAAAGGGGCAAATCCCCGCAATTTTGTATGGACATAAGGTAAAACCTCTACCTCTTTTGGTCAATAAAACTGAATTTGAAAAAGTATTCAAAGAAGCGGGGGTCTCAAGTCTAGTAAATTTAAAAGTAAATCATGAGAGCCCTCAGAAGGTTTTAATCCGCGAACCGCAAAGAGACCCTATTAGTTTAGAGCCACTCCATATTGATTTTTATAAAATTAAAATGACAGAGAAAATCAAAACAGAAATACCTCTAAAATTTGTTGGCGAACCTCCTGCTGTGAAGGAATTAGATGGAACATTAATCACAAATAGAGATGTGATTGAAGTGGAATGTCTGCCCGAAGCGCTGGTCCATGAAATTGAAGTAGATGTATCAGGGCTTAAAACTTTTGATGATGTAATTAAGGTTTCAGATTTGAACGTTCCAGAAGGAATAGAGGTATTGAATGAACCAGAGGAAATTATTGCTTCAATTATGCCGCCCCGTAGCGAGGAAGAATTAGCAGAATTGGAGGCGCCAGTTGAAGAAAAGGTTGAAGAAGTAGAAGAAGTAGAAAAGAGAGAAGAGGAAGCGCCAGAAGAGGAAATAATTGAAGAGAAAAAGCCAAGCGAAGAGCCAGAGAAAATACCAGAATCTATAGAAGAACAGTCAAAGGGTTAAGGTAAAGCAGCATTAACTTTGAACTTTATGAAGTACCATATATTCACTCTCGGCTGTCAGATGAATATCTTCTACTCCGAGAGAATTGATGCTGTTTTAAAGTCTTGCGGTTTAAAACCTGCTCCTGAAGATAAGGCTGATTTAATTGTGGTCAATGCTTGTTCTGTCAGGCAAAGCGCTGTTGATAGAATCTATGGGAAATTAAGAAAATGGCAAGGTAAAAAAATAATCATTACCGGCTGTATCTTGCCGCACGATAAAAGAAAATTAGCCAAAAAGGTGGATCTAATTTTTGATATTAAAAATCTTCCAAAATTGCCTCAATTTTTATCTCAAATTTACAGCAAAAACTATCACGCTATAGAGCATGATAGTATGCGCTACTCATTATTAAGGAACAAATTAAGAAACAAAGGCGAAGCGTTTGTGCCTATAATGACCGGCTGTGACAATTTTTGTACTTATTGTGCTGTCCCCTATACTCGAGGGAGGGAAATCTCGCGTCCGGAGAGAGAGATTATTGCCGAGGTCAAAGAATTGATCAAACAAGGCTCCAAAAGAATTATTTTATTAGGACAAAATGTTAATAATTATGGCGGCGATCAGCGATTAGTCGCCAGCGCTCAGAGAAAATCACCTTTTGTTACACTGCTTAAAAAATTATCCAAACTCCCTGGCGACTTTAAAATCTCCTTTCTAACCCCAAACCCTTGGAATTTTCCTGACGAGTTGATTGAACTTGTCGCTAAAGAGCCTAAACTATCAAAAGAAATTCATCTACCTGTGCAGTCCGGAGATGACGAAGTGCTTAAAAGAATGAATCGCCATTATACGGCAAAAGAATATCTGCAACTTATTAATGATTTACGATTTAGGATTCATGATTTAAGATTATCCACCGACATCATTGTCGGTTTCCCAGGTGAAACAAAAAAGGCATTTGAAAATACTGTCAAGTTATGTAAAATGGCGAAATTTGACAAGGCCTATGTTGCAATGTATTCTCCGAGACCCGGAACTGCCGCAACAAAATTGTATGAAGATGACGTACCTTATGAGGAAAAGAAACGCCGCTGGCAAATTTTAAACAAAATGATAAACAAAAATTAAAGGACGAAAATTACACTATCTAATAACTATTTAACACTGCCCTAGTTCTGGGTCCTATTCTACCAGCACCACCCCTTGAAAGATCAATCTTGTGGGCTTTTTGGTATTTTAAGACAGCCCGTTTTGTAATAGACCCAAAGTAACCGGTGATATATCTCTGATTTAAATAGCCCTCTTCGGCCAATCTTTGCTGTAGTTTGACAACATAATAACCACTGCTGCCTACATAAAGGTCGTAAGGAAATTTCACCTTGGCCTGCGACTCAGCAATGGCAGATTCAATTATAGAAGGGCTTATTCTACCTCTTTGTATATCTTCGTTGAGCGCTTTTTTCGTTTTTGGACCAAACCAGCCTGCCCCCCAACTCCGCCAACTTTTTACTATACCTTTTGCTTTTTGATAAAGATAAACAGCCCATTTAGTTATCTTTCCATAGTATCCTGTGCTTTTAATGTGTGAAGGAAAATAGCCTAAATATTTTAAGATATTCTGCAAGACAATGACTGTTTTTGGATTATTTTTAGAAGATGAATATGGGATTTGAGTCTGAGAAAACCTATATGAGGAAGCCACTTTAATGGTTGTTGATTTTTCTGCTTCTGTGTTGTCTGCATTGTCGGTTGAATAATAATATAGTGTATGTTCTCCTTCTGGGGCAGTTAAGGCCTGGGAATATTCTTGGTAGGAATTGCTGTCCCATTTGTAATAGGTTTTAGATACGCCAGACTCAGAATCTGTGGCCGAAAGAGTAATGGTCGGAGCAGTTTTGTAGTAGCCATTGTCGCCATCAGGAGTAGAGGGATTGACCGAAAAGCTGGTAGTTGGAGTTGTCACATCTTCCCCTACCTCGAAGGTTTTTGTTGAATAGCCGCCGGCGTAAGTAAAAGTAATATTTCCATTAGAATCCGATTGATAATTATTAAGCCAATTGCCATTAACTTTTAAATAGTAGTTGGTATTAGCTTTTAAATCGCCTATAGTGTGGATAGCCGAAGCCACGCCACTACCACTTTCCGTCCACTTCTTATAGTAGGTTCCTGAAGTATTCCACGTATCAATATTGACGGCAACAGAACCCGCATTAGGAGTAATATCCATTTTGACTGAATTGATGGTTGTCTCGCCACTTAGATTATTAGCGGCTATAGTGGCTGTTCCATCAGAATTAATTGTGGTGGTATAGCCGGCAAATGGCCTCTTGTAGTTATCTAAAACAATATTAGTTGAACCGCTGCCATCTAAAACAAGGGTGGCATTGTTTGAATCGGTGGCTGTAGCGGTAGCAGATAAAACAATAATATTTAAATTAGAGATTGATTTGATTGCTGGTGTTGTAGTGTAGTTGTAAGTAAAATCTGCATAGCTCGGCTGGGTAGGATTGGTTTGCCAGTAAGGAGTAGTTCCTTCTAATTTCAAAGATAACCAATACCAACTATTTGGATAATCCATACCCCAATTTAACTCGGTGAAATTCTTATTAATCCATGTGTAATCTGACGCTGGTGGCACTATGCTGCTGTAATCAACAGTAGTATCATAACTCGCAAATCTTTGAACACCGATAAAGCCCTCATCTTCTGTCATATACCAACTATAGATATCAATACCCGATAAATTAGATAATGGATAATCTGGTATTTCATCCGGAGAGTTTTGAACAAAGATACTGCAAGACCATTGTTCAGAAGCAAGAGGAGGGGTAAAAAGTAAAGATCCGGCATCGCTTCCTTTCGCCTGTCCGTGAGTAGGATCTACCTCTCTTAAGTAATACTTCGTTGTTGTTGAACCTGTGGCATTAACAAAAAAAAGATAATTTCTTTTTGTAACATTATTATTAGAATCAGTGATGCTGAAAATTAAAGAATAGATACCCACCTTAGTAACGTTAAAACTACCAGTGACATTATTTCCAACCTTATTACTATTTACTGTTTCCGAAGGACTGGTTGCGATTGTATAGCTACAACTAGAATCAGAGCAGGGATTGCCATTGGCATCAAATATTGAGATATCAAAACTAACTGTATCATTAAGGTTTTTTGTCCGGGCTACTTCTGTAAAAGTCAACATTCGGCTATTAATGCCAATATTGTGGGAAAATTCATTGTTAGAAAAAGTGTTGGTTCCATTCTCAGAAATGTCATTTATATTGTGTGATATTGCATTACCAGTCAGGGTATTAGAGGAGGAAGAAGAATTGAGATAAATGCCCCAGTAATTTGAATCAATAGTATTGCTGGTCAGATTATTGGAAGAAGAACCAGAGAAAAAGATGCCAGCAGAATTTGCATTGGCAGTGTTGTTGGTCAGGGTATTAGAAGAGGAAGAAACAAGATAGATGCCATGATAGCGATTTAAATTCGTAGTGTTGTTTTGAATTGTGCTACCTGTGGAACCATTGAAATAAATTCCGACGCCAAAATTGGTTATGTTGGCAAAGTTTTTGATAGTAATATTATCCCAACCACCAAAGTTGTTAATACCATAATCACCAAAATCGCCATCTCCTGTTATCGTATGATTTCCGCCATCAATCGTAATACCACTGGCTCCTATAATTAAACCATGGCCAGTACAGGTTAAATCGTTAGTTAGGGTGAAGTCAGAAGTAATTATATCACCGCAATTAGCAGCTCTGGCCTTTTGCGGATTTAAAAACAGCCCCAAAGCAGAAATTTGGAGTATTAAAAGAAAATTTAAAAAGATTGTTATAAATTTTCTAAAACCCCTTTTTGTCAACATTCTTCAATCATATTTTAGAGCATTGACAAACTCTGTCAATCTCATCTGTCCCATATCACCCCCTTCTCTATCTCGCACCGCTACCCATTTTTCCTTTTTACTTTTGCCTTTTTCCTTTTCCTTATCACCTACTACTAACATATAAGGCACTTTCTGCACCTCCGCATCTCTGATTTTTTTCTCCAAAGTTTCGTTTCGTTCATCTAACTCTACTCGTATTCCTAATTCATAAATCTTATCTCTTATATCTTTTGCATAACCGTAATGACGCTCTGAAATCGGCAAAACCGTCACTTGAACAGGCGCCAACCAAAAAGGCAAGATTCCGCCTGTATGCTCAAGCAAAATCGCTATGAATCTCTCAATTGAACCTAAAATCGCTCGATGAATGATGACCGGGTGCTGCTTTTTGCCACTTTCATCAATATAATTTACTTCTAATCTCCCGGCGGTGGCAAAATCAAGTTGTATTGTCCCCAACTGCCATTCCCTGCCCAGACTATCTTTGATATGAAAATCAATCTTTGGACCATAAAAAGCGCCTTCGCCTTTATTTTCTTTATATTTAATTTTTTGCGAGCGCAAGATTTTTCTCAAAACCGCTTCTGACTTTTCCCATTGCTTTTCGGTTCCAATAAATTTTTCTGGCCTTGTTGAAAGTTCAACGTCGTAATCGCTAAATCCAAACTTCTTATAAACCCTACTTGTCAATTTAATTAAATCCAATATCTCTTTTTCAATTTGCTCAAGCGAGCAAAAAATATGAGCATCGTCAATCATGAATTCTCTTGTTCTAAAAAGCCCGTTAATCTCACCCGCCTGCTCGTATCTATGCAATAAAGAAAACTCAGAAAAACGCAAGGGCAAATCTTTATAACTCCGCATGTATTCATTAAAAATAAGGCAGGCTTCTGGACAATTCATTGGTTTGAGCCCCCACTTTTCATCTTTGCCAACAAAATACATTTTATCTTTGTAATTGGCAAAATGACCTGATTTTTTCCATAGTTCTGTATTAAAAAGCATTGGAGTTCTAATTTCTTGATAACCTAAATCAGCCAAAAGTTCTCTTATATATCCTACTATGGATTCGTAAATAATGAGCCCCTTTGGATGCCAGAAAACATAACCAGGGGTTGAACGAGGAAAAGTAAAAAGTGAAAACTTTCGGCCCAAAATTTTGTGGTCAACTAATTCTTTTTTCATCTTTTATGGTGCGCGCTATCCGATTCGAACGGATGACCTTCTGTATGTCGAACAGATGCTCTACCGCTGAGCTAAGCGCGCCCAACTACGCTCTACTCTACGCTAGAGCTTCGCTGGGCAAGCATATTCTTTGTATAACCACTGCTTGTCCCTCGAAGCCCGAGTGTTAACGAGGGCGGAGGGGGAACCTAACCGCTCAACTTTTTTTCTATTATTTTAGCAATCTCCTCAGCCGCTTTTAAACTGCCCTTATTGGTATCTAAAATTAAATCAGCATATTGTTTCATTGGGTGAATAAATTTATCGTGCATAGGCTTGACATTATTCATATACCACTCAATCGTCCCCCGCAAATTAGAAATAGTCACTCCCCTTTCTTCAATGTCACGCAATAATCTCCTGGCTAATCTAATATCAGGGTCGGCTTGGAGATAAATTTTATAATCAAGCAGTTTTCTAATTTCTGGGATATTAAAAATTAAAATCCCTTCTAAAATAATTATTGGCCGCGGCTCTAAGGGAATTTTGTTTTTTAATTGCAGATGGGTCTTATAGTCGTAAACAGGAGTCAAAACTGCTTTGCCTTTGATTAAGTTCTTCAAATGGGAAACTAAAAGTTTATTGTCAAAAGCCTCTGGGGAGTCAAGATTGGCCCGTTCCCATCTGTTCTGAAACAATACCCTTTCGCCTTTGTAATATTGGTCTTGCGAAATAATCAAAATCCGACCGTTGAACCGGTCTTTTAAGGCCTCAATAACAAATGTTTTACCAGAGGCTGTCCCACCCGTTATTCCAATTATAAAAGGTTTCATTTTTCTATTTAAATTATATCAATCTTTTATTTCTAAAAGCAAAACCAGAGGAAGGTTATTTTTGGCTATTTATTAACCCGAACAGCATTTTTGAAAGTCGCTCCAGTCTTTGGTAGTAAAAAGAATTATCTATTCCATAAATATCCTCAATAATATCAAACAATGAAACGCATTCATAAACCGAACTTCTTGCTATTGTATAAAAATTTCTTTTATCCGGCTTTGAAAACTTACCACTCCCCTCGGCGATATTAATCACCATACTAATTGAGGATCTTTTCAATTGATCTCTGATATAAGGGTCTATCGCTTTGTGTGATTTAAGAAATAATAAAATTTCTTTGTTTAGAATTTTTGCTTCTTTGCAAACTTCTAATCTCTCAAAATCAAAAGGCATGCATCCATTATAGCATAGGGTGTGAGTATTTGGTAATTAGGGAAAATATTCACTGGACCTTTACTCCCAATACCAAGTACCCATTACCAACTACTGAAAATTTGAACGAAGTGAAAATTTTTGGAGCCGAGGGGAATTGCACCCCTGTCCGAAATCATTTTAAAAGAACCTCTACAAGCCTAGTCCCGATTGAATTTCAAATTGCCAGTAAAAACCGGGACAAAATCTGGCAATTTTAGGTTTGAATTTTTTTCAGTCAAAAAAGTCAAACCACTTTTTTGACCCATCCCGGCTGTATGACGCCCGCATTTTAGTCGCCGAGAAAACTAAAAGGGACGGCTACCGCATTTAGGCAGTAGCGTAAGCAAAATTGTTGTTTGCGTTTAAATTTAAGGTGCTTGCCGTTCTTTTTCCATGATCCGTCGATCTAATACGGCCCCGTAGCCTCGTTTAGCAGGGAAATCCTAATCTCTAAACAGCGTTTGGAATCTTAAACGTTAGAATTTAGATATTGTTTAGAATTTCCTGCTTCGAACTTCGGATCTGCCTCTCTGCGTCTCTCTTCTTTATCCTCTCCCTTTTATCATACAACTTCAACCCGCGACACAAACCCAGTTCTATTTTTGCTACATTATTTTTAAAGTACATTTTTAGCGGCACAAGACTTAACCCCCTCTCTTGCAACTTGCCCAATAGTCGTTTTAATTCTCTTTTGTGAACCAGTAATTTTCTCGTTCTATCCGCTTCTTTACTCTTAATATAACCATTCAACAGCCACAATTCATTATTCATTATTTTCGCGAAACTACCTTTTAGATTTACCCTACCTTCTCGCACTGCCCTTACTTCCTCGCCAGTCAATACCAGTCCTGCTTCATATTTTTCCAAAACCTGAAAGTCATGATAGGCTTTTTTGTTAACCGCAACAATTTTCATGCTCCAAAATAATTTTAGCAGATAAATGGCTTATTGTAAATATGTCTTTAATATTCTATATTAAGGTCAGTATGCTAAAGCAAGTTGATCCAGAAATCTACAACCTCATTGAATTTGAAAAAAGGCGTCAAAGAGACTCTCTTAATCTCATTCCTTCTGAAAATTGTGTCTCGCCCGCCGTACTGGAAGCACTCGGTTCTGTTTTAACAAATAAATATTCAGAAGGGTATCCCAAAAAAAGATATTATGGGGGAAACAAATATATTGATGAGATAGAAAACTTGGCAATCGAGCGAGCAAAGAGACTTTTTGGTGCTGAACATGTTAATGTCCAGCCATATTCGGGCAGTCCAGCCAATTTGGAGGTCTATTTCGCTCTCCTTTCGCCGGGCGACAAAATTATGGGTATGGACCTGGCTTCCGGAGGTCATTTAACTCATGGCGCGCCGGTTAACTTTTCAGGCAAGATTTACCATTTTGTGCCTTATGGCGTGGACAAAAAAACAGGATTTATTAACTACGAAGAAGTAGCAAAACTAGCCAAAAAAGAAAAACCCAAAATGCTCGTCTGTGGTGCCACTAGTTATCCGCGAACCATCAACTTTAAAAAATTCGCTCAAATTGCTCACTCAGTCGGTGCTTATTGCCTGGCTGATATTGCTCATATTGCTGGACTCGTTGCCACTGGCTTTCATCCCTCCCCTTTTCCTTACTGCGACATCGCCACAACCACTACACATAAAACCTTGCGGGGGCCGCGGGGCGCGATGATAATGTGCAAGAAAGAATTGTCCGACAAAATTGACAGAGCAGTCTTTCCTGGGATGCAAGGCGGTCCACATAACCACCAGACGGCCGCTATTGCAGTTTGCCTAAAAGAAGCCGAAAAACCAGAATTTAAAAATTATGTCGGACAATTGATTAAAAATAGCAAGGTTTTGGCGGATGAATTAAAAGAGCAAGGGCTAAAACTGGTTTCAGGAGGTACGGATAATCACATCACTCTAATTGACCTCCGAAATTTAAGCATAACAGGTAAAGAAGCGCAAGAGATATTAGAAAAAGTGGGTATTATCGTGAATAAAAATGTTATTCCAGACGAAAAACGAAAACCCTGGGACCCATCGGGCATTAGACTGGGCCCCCCTGCTTTAACCACGCGCGGCATGAAGGAAAAGGAGATGAAACAGATTGGGAAAATTATTGCTGAAGTTTTGAAAGACCATAAAAATGAGATTTTGTTGAAGGCGGCTGCAAAAGAAATAAAAGAAATAAGCAAAAAATTCCCCCTTCCTGACGAGGTTGGCTAACGATTGAAGAAATGACTAAGGATAAACTCAAAAAACATTTTGGGAAACTAATCGCCTTAGAAGGAATTGATGCTTGTGGCAAGGAAACACAGGCCAACCTTTTGGTAAAAAATCTAAAAAAAGCAGGTAAAAAGACAATTAAATTCTCTTTTCCTGATTATCAAACCAAAAGTGGCCGAAAAATCAAAGAAATATTAAATACCCCAAACTGGGCCACCTCAAATCCAAAAACCAACGGCTTTGCTGAACTTTTTGCCAAAAACTTCTCTGAGAAGAAAGAAAAAATTGAGGATTTTTTAAAGGGGGGTTTTATTGTAATCTGTGACCGCTACGAACCTTCAAATGAAGCGTATCAATCTGCTAAATTAAGCCAAAAAGAACAAGAAAAATTCAAGAAATATATCCAAGAACTCTGTTTTAAAAGATACAAAATCCCAAGGCCAGATTTAATTATTTTTTTAGACCTGCCGCCCGCACTTTGTGAGGTTTTAAAGAAAAATCGGAAAGAAAAAGATGCTTATGAGAAAAATCTCCCTTTTTTAGAAAAGGTCTACAAGCAGTATCAAAAAATGGCTCAGCAAAACCCCTGGGTGACTGTCGCCTGCTTCAAAAAGTGTGCTCATAACAAAAAAATCCTCTCAAAGGAAAAGATTTCGGAAAAAATCTGGCGTCTTGCAAAAACAGTCCTTAATTTTTAACCTCTCTCCACTCTGTAAATACAACCTGTAAAGTGGCAACAATCGGAACTGCCAAAATTGCTCCTGCAATACCCAAAAGTTTAGCGCCAATAAGTAAGGCCAGAATGATGATAACAGGCGAAACCCCTACCACTTTTCCCATTATCTTAGGAACTAAAATTTGTGATTCTAACTGCTGGACACCTAAATAAGATAAGGCAATGAGCAAAGCAGTCCATGGGGAAATTGCCAAAGCCAGTAAAATAGGAGGAACCGCTGATAAAATAGGACCAATCGTTGGTACTACCTCCAAAATCCCAGCCAGTATCCCCAAAACCAAAGCATATGGTATGCCAAAAATGGTTAGGATAATGAAATCAATTACCCCAATAGCCAAACATAAAATTAACTGTCCCCGGAACCAGGCACCAATTTTTACTCCTACTTTTTGGAAAACAGATAAGATTTTATCTTTATGCGCGACAGGCAAAAAGGTAATCAACACATTGATAATACTTTCTCTCTCTAAAAGAAGATAAAAGGTCAAAACCAGCACTGTCACAAAAGAAACCAATCCACCAAAAATAGTCACGGCTGCCGCCCAAAGATTTGTAGTCAATTTATTCAAAGACGAAGCAATGCTCTCCAAACTCTTCTGAAGAGCCGGCAGAGAAGTCTCTGCCTGTTGATAGACGGGTGCGATCTTCTCAGCGTAATAAGAAATATTATGGGTTAACTCCTTAACCTGCAAGGCAACGGGTGGAACAATCAAATATATTAAAAAAGCAAAGAAAAATAAGATGAGCAGATAAATTAATATCACTGAGAGGAAACGGGGAATTCTCTTTCTGTATAACTTTTCCACTAAAGGAGAAAGAGCGGCCACTAAAATCATCACCACAAACAAAAGAATCAGGATGTCTCTGATATACCACAAAAACCATAACAAAATAGCCACTCCAAAAATCTTCAAAATGGTTGCCGTAGAAATAGAAAGGGTTGTTTTTTGGTTCATCTTAGGCTTGTTAATATATTCATAACATTTCTTCTTTTGAGCGTCAAGATTGGACCGCCTCTAAAATCAACTTATCTCTTTCTTCTATTTTAATCTGCCCCTCTTTTTCTTCTACCTGAAGTTGTTCTATTATCCCCCCTTTTCGCTCTAAGGCTTCCTTGATAAGGGGGGCATTGCCAACAACCCAAATAGTGTAGGGCTTTTCCAATTTTTGACCATTTATGAATAAACCGCTTTGGTCAGCCGCAAAATAAGAAGATATTGTTAACCGTCTTCCGTTGATGCTCATTCCTTCAATACCAATATTTCTTAAGGCATTAACCAAATCTACCATCTGCTCTTTTGTCATATCGCTTTCTATTTTAATCTCAACACCCGGTCCTTCTATTCTTGTAACGCCTGCTATTATCTTATATTTTTCTAAATTTTTACTCACCTCTTCAGTGGCACTTTTTTTATCTTCTAAAGATCGCTGGTACTTCTCGGCTGTGGCGGCTAACTCTTGTATCTCAAGACGTAAGTCTGTATTGGCTTTAATCAACCGAGATATTTCTAAAGCCAAAAGTTGCTCTTCTTCTCCCTTTTTTATTCTTTGGGTTTCTGTTGAAAGATATAGTTGCCTTACCAATAAAAAACCTAGAGTAAAACAGACAAGCGCAATAATTATAAAGTCTTTCTTTTGAAACATATCCTATTCCTTGATTTTTGCAAATTGGATGGTGTAACTTCCATCAAAAGCAGGAATGGTAATATTTTGTTCTCGTTTAATCTCAAATTTAAGCCCCAGCTGTCTTCTGCGATAAATATCAGGCAAATTGGTTGGGTCTTCTAAAACCTTCAAAAGTTGCTTTTGATTGCCTACAGCATTAATTTCAAAAGGAGAGGTGAGCCGGGCGTTGTTAATTAAAATGGTATTGACTATGCAGTCAATAGACGTAAAAGCCGAAACGCGTTGATTATTAATTGAAAGACCCGTTGCCCCAGCCGCCCAGAGCAGGTTGATTAAATCTCTCAAGTCAGCCGCATGAACAATGGTATCAGGAGTCGCAGGAGAGGCCGTGCTATCAGCCAAAACAATAGTCACTCCCTCCCCAGAAAGTGGCGCTAAGGCAATTTGCTTTTTCAATTTTTCCAAATCATCTAAAGAAGCACTGGAGACGACTCTGCTTTTCTTTAAAAGTTCCTGACTTTGATTAATCTCATCTTGCAACCCGCTAATTTGTTTTTTAAGATTCTCGTTTTCTTCTTGTAAAATATCCCGGGCTCCCTTCAAACTAGTATAAGGCAAAACAGGACTGGTCACCCGAGATGGCTTCGCCCGCCATTGAGCAGTCAAAAATAACCCCAGCGCTATACCGGTTATAAGAAGTAAAATAGAAAGTTTAGTAAAGGGTTTGATGGCCACATTTCCTCACTCGCGACGCGCCAAAATATCGGTGCGAGGCTTCGGTCGCATCCTAAATGTTCTAAACGTTCTAATCCGTTCTAATCGTCGTTTGGAATGTTTAGAGCGACCCCACCAAAGCCTTGGCGAAGGCGGGGGATAGAACGTTTGGTGCACCTACGACGCATACCTTAGGACGGTGTCGCTCCCCGCCTGCCAGCGTCTATGCCCCCGAGAGGAATTGAACCTCTATCTAGGGCTTAGGAGTCCCTTGCTCTATCCGTTGAGCTACGGGGGCGCAGGCATTGGCGGGCAGGTATCTGCTGAGCTACAGGGGCTCTATATGGATTTTAACAGAAAAGATGGGTATAATAAATATAGCGGAGCGTGGCCTAGTGGATTAAGGCGCAGCCTTCGGGAGGCTGAGATCGTGAGTTCGAATCTCACCGCTCCGACCAATTTTTATCTAACTACCTTTTTTAATTCTCTTCCTGCCCTAAATTTTGGCACAGAAGCGGCGGGGATGGTGATTGTCTCTTTTGTCCTTGGGTTAGTTCCCTTTCTCGCCTGTCTCTGCCCCACATAAAAAGTCCCAAAACCAGAAATAGTCACCTTTTCGCCTTTAGAGAGTGCCTCAGAAATTGTGGAGATAATAGCCGAAACAGCAGAAGCAATTTTGCTTTTTGGAACAGAGGGGAAGTTCTCAGCAATTTCGTTAATCAAATCATTTTTATTCATCAAAAACCTCTACTACTCTTTGCTCTTTAATCTTTAATCTTTAATCTTTAATCTTTTCTCTTTACTCTTTGCTCTTTAATCTTTGCTCTTTGCTCTACTTCGCGTACTCTGTTGCTCTCGTTTCTCTTATCACATTAACCTTTATTTGCCCGGGATATTGAACTTCTTTTTCTATTTTTTTGGCAATTGCTTGGGCCAATTTAGCCGAAGCCAAATCATCAATCTCCTCTGGCTTTACAATAATTCTCACTTCGCGACCCGCTGCAATCGCATAGGATTTTTCCACCCCTTCAAAACTATTGGCAATATTTTCTAATTCTTCCAATCTCTTGACATAACTCTCTAAATTTTCCCTTCGCGCTCCTGGCCTGGCTCCTGAAATTGCATCCGCCGCTTTCACAATAATCGCCTCCACTGTCTTCGGCTCAATATCATCGTGGTGCGCCTCTATCGCGTGGATAATTTCTGGAGAAAAACCATACTTTTTGGCAATGTCTCTTGAAATATGGTGGTGAGCGCCGGGAATCTCTTGGTCTACTGCTTTGCCTAAATCATGAAGCAAGGCGGCTTTTTTAGCCACACCAACATCAGCACCCAGTTCTGAAGCCAAAAGCCCAGCAATATGAGCGGTTTCAATAGAGTGTCTTAAAACATTCTGTCCGTAAGATGTGCGATATTTTAATCTACCCAAAATTTTAATGATATCAGGATGCAGGCCTGTTATCCCTACCTCCAAAGCCGCATTTTCGCCCGCTTCTCGCATTTCCCTACCTACTTGCTCCTTGGCTTTCTCTACCTGTTCTTCAATTCGGGTGGGTTGGATTCTGCCATCTGCAATCAATCTCTCTAAGGCTATCCTGGCTACTTCTCTTCTGATGGGGTCGAAAGCCGAAATCGTCACTGTTTCTGGCGTATCATCAATAATCACATCAACGCCCGTCTCTTTTTCAAAAATTTGAATATTCCGCCCCTCCCGACCAATAATCCTGCCTTTCATTTCATCAGAAGGAAGATGGATGGTAGAAATTGTATTTTCTGTTGCCTGCTCAGAGGCAATTCTTTGCATTACATCAACCAATATCTTCCTGGCCCTACTTTCTGCTTCTTCTTTGGTAAGGGATTCCATTTCTTTTATTTTCTTTAAGATATCCTCTTTATATTCTTTTTCCACCAAATCTAACAGTACTCTCTTGGCTTCGTCTTTAGAAATCTTAGCGATTTTAGAAAGCAATGCTTCCTGCTCCTTGCGCACAGAAAGCAAATTCTCCCTTATTTTGGCTATCTCCTTTTCTTTCTCCTCCTGTTTTTTTTGTCTTTCGTCTAAAGAGTCAAAGCGATTTTCTAATAGTTCCTCTCTTCGCCTTAGATTGTGCTCTAAGTTTTCTAAATACTTTCTTCTTTCCTGCTCTTCTTTTTTGGCTTCCTCTTTAATTTTGAGTGCTTCGTCCTTTGCCTCTAAAATAATCTCTTTTGCTCTTTTGGCCGCATCCTCTTTCGTTTTTTTGGCTAATGTTTCTTTTAAACCATAACCAATTCCAAAACCAGCCGCCAATGTGGCGACGAGATAGATTATTAAATTTGTTGGCATATTGAACTCCTATCATTTTCTTAATCCCTGGTCTATTTTAAATAAAAAAGGAGATTTTGTCAAAAAAATTCTGATATAATGAAAAAGAGTAACAATGCATCAACCAAAAGTGATTTTAATTATCATGGACGGCTGGGGATACAGTCCTATTAGAAAAGGAAATGCAATCGCCCAAGCCAAAACGCCCCATTTTGATAGATTGTGGGAATCTTATCCTCATACCTTATTAAACGCGGCTGGCGAGTCGGTCGGTCTACCTTGGGGGGAAATCGGAAGTTCTGAAGTGGGGCATATCTGTTTAGGCTCGGGACGGCTTATTTATCAAGATTTACCCCGTATTTTGAAAGCCATTGCCTCCGGGGAGTTTTATGAAAATAAAATATTTTTGGAGGCATTAAATCATGCCAAAAAGAACAAAAGTAGTCTCCATCTTTTCGGCTTGATCAGTGCAGGAGGAGTGCACAGCCATATTGACCATCTCTTTGCTCTACTTAAACTCATTAAAAAACAAAACTTCACTGGGCCGTCATTTATCCATATGTTGACAGATGGCCGCGACACGCCACCCAAGACCGCACAACTTTACCTTAACAAGGTAGAACAATCTATTAATGCGCAACATCTTAAAACAAAAATCGCCACTGTTATTGGTAGATATTATGCAATGGACCGCGATAGTCACTGGGAAAGAACCTTTGCCGCTTATAAGGCCCTGGTAAATGGTCAAGGAGAACAAGCCAACTCAGCCCGAGAAGCCATTTTAAATGCCTACGCCCGAGGCGAAACTGACGAATTTATTAAACCGACTGTAATTTTAAGCCATAAGGAAATCTCAAGAGGATTTTTGGCGAATTTATTTAAAAAAGCCGCTCAAAAAGAAGAAAAAGGTCCAACAGGACTCATCCAAGACAATGACGCTATCATCTTCTTTAATTTTAGGCCGGAACGAATGAGGCAACTTTTGGAAACCTTTCTTCTACCCCAAGCCAATTTTCCAGCCAAAAAGTTACTTCAAAATCTCTACCTTGCCACGATGGTGGAGTATGAGCCCAACCTTCCACTCCATGTGGCCTTTCCAATAGAAAAAATTGAAAATCCGTTAGCCAAAATACTCTCAGACCATCACATTCGCCAACTTCATATTGCCGAAACAGAAAAATATGCTCATGCCACTTATTATTTTAATGGAGGACACCCAAAACCCTATAAAAATGAGGATTGGGTTATTGTCCCCTCCCCTCGCGTCCCCACCTATGACCTTAAACCAGAAATGTCCGCTCCTAAAATTACGGATAAAATTTTTCAACTTTTAAAAACGGAAAAATATGATTTTATTTTAGTAAATTTTGCCAATGCAGATATGGTCGGACATACAGGTAAATTAAAAGCAGGAATAAGAGCGATTGAAGCAATAGACAAGCAATTGGGAAGATTGACTCATAAACTTCCCAATACTGCTTTTTTAATCACAGCCGACCATGGCAATGCGGAAGAGATGCGTAACCCAGAAACCAATGAAATAGACACTGCTCATTCAATCCGACCCGTACCCTTCATCTTGGCCGCTCCAAAATACAAAAAGAAACAGCCGCCTACCGAGCCCAGCCCTACAGGAATCTTGGCTGACGTTGCTCCGACTGTTTTATCCCTGTTAAACATAGAGATACCTAAGGAAATGACGGGCGTTAATCTCTGTCCAAAGGAATACTAACATTTAAGAAGGCGGGTCTTTTAATATTAATAGTTTTGCCAAAATAATAATCGCCCTGGGCTATTTTTGAAGGGAATCGATAACCTTTTGCGCTAACAGTCAGATAGTATTGTCCCTTTTGCAACAAAACAGAAAAATGACCGTGGTTGTCGG
>Ga0272448_1003755_pt1 | contig 17815 bp, 29 predicted proteins | sample YNPCB0191_FD_202220 | JGI IMG/M metagenome (GOLD analysis project Ga0272448, IMG submission 202220) | Hot spring sediment microbial communities from Yellowstone National Park, WY, United States - YNP-CB-019-1 | ecosystem: Environmental > Aquatic > Thermal springs > Hot (42-90C) > Sediment... | reverse complement strand
AGATTTGGCAGATGCCCATACTTTGTGATAGTGGACTCCGAAACACTGCAATTTGAGGCAATTCCGAACGTGGCTTCTGGGGCGATGAGTGGCGCTGGAATCCAAGCTGCCCAAACTATGGCAAGTAAGGGAGTCAAAGTGCTCATAACTGGGAACGTTGGTCCAAACGCTTTTCAAGCATTAGCAGCAGCTGACATAAAAGTTGTTGTGGGCGCCTCTGGAACCATTAGACAAGTTATTGAAAAATACAAGAAGGGAGAACTTAGAGAAACTGACTCACCGACTGTTAGTGGACATTTTGGAATGGGCATGGGCAGAGGACGAGGTCCGAGGCGACAGCGATGGGGCACATGAAAAATCCAAAATGTGAATCAATAAATGTTTGGAAGAATTAGGATGGAGGTGATAAGGTGAAAACTAGAGTTGTCGTGCCTGTGGTGGACGAAAGCGGCTTGAACGCTCAGTTAGCAGAGCATTTTGGAAGAGCACCTTATTTTGCCGTTGTTGAGCTGGACGAGAATGGCGAAGTTTCAAATGTGAGAACAGTTCCAAATGTGGGCGAACACGCTGGTGGAATGGGCTACACGCATGATAATATTCTGGAATTAAAACCGAATGCAATCATAGTTTATGGAATGGGTCCAAGGGGTTTAAGCAGTTTCCAAAGCGCTGGAGTGGCAGTGTTAAAGGCTAACGCGAACACAGTCAAAGAGGTTATTGCCGCCTACAAAGATGATAAGCTTCAAGAGCTAACAGAAGGATGCCACCACGCCCACCACCATTAGGATGCAGTTGAAAGATGATAGCACATAGTTTTGAAAGTAGAAAAATTTCAAGGAAACTAGCAGAAGAACAACTAAAATTACTGACGGAGTCAGGGTATTCTAAGAAAGCTATTGAGCTGTACATAAAAAAAGTTAACATGGGAACTTTAAAGAATCCCGACGTAGTAACAACTTATCTTGGTCCATGTGGAGACATTATAGAGCTATATCTGAAGATTGATAAGGCAGGCATAATAAAAGATGGTAAGTTTTACTATTTAGGTTGTCCAGGCTCAGCAGCATCAGCATCTGCAATGATCGAACTTGTAAAAGGTAAGACTATTGATGAGGCAAAAAAGATAACGGAGGATGACGTGTTAAATGCACTTGGGGGTTTACCAAAGACAAAATTTGATTGCCCTAAGCTTGCTATAACAACGCTGCGAAAGGCAATAGCAGAGTATGAGAAAATGAGGGGTCGTTCAGAAATATTAATGGAGAGTGTATGAACACGACTATTTTTCCTCAATGTGCAAAATGTTCTGGGGCTTATTGTAGCAAAATGCCCTTAGAAAAGATCAACAAAACAATACTTCCTGAATATTGCCCTATGAAAACAAGTGAGAAAGTAATCAAGTCAGTAATTGAAAAGTATGGACAAAATGATGTGAAAAAAATCTACGTTCCCGCTACCATCACCGAAAAAGAAGCATACGAATCAGTTAGAGGCGTGCTTATGGCTGTGCGCCCAAGAATCAAAGAACTGATAGAGTTTGGCAAGCTGATTCACGCCAAGAAAATGGGAGTTGCTTTTTGCGCTGGAATGCAAGATGAAGCAGCCAGAATTGTGGCAATTCTTGAAAGGGCTGGATTTGCCGTTGCATCAGTTAGATGTAAATGCGGTGGCACCGATAAGACAAAACTTGATGTTGCAAAAGAATACAAAATCGGCAATCCCTTAAAATTTGAGGCTGCTTGCAATCCAGTTCTTCAAGCTCAACTTCTTAATAACGCTGGAACAGACATTAATATTATTGTTGGTCTATGTTTGGGGCACGACATGCTCTTCACTATGAACTCTAAGGCGCCAGTTACAACGCTTGTAGTTAAAGATAGGTTGCTTGGCCATAACCCTGTTATAGCACTGTACAGTGATTATCATAAAGACATAATAGAATCACAGAAAAGAACTTGACTTAGTGTTTTTAGAAAGCTCAGAAGCCTCTAACAGGTCACCTATATGATAGTTTCAATAGCCAGCGGAAAAGGGGGAACAGGAAAAACATCTGTAGCCGTAAACATGGCGCTCTCCATAATAAATGTTCAGTTTTTAGACTGCGATGTGGAGGAGCCAAATGCCCATCTACTTTTGCATCCTAAAATAAGTCAAATAGAACCCGTCCATGTTCCAATTCCACTTATAAACGAGAAATTGTGTGACCATTGTGGAAAATGTAGCAACTTTTGCCAATACAACGCCATCTTTGTTAGTCCAGAAAAAGTTTTGCTTTTTCCAGAGCTTTGCCATAGCTGTGGCGGATGCACATTTGTTTGTCCCAAGAAAGCGATTGCTGAAGATAAACATAAGATTGGAATATTGAAGTTGGCTTCTGCAGGTGATCTAAGACTTGTTTATGGCGAGCTTGAAGTGGGTGAGCCTATGGCTGTTCCACTCATCAGAGAAGTTAAGAGACACATTGACAAAAGCAGAAATGTTATTCTTGATTCGCCGCCTGGGACCTCCTGTCCCGTGATTGAAACTGTGAAGAGCAGCGACTTCTGCATTCTTGTAACAGAGCCTACGCCTTTTGGGTTACACGATTTGAAAATAGCAGTTCAGGTTCTAGAAGATATGAAAATTCCTTTAGGCGTTGTTGTTAACCGAGCTGGTATAGGCGACAAAAAAGTTTACGAGTACTGCAAAGGAAAGGACATACCCATTCTACTTGAAATTCCCTACCAGAGAAAGATTGCTGAACTTTATTCGAAAGGGGTTCCCTTCAGTCTAGAAATGCCGGAATGGAGAGAAAAGTTCCAGATGTTGTTTAATGATGCAAGAAGGCTTGTTGGCAAATGAAGCAAATAACGGTTTTAAGTGGCAAGGGTGGCACAGGCAAAACAACTTTAACTGCAGCGTTTGCTGTTTTAGCGAAAAAGGCTGTTGTTGCGGACTGCGATGTGGATGCCCCAGACCTTCACATGCTTTTACATCCAGAAATAATTCAAACACAGGAATTTAAGGGTTCAAAATTAGCGTTTATTGATGAGGCAAAATGCGTGAAATGCGGTTTATGCAGAGAAAAATGCAGATTCAGCGCCATAACAGAAGACCTCAAAGTTGACCCATTTTCCTGCGAGGGCTGCGGTGTCTGCACTGTTATTTGTCCTGCAAATGCCATAACTTTGACTGAGCGAATTTCTGGACACGCCTATATCTCGAAGACAAGATTCGGGTTTATGGCTCATGCTATGCTAACTCCTAGCGAAGCGAATTCTGGAAAACTGGTAACATTAGTGAGGCAGAACAGCAAAATACTAGCTGAAAAAGAGAGAGTCGATCTGATAATAATAGATGGTCCGCCTGGAATCGGCTGTCCCGTTATGGCTTCAGTTACAGGAGTAGATGCTGGTTTGGTTGTTGCCGAACCTACAATGTCGGGGATTCACGATCTTAAGAGGGCGTTGCAACTGTTGGCGCATTTTGATGTGTTACCATTTGTTTGCGTGAACATGTATGATATAAACAAGGATAACACCGAGAAGATTGAGAGTTTTTGCAAAGAAAGCAGCGTAGAGGTTGTTGGCAAAATTCCTTTCAGCCCCAAAGTTACGGAAGCCATGGTGAATGGAAAGACAATCATAGAATACTCTCCGAGAAGTGCTGTTGCTAAAGAAATTGAGGATGTTTGGGAAAAAATTTCCGTCTTAATATCGGAAAAATAATCTAAGTGAAAGAGTTATTCATAAACAAAAAAAGAGGTGATAAGCTTGTTGTCAAAAATTCCAATAAACCTTGAAAGAATAAACAAAGAAAACTTGGACAAGGAAATACTGAGAGCTGGGATCATTGCTGAATTGGATGCCATAAATCTTTATGAACAGATGGCAGCCATGACTGAAAACGCTGATATTAAGAGAACTCTCTTGGAAATAGCAAAAGAAGAGAAAACACATGTAGGCGAGTTTCAAGCTTTGCTGTTGATAAACGATAAGGAACAGGAAAAAGAGCTAGAAGAAGGCAAAAAGGAAGTCAAAGAGCTAAGTAGCTAAAGAGACAAAACGGTATGTAGCTGTTACCGAAAGTTTGGTGAATAGGTTCAAATTGAAATGGAGAACCACAAGGCTAATTTTGTGCTTTTACACATAATTATTTGTGGTGCACTAATTTGGTTCACCAGCTAATAGTAACTATAAACAATGAATTGAAGAAAGAGATGAGCAGATACCCAGAGGTAGACTGGAATGAAGTTGCCAAAAAAGCAATAAGAGAGTACTTGCATCGCAGAGAAATCTTTGAAATATATAACGCGCCAATTGAGAAGGCATTATCGCAAAAGAAATAGAAAGCGCAAAGAGTCTTTCAGCTTGAGAATGACTAATTTGCAAAACGTGAAAACATTAGCTTTTGGTCCTGTTCCGTCGAGACGTCTAGGAAGAAGTTTGGGAATAAACAATATTCCACCAAAAACGTGCTCTTATTCATGTGTCTACTGCCAGTTGGGAAAAACCAGAAATATCCTTGTTGATAGGCAATCTTTCTACAGACCAGAAGATATTTTGAGACAAGTTAAAAGGAAAGTCAATGAGGCATCCTTGAGAAAAGAAAAGATTGATTACCTTACCTTTGTACCAGATGGAGAGCCGACATTAGATATTAACGTAGGTGAAGAAATATCACTCTTAAGACATATTGGAATTCCGATAGCTGTTGTAACTAATGCTTCTCTGCTTTGGCATGATGGGGTGAGAGACGACTTGCAAGAAGCTAATTTTGTTTCATTAAAAGTGGACGCAGTCAGCCAAGACCTATGGAAACGCGTAAACAGACCTCATAAGAGCTTAAAATTAGAAATGATTTTGGATGGCATAAAACATTTCGCAAAAACTTTCGAAGGAAATATTGTAAGCGAGACAATGCTTATTGATAATGTAAAATATAACAGCGAATTCGAAAGAATAGCAGAGTTTTTAGGAGGGCTGAATAAGCTGGATAAGGCTTACATTGCTATACCAACTAGACCGCCCACAGAGAAGTGGATTAAACCAGCCAAAGAAGAAGACATAAATGCAGCTTTTCAAATGTTTTCTGAAAAGCTTGGAAGCGGTAGAGTAGAATATTTAATAGGGTATGAAGGAAACGCGTTTGCTTTTACAGGGAATGTTAAAGAGGATTTGCTGAGCATAATGGCAGTGCATCCAATGCGTGAAGAAGCTGTCAAGAAGTTTCTGGAGAAGGCGGATACAGATTGGCAGATTGTTGAGAGTTTCTTGCATGAAGGCAAGCTTGTAAGGCTTGAATATGAAGGAAACGTCTATTACATGCGAAAGTTGCCAAACAAAACTAGCAGCTTTTAATTCTTATAATTGTGAGAGAGTGCACTGGTATGTCTAAAGGGCATTATGATTACTGTTGGCATAACTATCCTGAGCAGAGCTGGATTCAGTTCTTGATTCTTAGGATTCTCTATGAAAAACCCATGCATGGATACAGGTTAATGGAAGAAATGGAAGCAAGGAGTTGCGGGTGTCACAAGTCTATGTCTGGGTCAATGTATACCCTTCTCAGAAGGATGGAAGAAAAAGGACTGATAGAATCAGCATGGGAAAAAGTGGAAGGTGGGCCTGACCGAAGGGTATATAAGGTTACAAAGTTTGGTGCTGAGGTTCTTCAAAAGGGGGTTTGGAAACGATTATCCGCAGGAAGACTCTTATCGATGACTTGATTGCCTTCTATGAGGAATATTTCGAGGAGGAAGAAGAATTAAAAACATAATAGAAGTTACAAATTTAACAAAAAGTTACGGCGAAATCTTGGCGGTTGACCATATCAATTTTGAAGTTAAAGAAGGCGAAATCTTCGGTTTTTTGGGACCGAACGGTGCTGGCAAAACCACAACCATCCGTGTGCTTAATGGGCTTTCTAGACCCACTGCTGGCTCCGCTCGCGTCTTAGACTATGATATTGTATCGGAGATTGTTGAGGCAAAGAAGTATATTGGCGTGGTTCCAGAAATTTCAAATCTGTATGACGAACTTTCAGCTTTTAAAAATTTGTTGTTCATGGCGCAGCTGTACGGTATTCCGCGCAGTCAGCGTAAAGCAAGGGCAGAAGAACTTTTGAAGACTTTTGGACTTTATGAGCGGAAAGATCATCTTTTCGGCACTTTCTCACGTGGCATGAAACGTGCGTTAACGATAGCGGTTGCCTTAATTCATAGCCCTAAACTGCTTTTTCTCGATGAGCCTACGGTTGGTTTGGATGTTATGGCTGCTCGTTCGTTACGTAATTTGATTAGCAACCTCCGCCACCAAGGAGTGACAATTTTTCTTACAACCCATTATTTAGAAGAGGCAGACCTTCTCTGCGACCGCATTGCAATTCTCGTAAAGGGAAGAATATTAAAAATTGATACACCTGAAATGCTGAAGGCTGTTGCTGACGAAGAATCCATAATTGAGGTTTCTTTTAAGAAAATATCATCTAAAATTGTTGAGGGGCTTTCTGAAAAAATGCCTAAACTTAAGGTGATTGCAACCAATCAAAACAAAGTGCGAATTTATGGTGGCGTTCCTGCGTACACTCTTGAAAAGGTGCTCCAATATGCTAAAGATGAAAAGATAGAAATTGATAAAGTAAACAGCATTAAGCCAAGCTTGGAAGAAGCATTTATCAAAATTACTGGCTTAAGCCCAACTATTATGGCAATAGAGAAAGGAGGCGGAAAATAGAAATGTGGCGTGACGACTTACGCGGGATATTCTACATCGCTTTAAAGGACATGAGAACGTATTATCTTAAGCCGCCCTCCATCAGCTGGGGAATAGTTTTTCCATTCGCATGGATTTTAGCCTTCTATTTGAGAAATCCCCAAAACTTTGAGCAGCTAGTGCCGGGCCTTATTGCGATGACTATTCTCTTCAGCACAACTGCTGCAGAGGCTGTTGTCATTAACTTTGAACTGCGGCTTGGTTCTCTTGAGAGGCTACTTCTCGCACCCATCAGTTTGCCAGCGGTGCTTCTTGGAAAAGTAGTTGGAGGCACCATTTTTGGGCTTATGATGGCGACGGTTGTTACTGTCGGTTCTGTGTTGGCTTTGGGATTATTTAGTGTTAGCGTACTGTATCTTGCTTTAATCATTGTTCCTTCTCTTCTAGTCTTCTCATCTCTCGGTGCTTTGCTATGTGTTTTAGTGAAGGAAGTGTTTGAGGCTCAGACCTTACTTAATCTTCCTCGTTTCATAATGGTGTTCTTATGCGGTGTTGTCTATCCTGTTTCTGCCATGCCGCTGGCACTGCAGTGTATAGCCTATTTAATGCCCCTTACCTACACTGTTGAGGGACTACGGCAAACATTTTCGTCCAACCCAAGCACTATAATCTTCGTCGATGCATTGGTGCTTTTAGGCTTTTTCATACTTTTTATTTTACCAGCGATAAAACTTCTTCGAAGAAAATTTGTTTAATAACGTAGCACGGAGGGGAAAAGGATCTGACAACTATGTCTCCTGTATCTTTTTTATTATAGCCGAAGAAACTTTTTCGACATCCTCTCTGGAATAGTTCATAGTGCTAAACGGTCCTAGTTTATTGATCCCAAGATCATATTCTAAATTTAAGTACTTTTCATATTTGATTCCTAAAGTGTTCAATATTTTTCTTGCACATTCGTTACGACAACCATCAATAACGATAAGATGCTCAATTTTCTTAACAAGCATGGTTTGTCTTGGAATATTGTTGGCTAATGCTGGTAATGAGCATATTCCGACTTTCTCGCTTCCTAACCGTTTAATCACTTCAAGTGAAGCCAACCCTGTTAGATGCCCAGTGTTTGAGGCCGCACTGTTACAAACAACAAGCCCAATTTTAGGTTCGCTCATTTTTATACCTCTGTTCTTTATGATGATTACATTTTGGAAATTAACCGTTTCGAAACGTCATCTATGACCTTGCACTGTTAACCTTGCCTGCCCAATAATTTGCGAGCTTTTCACTTCCTCCCAATATTTCTGGTTGATACTGCAACCTGGGTCTGGACCTTGTAAGTTATTGAAGTAGGCGTAGGCTCTTGCTCTGCATCCTCCGCATATGTACTTGTATTCGCATTCTCCGCAGCCCTTGAAAAGGTCTCTGTTCCTTACTTGTTTTAATATAGGAGAGTTTCTCCAGATGTTAACCAGGTTTTGCTCTCGAATGTTCCCGACTTTTATAGGTATAAAGACGCATGGTTCGATGTCTCCATTTGGTTCCATGCCACAATAGAGACGACCTGCTCCGCATCCGCCAATGAATTCGGTTAGTGATTTCGTTCTTCCCTTAAGCATTTCTGTGGTTGCTTTGTTTGTGAAGTGTGTGGCAACTATGGGGCCGAAGGCAAACTTGTATGAGGTCACGGCGTATTGAGGGGCTGTGGAAAACGTGTCTAATTTACTGTTGTTGTCAATGAGTTTTGAGTAGAGAAAATCCAAAAGTTCTTCTCTTTCTTTCGGAGTTAAATCTTGATCCACGATTTCTTTACCTCTGCTTACGGGGATAAAGTTGAATGCTATAAACCGTTTCGCGTGAAGGTCTTTCTCGATAAATTCTACGAGTTTCGGTATTTCTTTCAGGTTGTAATGGGTTGCGGTTGTCGCAACGCAAGTGTCTAAACCAGCTTCAACGCAGTTTTTTACTCCATCTATGGTTCGTTTCCAAGCTCCCTGTATTCCCCTAAATTCATCATGAGTTTTCTCGAATCCGTCTAAAGAAATCTCGATGTATTGGACACCTGCCTCTTTCATTTTTTGTGTAATTTTTTCAGTGATCAATGTCCCATTGGAAGCGACAGAAACATAAAATCCTTTTTCAGCGGCGTACTTGGCAACTTCAAAAAAGTCTTTTCTTACCAATGGTTCCCCGCCTGAGAATGAGAGGGCGACTACTCCTGCGTTTGCAAACTCATCTATGGCGTGTTTCGCTTCTTCTGTTGTCAACTCATCTAGTGCAGGTTTTGGCCCAGCGTTTTCGTAGCAGTGTTTACATCTTAGGTTGCATTGTTTTGTGAAGTTCCACACTATGAGAAATGGAGCGGCTGTCGTTTGAGGTCTTTGCACACCATAGTAACCTATGCCTTCAAGAACGTTTGCAATACCTCTTCTCACCATAGGATTTTTAAGAGATTCTATAATTTGCTCCTTTGAAACACCAAAGGATTCAGCACCTTTATCGAGGGCTAACTTAACTATTAAATAGGCTAGTTTTTCTTGAAAGCTCAATTTTTCCGCTTCACCAACATATTTCTTTATGGCAGACTCTAGTTTACTGCCTTTTTCCGTCCTCTTCGAAACCCACTTCAATAAACTTCGCGAAACGGGATTGCCAAGCCATGTTTTCACGGTGTTCGCAACAACATCTGCTTCATGCACTCAATATCCCTTCTAAATAATTTATTGTCGCTTTCATTTTGGTTTTTATGAGCGGGAAGAAAAGTAGTTTAAAGAACCATTCTGGAACAACGTTTGGCGGCGATGCTGTTCCGAAACCGAAAAACTCTTTGTTATGATAGTTGCTCATGAGCGGTCGGTCGGCGGTTAATAAAACTTTCAACTTTGTCACCCATCCTGCAGCACGGAAGTTATGAATAAGCTTCATCTCTAAGCGCCCTAGATCGTTTTGAAACAATTTGATGAAGTCGATTTCTCAGATTCTCTCCAATAAGTTTTTGGTCATGCAAATTTTTGATTTCTTCAGCTAATCCTTTATCTCCAATGGTTTCAGCTACCCATTTCTCAAAATCGCCTCGATAAAAATGGAATTCTATGGACTTGATGTCTACATGCTCAATTTTTTCCAAGAAATCTTCCATTGATGTTGCATTTTCGCCCGTAAAGTTTCCAATAGAAGTGAAAAAATAGAACGCATTTTTGCTGGAAAGTTTTTTTCTCTCCTCACTTTTGTGCAATTTGCCTTTTCTCACCATAAACGTCTGCATTAAACTACTTTACCACTAAAACTGGGCAACATGCGTGTCTCGTCACTCCATCGCTTACGCTTCCCAAAAACATCTCCTTCATCTTGCTTAAGCCCCTAGCACCCATAACAATGAGATCAAAATTTTTTTCTCTACATGTTTTGACTATTTGCTCAACTGCATGTCCCTCTATCAACAATGTTTCAACTTGGACGCCTTCAGCTTTAACTTGCTTTTCGCCGTCTGTTAAGATACTAGCGCCAACTTTGCGGATTGCTTCAATGAACTCACGGACTGGCGTTGGAGAAACTGTTAGTCCGCCGATTGAGTATACATGTATTAAAGTTATTTTTCCACTGAATTTTAGAGCTATTTGAATAGCCATTTTTAAAGCTTTTATTGAATGGTCAGAACCATCCAATGGAACCAAAATCTTCTCAAACAATCTTTTTCACCTCCAATCATATCTGAAGTCTCATGAGAGCTTCCTTCCCCGTCATGCCTTCTGCAACGCCTAATACACGAGCTCTTGACGTGCAAGATTCTATCTTCGCTTGCAAAGCATCCTCAATTTTTGTAAGACCTTCAACTCTAGCCGCCACAACATTTCGTTTATCCAGAGCATCTATGTCAAAATTTCTGCAAACAATAAGTCCTTTCTTAGCTATTAACACAATTATGGCTGGCTTTTCGGGTAAGTTAGGATTTCCAATTTTAACCCCGATAACTGGTTTTCCATTCACGTCAACAGGTTTAATCTCTATTATTCATATCATCTCCTATAGGCTTCCGCTTAGTATCCCGTAGATCAATCCAAATATTACGCTGCCTGCCCAAGCTATGATCATGTACGTTAGAACCACCTTCCATCGCACTATCCTTGAGACAGCTAATGCGTTGGCAACATCATATGGTTGCCCCATAAGCCAGCTAAGCAACGCACCTTTTGACATGCCCAAATCAAACATTCCTTTTCCAAGAACAATTTCAACGAGCGTAGGCGTGTATAAAGGTCCGCCGATGACTGAAGCAAGTAATATCCCACTAATTCCAGTCAGGTATGAGCCTACGATGTCTTCAGGTAGAAACGCCTCGACATAGCTCACAGCGACAAGACCTAAGAGGAAGAATGGCAAAATTTGCTTTGCTATGTAGCCTCCGAACTTTAGGGCAGACCATAGCCTTTCGTCGAGAGGCGGCTTAACGATCTCTATCTTTGAAATTGAGCTTGAACTATTCACTTGATGTTCTTTTTCAATCGCTTTGCCCCATGGGGTCTTGGAGATTACTATGCCAGCCGCTAATGCAACTACAACAGAAACAATTATGCGCACTCCAGCTAGCTCCCACGATATCATTTCGCCAGTAAGTAAAATTGATAAGATATTTGCTGCAGGAGCCATCAAAAGAAACGTTATGGCCGGGCCTATTCCGGCCCCAGTGTATAATACCCCTGCAAACAACGGCACCATCGTGCATGAGCAAACGGTAAGAAACGGTGCCATTCCAATGGCTAAGCCATAACCAGTAACTTTACTTCCACTCATATATTTTGTGATGGCTTCTTTTGGCACAAATTCGTATACTAAACCAGCGGCAACAAACGCAAAAAGAAGGCAAATCCATCCATGGCTGAAGTAGTCAATAAGATATGCTATTGGAATCTGCCATAAGGGCAATCCGTGAAAATCTGCTGGTTTCATGGTAGGCGCAAGCGAGTAAGCCATTATTCTAGAATAAATGAGGTAGCCTATTGTGAAAAAAATAAATATCAACATGATGATGCTTCGAACATACCTAGTTTTCTCAGCCAAACACTCACACGCCTCTACAGTTTAACTATTTTACAGTTGCAAGGATTAGTCTCTCAATTTCCTTTCTGTCCGGAACTCTTCCCATAATTCTAACAACATTGTTGATAGCTAATGCAGGCGACACAAGAACCCCATACTTCGCGATGGTACCCTTAGACTGGACATTCAGCTTGAAAATCTTCACATCAATGTCCTTTTCCTTAAGAGTTGAAACCGCTTCTTCAACACTTTTGTATGTTGCTTGACATCTTTTGCACGGTGGATCTACACCAATAACCTCTACTATGACTTCTTTCATTCAAGTTCCTCCAACATATCAGGTTACAAATAGAAAGATAAATATAGCTTTTGTGTTACAATTTGTAACAGGTAGAAACTAATGGACGATACGGATAAAAGAGTTATGTCAATCTTACAAGAGGACGGCCGAGCATCCCTATCATCAATGGGTAAAGAACTAGGAATGTCCCACGTAGCCATAAGGAAAAGGGTGAAGAACCTTTCAGAAAAGTTGATCAAGGTTTTAGTTGGGCTTAATACTGAGTATCTTGGTTTTCGTGTTGCCATCGTGAATGCAGAGGTTGAGACGCCTGAACGTTTACGAGAACTTGTAGACATATTTTCTAAGTGTCCAAGAATTGTGTTTTTGACTACTACAACTGGTGCTTATAATTTGATGACTATCATGGTTGCGGAAGATGCTGACACGCTAAATGCAATAGTAGAAGTATGCTCTGCAAGAGCGCAGAAGGGCATTAGACGTTCAGAAGCCACGATAGGCGAAGCACCAATAATTCCAAAATATTTGCCAATCAAGATTGTTGCAGCTAAAGAAGATGAGGATGCGCCATGCGGAATAAACTGTGGCAAATGCTTACGTTATCAAGAGAAAAAGTGTTTAGGCTGCCCAGCAACAAAATATTACCGAGGTCCTCTTTAACCAGAAGACAGCTTAACGACCGAACATTTTTATGTTTCTCAATTGATGCGTTTCCTAATCAGCTTTTGCTTACGTGCGATTAGTTTTAGCTGTATTTTTGTCGCATTGGCTCATCTGTTAGTACATACTTGATTTTTTCTTTCCATTCTTTTGAGTGCCAAGTTTTTAGAGCCGTATGCGTATTGTAATAGCTTTGTGGAATTGGGTGAGTGCCAACGATGACATCTACGCTGTATTTTTGTTTTAAGAACTCTTTGAAATGATCTATGTAGGGACATGGAGGATAACCCACCACCATGCCAGTTGCAAAATGAACAGCCTCCACCCCGTTTTTCTTCATTTCCTCAACACAATATTCCACGTTTCCACCGGGACAACCTCCGCAAGTTGTATATCCCACAAGCTCCACTTCTTGATCTTTGTAAATGCTGAAAGCCCCTTCTCGGTTTCTTAAGGCTCTAAAACATTTACCTCCAGCACAATCACGGTAGCGGTCACAAATAATAATACCTATTTTTTTCTTCTGGTTGCCCATTTAAACCCTTCTCAATTAGTTTCGGTTTGTTTGTTTCTCCAATAAGATATTCTTTTTTCTAACAAGAAAGCATTTTCTACATGCCATTCAGCCGTGTTTTGCTCGTTCGATCATAACGCACACGCCATAAACTACGTCAATACCGTTTTCTTCACAGAATTTGATTGCTTTTTCCGATTCTGAGCCCGGCTGCATCCAAACCCTCGTGATTCCAAGGCTCTGGCAAGTTTCAACAGTATGCTCTGTCACCTTCGGAGGAACCACAACATCAACAACATCCGGTTTCACAGGCAAGTTTTCCAGACTCGGATAACACTTGTCGCCTAGAATTTCCCGAGCATTCGGATTTACAGGATACACTTTATACCCAGCGCTTCTAAGATCTTTATACACTTGATAACCATATTTTATAGGATCACGACTAGCTCCCACAACCGCAAAAACATTTTTCTTGTCCAAAAATGCCTTTATCAACTCTTCATTCATTTATTCACCCACATACTTTCTTAGCATTGTAAACGAAAGCATTAAAGCCAGACATTTTTCCAGAGCGGCTGTTGATCAATTAATGTAGTTCTGTTAAGTGTCTATGGTTTCTTGTGGCATAGCCACCAGTCAAAACATTCCATTTCTCCAGCTTGTTCCTGTTCCTTTCTTTTCTTGATCATGTCCGCAGTATTTGCCGGTGGAATGATGACATGGTCGCCTATAATTTCGTTGTTTGGCCAATTTGCAGGGATCGCATATCCTTTGTCAGCAATCTGTAACGCCTTTACTATCCTAAGGATTTCATCCATGTTTCTGCCAAGCTCCATAGGATAGTAAAGTATAGCTCTAACTGTTCCCTTGGGATCGACAACAAAGATGGCTCTTACAGTCTGTGTTCCCTCTGCCTGCTTGTGGCGCATGCCAAGCCTTGCAGAGACTTCTCCAGTATTGTCTGCAATTATGGGAAATTGTATTTCAACGCCAATTTTTTCTTTAATCCATTCCTCCCATTTAAGATGGGCAAACACTTGATCAATGCTCAGTCCAATCAAGTCGCATTGCAGTTTCTGAAAATCCTCATACCGCTTCTGAAAGGCAACAAACTCAGTAGTGCACACAGGTGTAAAGTCTGCGGGATGACTAAATAGGACGAACCATCTCCCATTGTAGTCTTCTGGCAGTTTCACCATGCCCCTTGTAGTTTTAACTTCTAAATGAGGAAACTTTTCGCCTATCAACGGCATTGTATGTTCCATAATTTTTGCCTCCATAACATTAGTTAGGTATTTTCAGAATAAATAACTTAAGATGAGACGCCTCCAAATCATAGCGTAAATTCCCATTTGCACCATAAGTCTTTAGGATGCTTGTCTGGTGGACAGATTAAACAATTCACCTCTACTTTGGGATTAAGCGTTTTTGCAAGATTCTTCAAATAGCCGAACCGCACTTTCTTGCATGGAAACTCGCCTAATCCCTTATTGAGGCGTGCTTCTTGTGTCCTACACCTGTTAATGCTCAGAACCGCTCGATTACCAGTCACTTCAATTGTTTTAAACGGTTGATCCAAAGCCCAACTTGACTTACACAACAAATTCATGATTGTGGGAACATCGGGATTTTCGCCAACATTAAACATTTTCTGCAGGCTTTTAGCTTCGATAGCAGCCATTATTTCCCAGACACCAGCATCAATCTCGGTAGCGGGTTCAGTTCCAAACTTCTTTTCTATGCCTAAAAAGTATAAACCATCAACACGCCAAAGATTCCGAATCTGCAAAAAGAAATAGTCAAGCAATTTCTCTTTTGACATTTTAGCAAGCATATTGCGGTCTTCAACACTTCCGGGTGGATACTCATTCATATTTTACACCAGCCATGCAGGGAATAACGACCTATGCGAGTTCATCTTTTAAACCTACCGTGATATGATTAACATTTTTTCATATACTAGCGCACAAACTGTGATAACACAGATGATAACAAAAGGTCTCCAATTAGGTATGGAATCACAGTAGCCAATATTCCCACAAAGACCATTTCTAAACCTGAAGGCAACCAGTGTTTGTTAGTGAACGTTGTTTTCCAAACACCTATTAAGAAAAGAGAAACAAAAGTTACAATCGAAGCAACAATCAAACCAGTCTGAGAAGCTGGCAACATAACAAAGGGCAAAATAGGAACGAGCCCGCCCATAATAAAAGCAACTAGCATAATCAAGCCAACCTTTACTGGACTTTCAAAACGCTCTTCAAAAAGCCCAAGCTCCTCTTTCATCATGGAATCCAACCAAACCTTCTTGTCGCTTGTTATACGGTTTAAGATTAAATTCAGCTCTTCCTCAGTGAAATCTGCCTTTTTCATGTAGATTTGACGCATTTCCTCGCGCTCAACCTCTGGAATCTCTTCGATTTCCTGCTTTTCTCTCTCAATCTCGCTGCGATGATGCTCAATCTCCGATTTTGAAGATATGTAGGCTCCAATAGCCATAGAAATTGCGCCAGCAATAACACCAGAAAAACCAGCAACCAATATTTGACCATGGGCAAGCGCACCTCCTGTAACTCCTGCCAGAAGCGCTAAAGTCGATATAGAGCCATCGTTAAAGCCGAACACTATTTCTCTAACATTAACCTTCTTGTGCCAACGCTCTCCTTCCTCAAGGTTCTTTTTTGCGAGATTAACAATTTCATTGTTCTCCAATCGCTTTCCCTCATCATACAACACAATAATAGCTCGATATCAAAAAAGATTAATCAATTAATACTCTAAATTCATATGGAGCAACCTACATTGCTTTAAGCCTTAAATTTTGACAAGTTCTCTTTTATCACGTCTGCAACTTTCGTGTTGTGTTTTACCGAAACCTTCAGTATATGATAGTGCTCAAGCAACCCAGAAGCGCCTGGACCGAGCTCTGCTGCCACCACAAAATTCACTTTAAGGTCAGCTAATGTTTTTACTGCAACAGGTCCAGAACCATAATCATAAGAGGCAGCAGGATTATCAATTACCCGCACATTTTTAACTTGACCATTCTCGATTTCCACTATGGTAAAAGTTTTGGCTTTGCCAAAAACTTCTGAAACAGTATCATCTAAACCTGCATAAGCTTTTGTTGGAATCGCTATCTTCAACTTTCCCATATCCTAAATCAACTCCTAACATTTAGTTGATATTCGAAAACTAAAAAGGGGAAACTAAGGCTGTGAGCGTTGCCACGGAGGTCCTCCACCTATTCCTCTCCTTCCTCCAGGCGGACCCTTGTCCAGCCGATGAATCATCATTGCTGGCGCTCCACACCTTGGGCAATTACTCGGCTTTGGAACTCCTTGAGGAACTTCGATTATTTGTCCACAGTTGCCGCATTGAAAATGTTTCATTGGTAGACTCAACAGGTTCACAGTCCTATAGCTACTGCTTTCTCTCTTGTTCAAGCTTTGCTTTTGCCTCTTTGATTCTCATTTCAATTTCGTTCATTTCTTGTTCAAGGCCCGTTCTTTCTGCTTCTAGCTCTTTTTTGTATTTTTCTAATGCTTCGACTTCTTGTTCTGGAGATTGTGGTGATGTTGCTGGTGGATACGCTGGAGGCGGATAAGCATATGGAGTGTAAGGATATTGCTGCGGTGGAATTTGTCCGAACGGTGGATAGGCATATGGATAGTAGAAAGGATACCAGCACCAACCTCTAACAAAGCCTCTACCACGACCTCTGCCGAAGCCTCGACCCCATCCTCTCCCGTATCCAGGTATCGGATTCATGTATCCTGGAACAGGATAACCAGCACAATAGCCTGCTGCCCTTCCAGTCATAGGTCCTAAGCCCCAAGGTCCTGTTCTATCTCCTCTTGGCATTTTTCATTTCACCTCTATTTTTGTGCTTATGCACACATTCTAATTATGTGACTACGCACAGAAATATATAAAAGTTGCGCACACAATAATACATCTCAGCAAAAGAAGAGACGGAAAGCGTCATGTGGCGACGAAGACATAGATGTGGCAGAAGAGGAAGATTCCCAAAACCCATCATGCTAGGCATGACGCCGCCTGTAAACAACTTTACTCCTAACCCGTCAGGAAATCTAGAACCCGTATTCATAGAAATGGCAGAACTAGAAGCCCTCAGACTCGTCGATCTAGAAGGCCTATCACAAGAAGAAGCTGGACAAAGAATGCGTATATCTAGAGGAACAGTATGGCGACTTGTACAGAGCGCAAGAAAGAAAACCGCTCAAGCCCTCAGCGAAGGAAGACCAGTATACATCGTTCCACAAGCTTCTGAGAACAGCCCAAAACCATGATGCTGTTTTCACCTTTTCAAGAATATGGAAATTAAAAACAGAAAAGCGCTAGAAACGATAATTAACGGGCCAGCCGGCAATATGGTGAGCTGGGAAAGGAAAATTCCTACTGCGGAGCTTAAAATGCCAAAAGTCAAAGCCAAAAACTTGTATTGGACAAGGTTTTTAGCCAAATTTCTTGATGTAACAGCGGGTATCGCCACAATCGCAGCAGTTAAAAGTCCACCAACAACTTTCACCCCCAAAGCTACAATCAAGGCAATCAATAAAAGATAAACCAAGTTGTATTTTCCGACATTAA
>Ga0272448_1003753_pt1 | contig 17820 bp, 10 predicted proteins | sample YNPCB0191_FD_202220 | JGI IMG/M metagenome (GOLD analysis project Ga0272448, IMG submission 202220) | Hot spring sediment microbial communities from Yellowstone National Park, WY, United States - YNP-CB-019-1 | ecosystem: Environmental > Aquatic > Thermal springs > Hot (42-90C) > Sediment... | reverse complement strand
CAGGTGGTGTGCCGAAACTTGTGAAGTGCCTGGACGATGCAGATGAGTATGTGCGATGGAATGCAGCAGATGCACTTGGCTGGATTGCAAAGGGAGGCGAAGCGAGAGCAGTGGTAGACGCAGGTGCGGTGCCGAAACTTGTGAAGTGCCTGGACGATGCACATGAGTATGTGCGAGAGAATGCAGCAAGGGCACTTGGCGAGATTGCATATGGAGGCGAAGCGAGAGCAGTGGTAGAAGCGGGTGCGGTGCCAAAACTTGTGAAGTGCCTGGACGATGCACATGAGTATGTGCGAGAGAATGCAGCAAGGGCACTTGGCTGGATTGCAAAGGGAGGCGAAGCGAGAGCAGTGGTGCCGAAACTTGTGAAGTGCCTGGACGATGCACATGAGAATGTGCGAGGGATTGCAGCATTTGCACTTGGCGAGATTGCATATGGAGGCGAAGCGAGAGCAGTGGTAGACGCAGGTGCGGTGCCGAAACTTGTGAAGTGCCTGGACGATGCACATGAGTATGTGCGAGAGAATGCAGCAAGGGCACTTGGCTGGATTGCAAAGGGAGGCGAAGCGAGAGCAGTGGTAGACGCAGGTGCGGTGCCGAAACTTGTGAAGTGCCTGGACGATGCAGATGAGTATGTGCGAGGGAATGCAGCAAGGGCACTTGGCTGGGTTTTTAGAGGGTTTGCAGAAAGTGTCGAGAATGAGTTAGCGAAATTCCGTGGTATGGGAATAAATACAGATGAAGATGAGCGGTTGGTTAGAGAGTTAAAAGAAAGTGCTAAGAGAAAAGATTGGGAGAAGTGTGCAGAACTTGTGCAGGAGGTTACTTCATTGGTTGCAGCCAAGAACCCAGAGAAACTAATAGTAACTCTGAGAGAGCAGGCAAGCGCATTTGAGAATGAACTGGCGAGATTGCGTGGTTACGGCATGGATATACGGAAAGGAGAGAGTTCGCTTAAAGCACTGAAAGAAAGCATTGAGCGAGAAGATTTGAAGAAGTGCGATGAATTGGTGAAGGAGATTACTGGGTTGGTGGCTGAGTATAACCAGGAACTAGAGAGGCAAATAGCGTCCTTGAAAGAGCGAGCAAATAGGTTTGAGAACGAACTTGCGAGATTGTGTGCTTGTGGCATAGATACAGAGAAAGGAGAGAGATTGCTTAAAGCACTGAAAGAAAGCATTGAGCGAAAAGATTTGAAGAAGTGCGGGGAATTGGTGAAGGAGATTACTGACTTGGTGAGTGAATACCAGAGCGAGTTAGAGCGACGAATAACATCGTTGAGAGAGCAGGCGAATAGACTTGCGAATGACATAGAGAAATTGCGTGCTTCTGGTATAGATTTTGGTATGGATTTGAGCGATGCGGAGCGGATGCTTGCGGAGTTAAGAGCGAGGATTGAACAAACCAACCTGCGGAACGCAGAAGAAGTGGCGAAGGCACTGCCTGCGGAATTAGAGCGACTTAAAGAAATGGTGAAGCCAGAAATCAAAGTTGAGCTTCAGAATTTGCGAGATGTTGATGCTAATCAATGGGGTATGGGCACTTTCAGAATCACAAATCATGGTAACGACGATGCAACAGATATTATGTGCGATATTGGTGGGGAGGTAAAAATCTATGGAGTTTCAAAAATAAGCGTGCTCAAGAAAAATGAGAAAAAAGATATTGAGGTACGAATATACCCTCAAAGTAGAGGACATGTGCCTGTTGAGGTAAAGGTGAAGTACAGGCGCATGTTAGATGGGAAGGAATATGAGGAGATTTTAAACCCCGAACTGTATGTAGGTGCAATGCCGAGTGTGTCGATACCTATAATCCCCGGGCGGGAGAGTATTGAGAAACGGTATGAGTTGCTGGAAAAACTACATGACGGGAGATACAGCACAGTATGGAAAGCACGGAGGATATGGGATGGTCAGATTGTTGCATTAAAACTCCCGAAGGAAGAGGGCGGTAAGATATTTTTAAGAGAGATGGAGACAGTACGACACCTGAGACACCCAAACATTGTGCAGGTGTTTGACTTTGATACCACACCACCACACATTGCAATGGAGTTCGTAAGCGGAGAGAATCTAAAAGAATACCTGGCAAGAAAGCCATCTGAAGTAGAACTCGGGAAGATATTCTACGATACGATATCCGCACTCATCTATGCCTTTGAGATGAGGGGCGTGGTTAACTGCGATTTGAAACCGGAGCATATTATGATAGATAATGGCAGAGTAAAGATTGTAGACTGGGGCGGGTGTTTTCGTACATTCTCAAGCACAACATCACTCAAAGAAGTTCCATTTACACAACCCTGGGCACCACCAGAACTAGTAAACCGTGAGCGGACTCCTGACGAGAAGACGATGAGTCACCTTATTGGAGCGATGATGTGGTGGGCATTCAGTGGCGAGAAACCGCCGATAAAGGATATTGAAAATGCGGAGTTGAATGTAAGAAACAAGGCGTTAAAGGCACTGATTCGTGCATGCGTTCAGCGTAAGCCCGAAGAACGCCCTGACCTTATTACAATCGCAGAGCAACTCAACGAGATATTCCATTTGAATAAGGATGTAGGCGAATTGAGGAGATACAAAAAGGTGGATGAGCGGGAGAAGTTATTATTAGAAATGACTGGAGGCGTGCTGGAAGAGGCGTTGAAGCGCGGAGATATGCCGCATATAAAGGAGCTGCTGGATACCCTGATGGAGAACTTCAGCCAGAAGATGGATGCGCAACTGTGTGAGGAGGGAAGGAAGTTCATTGAACACATTGAGGGGCTCTTGCAACTACCGCCACCCGTTTCGCTGGACGATGATACGAAGAACAAGATACGGCACTGGGTGAGGCGATTGAGGGCAAGGTTGTGAGATGGAGATTTGGATGAAGGTAGAGGACTGCAAGGCGTGCTGTGAGGAATTCGTGAAGAAAGCGAACGAGAAAGGTGGCGAGGATAACATCACGGTGTTGTAGTGGTTATAGTGTGAGCGATGGCTCAGAACGCTATCTGCGACCTGATAGCTCAACGCTAACAAATCATGACCAGCACCTTCAGATAAACATATAAATAAATGCATGTGTTACTGTTCTTTCGTGAGAGAACATGGGTAGCTTCACAGACAAACCGAATATTGACAAAATGGAAAAAGAGAAAGATTACAAAGGTCTCGTTCAGGCATTGAGTCATCCTGACCCAGAGGTGCGACGGAAGGCAGCAGAGGCACTTGGCAGGATTGCAGAGAAAGGCGAAGCGAGAGCAGTGGTAGAAGCAGGTGCTGTGCCCAAACTTGTGGAATGCCTGGACGATGCAGATGAGTATGTGCGAGGGAATGCAGCATATGCACTTGACAGGATTGCATGGAGAGGCGAAGCGAGAGCGGTGGTAGAAGCAGGTGCTGTACCGAAACTTGTGAAGTGCCTGGACGATGAAAATAAGGGTGTGCGGGCGAATGCAGCATGCGCACTTGGCGAGATTGCAAAGGGAGGCGAAGCGAGAGCAGTGGTATCCGCAGGTGCGGTGCCGAAACTTGTGAAGTGCTTGGACGATGCACATGAGAATGTGCGAGGGAATGCAGCATTGGCACTTGGCAGTATTGCAGAGAAAGGCGAAGCGAGAGCGGTGGTATCCGCAGGTGCGGTGCCGAAACTTGTGAAGTGCCTGGACGATGAAAATAAGGGTGTGCGGGCGAATGCAGCATGCGCACTTGGCGAGATTGCAAAGGGAGGCGAAGCGAGAGCGGTGGTAGATGCAGGTGCGGTGCCGAGACTTGTGGAACGCCTGGATGATGCACATGAGTATGTGCGAGGGAATGCAGCATGGGCACTTGGCAGTATTGCAGAGAAAGGTGATGCGAGAGCGGTGGTAGATGCAGGTGGTGTGCCAAAACTTGTAAAGTGCTTGGATGATGAAAATAAGGATGTGCGAGTGAATGCAGCATGGGCACTTGGCGAGATTGCATATGGAGGCGAAGCGAGAGCAGTGGTATCCGCAGGTGCGGTGCCGAAACTTGTGAAGTGCTTGGATGATGAAAATAAGGATGTGCGAGGGAATGCAGCATGGGCACTTGGCGAGATTGCATATGGAGGCGAAGCGAGAGCAGTGGTATCCGCAGGTGCGGTGCCGAAACTTGTGGAATGCCTGGGTGATGAAGTTGATGATGTGCGAAGGTATCCAGCATTTGCACTTGGCAGGATTGCAGAGAAAGGCGAAGCGAGAGCAGTGGTATCTGCAGGTGCGGTGCCGAAACTTGTGAAGTGCCTGGACGATGAAAATGATGGTGTGCGAGTGAATGCAGCATTGGCACTTGACAGTATTTTTGGAGGGTTTGCAGAGAGTGTTGAGAATGAGTTAGCGGAATTCCGTAGTATGGGAATAAATACAGCTGAAGAAGAGCGTTTGGTTAGAGAGTTAAAAGAAAGTACAGAGAGAGTAGATTGGAAGAAGTGTGCAGAACTTGTGGGAGAGCTTACTTTATTGGTTGCAAAGCACACAGAGAAACTAATAGTAACTCTGAGAGAACGGGCAAGCGAATTTGAGAATGAACTGGCAAGATTGCATGCTTCTGGCATAGATACCCAGAAAGGGGAGAACTTGCTTAACGCACTGAAAGAAAGTATCGGCCAAAAAGATTTGAGGAAGTGCGAGGAGTTTGTGAAGGAGATTTCTGGGTTAGTGGCTCAATATAACCAGGAACTAAAGAGGCAAATAGCGTCCTTGAGAGAGCAAGCAAATAGGTTTGAGAACGAACTTGCGAGATTGCGTGCTTCCGGCATAGATACACAGAAAGGAGAGAGTTCGCTTAACGCACTGAAAGAGAGTATTGAGCGAGAAGATTTGAAGAAGTGTGAGGAATTGGTGAAGGAGATTACTGAATTGATGAGTGGATACCAGAGCGAGTTAGAGCGACGAATAACATCGTTGAGAGAGCAGGCGAATAGATTTGCGAATGACATAGAGAAATTGCGTGCTTCTGGTATAGATTTGAGCAGGGCAGATGCTATGCTTGCGGAGTTAAGAGCGAGGATTGAACAAACCAACCTGCGGAACGCAGAAGAAGTGGCGAAGGCACTGACAGCAGAATTAGAGCGACTCAAAGAAATGGTGAAGCCAATAATCGAAGTTGAGTTTCAAGATGTGCAAGATGTTGCTGTGAACAAGTGGGGTAGAGCAACACTCAGGTTTTCAAATCAAGGAAACGATGATGCAAAGGATGTGATATGTGAAGTGAGTGGTAGAATAGAAGTGGACGAAAAGATGTATGAGATAATGAAATTGAGAAAAGGAGAGTATGTAGATATAGAGATGAGCATAAAACCACTTGATGAAGGGCATATACCAGTAAGGGTGAAAGTGAGGTACAGGCGTGGGTTAGATGATAAGGAATACGAAGAGGTGTTGAAACCTGATTTGTATGTCGGTGCAAGACCGAGCTCCGCGTCTGCAATCCCCGAGCGGGAGAGTATTGAGAAACGGTATGAGTTGCTGGAAAAACTGCATGATGGGAGATACAGCACCGTATGGAAAGCACGGAGGAGATGGGATGGTCAGATTGTTGCATTAAAACTCCCGAAGGAAGAGGGCGGTAGGATATTTGTGAGAGAGATGGACACGGTACGACACCTGAGACACCCAAACATTGTGCAGGTGTTTGACTTTAATGCTACACCACCACACATTGCAATGGAGTTTGTAAGCGGAGAGAATCTAAAAGAATACCTGGCAGGAAAGCCATCTGAAGTAGAACTCGGGAAGATATTCTACGATACGATATCCGCACTCATCTATGCCTTTGAGATGAGGGGCGTGGTTAACTGCGATTTGAAACCGGAGCATATTATGATAGATAATGGCAGAGTAAAGATTGTAGACTGGGGCGGGTGTTTTCGTACATTCTCAAGCACAACATCACTCAAAGAAGTTCCATTTACACAACCCTGGGCACCACCAGAACTAGTAAACCGTGAGCGGACTCCTGACGAGAAGACGATGAGTCACCTTATTGGAGCGATGATGTGGTGGGCATTCAGTGGCGAGAAACCGCCGATAAAGGATATTGAAAATGCGGAGTTGAATGTAAGAAACAAGGCGTTAAAGGCACTGATTCGTGCATGCGTTCAGCGTAAGCCCGAAGAACGCCCTGACCTTATTACAATCGCAGAGCAACTCAACGAGATATTCCATTTGAATAAGGATGTAGGCGAATTGAGGAGATACAAAAAGGTGGATGAGCGGGAGAAGTTATTATTAGAAATGACTGGAGGCGTGCTGGAAGAGGCGTTGAAACGCGGAGATATGCCACACATAAAGGAGTTGCTGGATACACTGATGGAGAACTTCAGCCAGAAGATGGATGCGCAACTGCGTGAGGAGGGAAGGAAGTTCATTAAACACATTGATGGGCTCTTGCAACTACCGCCACCCGTTTCGCTGGACGAGGATACGAAGAACGAGATACGGCACTGGGTGAGGCGATTGAGGGCAAAGTTGTGAAATGGAGCGATTGATATGATGTATCGCTACTACGGGAAGACAGATCGGGGGATGCGACGGATAAAAAACGAGGATGCGTATCTGGTGGAGATGCAGAGTGCATGTATGCGTGGCGAGGAACGGCACTATCTGCTGGCAATCGTTGCGGATGGTCTAGGTGGACACAGTGCTGGCGATGTGGCGAGTAAAATGTGCGTGCAACACCTGTCAGATTATATCCATGTAAAAATAGGAATGCTTGAATATCCAGAGAAAGAAGAGATTGAAAAAAGGTTAGAGGAAGGTATGGAGTTAATGCATGCAAAGATAAAGGCGTGTGGAGAAGAGAGCAGGTACTGGCGTATGGGGACAACTGCAACGGTGTGTTTGTTTTATAGGGAGAAGGTGTACATAGCGCATGCGGGGAGATTGCAGGGTGTATTTGCTGGAGAAACAAGAATTGAGGCAGTTAACGGATGACCATACGATAGCATGGGTGCTATACAAGCATGGTGAGATCAGGAAGGAAGAAATCCGCACGCATCCGATGCGTTCTCGCCTTACAAACCATCTCGGCATCTACGAAGGCGAATTAAAAGTGGATTGGATTGAGCAGGCGGTGAAGCCAGGGATGCGGTTTCTGGTATGCTCGGATGGATTGTATGATATGCTCTCAGATGCGGAAATCAAGGAAGTGCTGATGAAGGTAGAGGACTGCAAGGCGTGCGGTGAGGAATTCGTGAAGAAAGCGAACGAGAAAGGCGGCGAGGATAACATCACGGTGGTTGTGGTGGATATAGAGTGAGCGATAGCTCAGAGCGTTCCTAGCGACCTGCGTTCTCACCACTAACAAATTCATGACCAGAACCTTCGGATAAACATATAAATAAATGCATGTCTTACTGTTCTTTCGTGAGAGAACATGGGCATCTTCAAAAAACCACACCTGGCTGTTTGGAATATTTGCGAAATGAAAGAAAAGAAGGATTGCAAAGGTCTCGTTCGGGCATTGAGTTATCCTGACCTATGGGTGCGAAGGGATGCAGCAGAGGCACTTGGCGAGATTGCATGGGAAGGCGGAGCGAGAGCGGTGGTAAATGCAGGTGCAGTGCCGAAACTTGTGAAGTGCCTGGACGATGCTGATAAGGATGTGCGAAGATATGCAGCATGGGCACTTGGCGGGATTGCATGGGGAGGTGAGACGAGAGCTGTGGCAAGGGTTGTGCCGAAACTTGTGAAGTGCCTAGACGATGCTAATGAGGATGTCCGAGGGAATGCAGCAGTGGCACTTGGCAGTATTGCAGCGAAAGGTGAAGCGAGAGCGGTGGTATCCGCAGGTGCGGTCCCGAAACTCGTGGAATGCCTGGACGATGCTAATGAGAATGTGCGAAGGAATGCAGCAGAGGCACTTGGCAGGGTGGCAGAGAAAGACGAAGCGAGAGCGGTGGTATCCGCAGGTGCGGTCCCGAAACTCGTGGAATGCCTGGACGATGCTGATGTGATTGTGCGAAGGAATGCAGCAGAGGCACTTGGCAGTATTGCAGCGAAAGGCGAAGCGAGAGCTGTGGTCTCTGCAGGTGCGGTGCCGAAACTTGTGAAGTGCCTGGGAGATGTCGATAGGTGGATTCGATTGAGGGCAGCAGATGCACTTGGCTGTATTGCAGAGAAAGGCGAAGCGAGAGCTGTGGTAGAAGCAGGAGCAGTGCCGAACCTCGTGGTATGCTTGGGCGATGTAGTAAATAAGGAGGTGCGAAGGAATGCAGCAGACGCACTTTGCAGGATTTTTAGAGGGTTTGCAGAGAGTATTGAAAAGGAGTTAGTGATATTGGAGAACCAGGGGATAAATATAGATGAAGAAGAGCGTTTAGTTAGAGCACTAAGAGAGAGTACTGCGAGAGAAGATTGGGAGAAGTGTGCAGAACTAGTGAGAGAGCTTACCTCATTGGTTGCAGCCAAGAACCCAGAGAAACTAATAGGAAGTCTGAGAGAGTGGGCAAGCGAATTTGAAAAAGAACTTGCGAGATGGCGGGGTTGCGGCATAGATATACAGAAAGGAGAGAGATTGCTTAGCGCACTGAAAGAGAGTATTGAGCAAAAAGATTTGAGGAAGTGCGAGGAATTGGTGAAGGAGATTACTGGGTTGGTGAATGGATATCAGAGCGAGTTTGAGAGACGACGAATAACATCGTTGAGAGAGCAGGCAAACGAATTTGAGAATGAACTTACGAGATTGCGTGGTTGCGGCATAGATATACGGAAAGGAGAGAGATTGCTTAACGCACTGAAAGAGAGTATTGAGCGAAAGGATTTGAGGAAGTGCGAGGAATTGGTGAAGGAGATTACTGGGTTGGTGGCTCAGTATAACCGGGAACTAGAGAAGCAAACAGAGCCCTTGAAAGAACAGGCAAGTGCATTTGAAAAAGAACTTGCGAGATTGCATGCTTCTGGCATAGATATACAGAAAGGGGAGAACTTGCTTAACGCACTGAAAGAGAGTATTGAGCGAAAAGATTTGAAAAAGTGCGGGGAGTTGGTGAAGAAGATTACTGACCTGTTGAGTGGATACCAGAGCGAGTTAGAGCGACTAATAACATCGTTGAGAGAGCAGGCGAATAGATTTGCAAATGACCTGGGGAGATTGCGTGCTTCTGGTATAGATTTTGGTATAGATTTGAGCGATGCGGAGCGGATGCTTGCGGAGTTAAGAGCGAGGATTGAGCAAACCAACCTGCGGAACGCAGAAGAAGTTGCGAAGGCACTGGGTGAGGAATTAGAGAGACTCAAAGATATGGTGAATCCAGAAATCAAAGTTGAACTTCGGGATGCGAAAGATGTTGTGGCAAACAAGTGGGGTAGAGCAACACTCAGGTTTTTAAATCAAGGAAACGATGATGCAAAGGATGTGATATGTGAAGTGAGTGGTAGAATAGAAGTGGACGAAAAGATGTATGAGATAAGGAAATTGAGAAAAGGAGAGTATGTAGATATAGAGATAGGCATAAAACCACTTGAGGAAGGACATATACCAGTAAGGGTGAGGGTGAAGTACAGGCGTGGGTTAGATGATAAGGAATACGAAGAGGTGTTGAGACCTGATTTGTATGTCGGAGGCCGTGAACAAGTTATCTCAGACCCACTCCAACATATCCGCAAGCACTACACGGACATGGAGGAAGTCGGGAGAGGTAGAATGGGTCTTGTATACAGGGCAGTGCGGAAAGATACGGGCGAGACAGTTGCACTCAAACACTACATTTTCCCGATAGAGGAACGGCAGATAGAAAAGGAGATATTTATCTGGCGTAACTTAGAGCATCCGCATATTGTGAAGATGAAGAATGTGTATCTGACAGTTCCAGCAATAGAAATGGAATATCTGGGCGGTGGGAATCTCGCTGACTACATAAGAAATGAGAAGAGCATCAGTCAAAAGAAGCTGGGGGCGATATTTTACCAGGTTGTAGACGCACTGTGCTATGCATACTACAAGAGGAATAAGGGACTGCTCAGCAGGAGCATAATAAACACGGATTTGAAACCCGAGCACATTCTGTTTGATGCAGGGAAAGAGCAGATAAAAATCACGGACTGGGGTCTATGCAAGGTAGCGGGCTCATTATCAGATTCCAGTGGTCTGACTATGCATTGGGCAGCACCAGAGCAGTATTCCTCAAGAACATCCTCAAGAATGATTACTGGCTATACAATGTCATACCTTGTAGGAGCAATCATGTATTACGCATTCTCGCACGGAGTGGAGCCCTATCCAGGAACCTACTCACAAGAACAAATAATGTATATGAAACTTCAAAACGAGAAGCCATCGATGGATGTGCTCCGAAAACAAAAAGTGCCAGAAGAACTGATTCAGTTGATAGACCGCTGTCTCGAAGAGGATTATGCAAATAGACCGACATTGATTGAAATCGGAGAATCGCTGAACCGCATTTTCGAGTTAGGTGAGCCCGTAGAACGGCTAAGAGCATACATGGCAGAATATAAGAGCGAGAAGGAGTTTATTCTGGAGTCAATTACATCGCAGATCAGCGAGGCAGAAGAGATCTCAATAAAGGACTCGCGCGACTATCGCGAGGAAGTAGAAGGTTTCACAAGGAGATTTAAGGTAGATGAAACACATTATAAGTACCTAATGATAACAATATACGAGAAGGTGATGGTATTTTTGATGAAAGGACTGGAGAGAGCAGAGGAGGACGCACTTGAGAACCTGATAATCGAGTTTGAGAACTTTTCGAACGCATTTAAATCCGAGATTGAAGGAAATATCGAGTTGAAAAGGAAATATGATAATATAAATGAACAATTCCGTACTGGGAAAGAGATATATGCGAACCCCTATAACAGAAATTGCCCCATCATTTCAGACATAAGGAACATGGTAAAAGCATTTATTGAGCAATTAAAGAGTGAACTCGCATAGGTGGAATGTATATGGAGAGAAATGGAATGCTGGTAGTTGGGTTGCCCAACACAGGGAAGCGAACACTGCTTGCACTGCTGTGCTCTGCTATTGGCGAACATCCTGGATACTCCGTCTCTATTTCACGGGGCAAGGAAGTAATCAATAAGTACCTATGCACCCTTAGAAATGGAGAATGGCCACAACGAGATACATCCAACACATGCGTGGAAATTGAAATTAAACCCAGTAGCATGCTGGGAGGAAAGATTATTTTGGTGTCCAGGGATGTGGAGAGAATAGGCACAATTTCCTTATTTTTTGCAATTGATTACAGTAGGTACATATTCCCTCTCGATGCCACCGCAAATGCAGGTGAGATTGCCCAGAAATACGCCTCGATTATAGAAGTCCTGAAGGAACTCAAGAAAAAACCGAAAATAGGAAAGATAATTGCGGTTATCACAAAGTCAGATGAAGAAGATATTCAGGATAGAACTAAATGGGTAAAAGAGCACTATCGACTGTTTTTCAATGAAGCAAAAAGTGCAGGCAATTCATTCTCAATCCATCATGTGAGAATCCATACAGAAAACGGTAAACCATGCACTCCGCCCGTCCTCGAGGGCTTTAATCTATTGCTCTTAGAATTGCTTGGAAATTACCCATCACATTCACAACCAGAAGTTGAGCACCTCATTACACATCTTACGCTACCTCCCCAGGGAAAAAGAGATATTTTGAATAAACTCAACGAAATAAATAAGCGCATGAGCGCTGCATGGAAAACATACACAGAGCTCAAGGAAGTATATCTTACACCCTATAGTGCATCAATCTCTGCACCTTCCATCGTTGATTTCATTTACACGGTAAATCGAATAGGGAGGGCAATGCCAGAAAATGAACCGCTTCGTGCTGAGATTCTGAGAATCAATCGAGAGTGCACGAATCTGCTATATGGCTTTACAAAAAAAGCAGAATTCCAGCATATCTCAAAGGACATTCAACCGATCATTATTAAAAAGCCAGAAGATGTGCTGAACTCTATATTCTGGGAACTCAAAATCGACGAGGTGATCACAGAGAATTCCTGCGTGGGCACGCTCTCTATCACCAATCAAAGCTCTGAGACCGTTGAGATTTATCTTGACAACATATCTTGCTTTTATGGAAAGATAGAACTGCTGGACAGTACTAATATCGAACTTCATCCCAATACCAAAGGAAGTGTAAAGTTCGCGCTGGTGGCACAAAAACCAGGCACATTACTCCTTAGATTTGCTGGCGAGATACACTATAAAGACCAGAAAATTCCAACTAAAAAGGATTTCGAAATTCCAGTAAGAGACCAGACAAAGGTGCAAGCCGTGGTGCAGATACCAGTACCGCAGGTGCCAAGCCCGCAACAACCACCATTAGAAAGCAAAACTCCTGGTGAGAGCATCGTGGATGCAACACAACTTCTGAATAATGGAAGTATCGAAGATTGGCTAAGAACAATAGAAGATTGCATTTTAAATAACAAGAAGATAGATTTTAAGGAGAATCCATCCACAACCAAGGGGTACAGGAACCTGCTCTTTGCACTTTTTAAACTGGATACGGGAAGGTATACAGAAGAGGAGATTACAGGAATATTTAAAGATGAATTTACCCGAAGGTTTGCGAGTTTGTTGTACACATTGATAAGTAATAACAAACTTGAGATACCAGTATCGACGACATCAGACCTGAAATACTTCACCTCAGGTCTTGAGTTAATAACTCCAAAAGAGGAAGGGAAACCTAAACCCCGTGAGTGGAACATCAGTGCACGAGGGGTGCGGTTGGGAAAAATAAAGAAAGAGGTTGAAAAACGGGAGGATGGAACTGCAAAGAAGGTCATCTTTATCTGGGAAAGAGATACTACAGTGCAATCATAAGTGTTTTATATGTCGATGCGTTTAGGTTATTCTATATGTCTGTGGCAATAATTGGAGATAGGGGTTGTGGTAAGACTGTATTCCTGAGCTTGCTCTACGATGCGCTTGTCGAGTACACAAACGAAACCCACGGGAAAATCAGATTCTACACCGCACCTGAATTTATGTGGATAATGGGTAATATGGTTAATAGGATGCTTATGCAATCCTGGACAGATGCGGACCTAAAAGCACACATTGATAAATACTGGTTCATTTTGGGATACAAGCGAAACTTCACGAACGAATACCGCAAACTAAAATTCTTTGTCTATGATATTGTTAGGGAGCATGCAGGCATTGTTAATGAATTGATGGGAATTAAGAGTGGCGATTATCAGGGGAGAAAGTCCGAAAAACTGCCTTTAGCACTAAAACCACTACTTGATTGCAGTGCGCTTGTGTTTCTAATAGACGCAAGTAAACTTAATGCTACTCCAACTTCGGAAGCATTTAAACAGGTAGAGCAGTATGACACTCTGATTGCCTCAATAATTTCTATGGCGGCAGAATATAAGCTAAAGAAATTTCCCGGCTTTTGGAATCAAATGAGAAAGGTATATCCAGTTTTTGTACTCACAAAGTTTGACATGATAGATAAAAAAACACTTGCGGCAGTGGGATTGGATAAGCGGACAAAGCCTGACCCTTTGAACGCATCACATTCGGAAAGAACAGATTACAGCGAGACACTTCTTGCGAAATATTATCGAAACACATTTGGACTTAAAAAGAACAGAAATCTTCCGAATGTAGAGTTTGGCAAATGTGCATACTTTTTTAGCGCAATACAAACCGAGAAAAATGAGCAGGGGCAATTAGTTCCAAGTACGGAGAAAGGACTGAAGGTGCGATTAAGGTATAGCATTGAAGAGTACAGGGCGTTTATAGGTTACTTCGAGAAAATTGCAGACAAAATGCCAGACGAAGTAAAAGAGGAATAGGAGTTTCCAACACTTTTTCCTCCAACCAGTTTCCTATTTCATCCAGTTTTTTGAGTACATGATGAAAATGTACTCCTCATCGAAACATAATAAATGTGAATTGTCTCCCTCAGAGGATAGATACATTTGGGCCATTTCTTCAATCCCCTTCTGGCATTCGGACATACTGAAATTTCCGTAAACTATTTATGGAAGGTTGCTATAGGAGATTGCATGCCCGTAGCAATACTTGGAGATAGAGGTTGTGGAAAGACTGTATTCCTGAGCTTGCTCTATGACGCACAAGTAGAGTACACAAATGAAACCGAGGGAAAATTTCGATTCTATGCGAATCCTGGTTTTACCAACACGATGGGTGAAGTAATCAACAGCATGGTAAATCAGAATTGGCCCGAAGCGACTATAAAAGGATTGCTTGCAAAATACTGGTTCATCTATGGATATAAAAACAGGTTTGGTAAGTACAACTCCGTGAAGTTTACGGTGTACGATATTGCTGGTGAAGATGTGAACATAGTCAACGATCTGATTGCACCGTATAAAAGTGGGGGCGGGATTGATAGCATAAATTATGAAGACCTGCCAGATGGTTTAAAGACCTTGCTCGATTGTAATGTGCTTGTGTTTATTATTGACCTGAGCAGAATTAACTCGGAGCCGAAAACAGAAGAATTTAAGCGAATGCTCAGCTATGACACCACTATGGCAACCCTCATTTCGCTCGTGGCGGAATATAAAGCAAAGAAGGCATGTGGTCTCAGTGAGGAACAGAGAAAACTCTATCCTTTGTTTGTGTTCACAAAGTTTGATATGGTAGAGAAAAATATATTTGAGGGTTTAAAATTAGCTCCCAAGTATCCCAGATTGGAGAAGAAACCAATAGACATTGTAGGCGGGTGGTTTGACCTCCAAAGTAAATCGTCTATTGAAAGAATAAAGTATGGCGATGTTCTCATGAAGGCATTTTACAGACAGACACGGGCACTTAAATTAGGAGGCACACTTGTTAATGTAGATTTCGATAAATCTGCTTACTTTTTCAGCGAAATTCAAACTGAGAAAGACGAAGATGGTATTCCGGTTCCCTCACTCAAAAAAGATATAGAAGTCCGATTAAAATATAGCATTGATGAGTACAAGGCATTTATAAATTATTTCAAAGAAATTGCGGACAAAATGCCTGATGAAGTGAGAGAAGAACAGGAGTTCTCCAAAGTGCCACAGAGGTGAGCTCCCCAAGGTTGGGATATATGAGGACCGAAAATTTTGAGCAGTTCATATATGCTCCTATGCCCCTCAAAGGATATTCTATTCGTGCCTCATCAAAATCTGCAAATCCCCAACACTACAAGGAAAGGTGCAGAGGGTATTTTGTTCCAGTAGACCCCACATTGTTCCGAGAGGGAACTGCTGAGGCCCTTGTTATAATGAGTGATGTAACTAAAAATATAGTTTATTTCTCGAGATTATTCAGGGTAGAAAGACTAGATGAGCGAGGAAGAAGTGGATTTGTGAGTCATACTGTAATCATACCTTTGGAAATCCTAAAAATGGGGTTGCCCTATATTACCGTAGAAGCGCACATGAAGAAATATATTGAGTCGCAGATTCCTACTGGAGAAATCCCTCAGTTGAGTGTTACATGGGAAGAGGGAAAGGATAGAGATTTGGAAGATGTAAACTCAAAAATTTCAAAAAAGTCGCTGGAGAGGATAATCGGAAACTTAAGGAAGGAGGGCGGAAAGGTATTTGTTATTGCAAAGGATTCTACGACAAGACAAAGAATGGACATAGCATATGTAATTTCAAAGGTTGTAGACATCCGAATAGGTATAAGACCTCTTGCAATATTAACCGAACCTCCTTTGCCATTAATCCGTGATTTGATAGGAAATGTGGTGATTTCGAGAAGCATGATTTCTCTTCCACCAAAGAGTCCCTGGGCAGTAATAAAACCATTCCCGGACGCTGCGCAGGTCTACCAACCTATTGATGAGAAAAAAATTGAAAGCACACTGGATGAGATTTATAAATAGATGATTTCCGTACTCAGGAATGGAGAGAAAGTATGCGATAAATCTATAAATAAATGCGTGATTTATTGGTATATATCTTCAGCCAAGCGTTCTGGTAAGGAACTTCATGCACTTTTAGAGTATGCAGGTAGTGTAACCTGATCTCCCTGTTTTTTAGGCATTATCTCACATCTTCGGCATCCTAAACATGCTCGCCCAGGGACCTATCTACACTGAAAATAATGCACAGAAAGGTTTATATACTATGATGCCTATATGGGCATCATGACATTCATAAGATACAAGAAATTCGGCAATCGAGTGTACGCATACGAAGTGACTGCTTACTACGATAAGGAGCAGAAGAGACCAAGACAGAAAGTGAAGTATCTCGGCAAACTCACAGAGGAAGGCATAAAGAGAGTTAGAAGTAGTAGCCTCCCCAGGATTTCTCTAAATTACGGCGATGTTGCATGCCTGATAAGAATTGCCCAGGATCTCGGGTTAGAGCAAACGCTCAAATCATGTTATGGAGATGATGTTGCAAATGCAATACTGGCACTTGCAGTAAACAGGATTGTTCGAGGCACCTCACTGCGAAACTTTAAGGTCTGGTACGAAGACACTTATCTCTCGAAGCTGACACCACTGCAAAATCCATCCTCGCAGAACTTGAGCCGTATCCTTGATTCTATTGGACTTGATGAGCGTTCTATGATGAGATTCTTCAAGGCATGGCATGAGCGAAATGGAGTCCAGTCGACCATTACCTATGATATAACATCGCTCTCCTCAAGTTCAAGTCATATAGATATTCTGGAATACGGGTACAATCGAGACAATGACGAGCTACCACAGCTGAATTTAGGTCTCGTGGCAGCGATGGAAACAGAAATTCCCCTCTACTTCAAGGTATTCCCGGGGAGCATAAACGATGTGGTCACGCTGAGAAACTTGCTATTAGAAATTCAAAGCATTGGAATGCACGGAACCATTTTCATTCTGGACAGGGGATTCTATAGCATGACGAACATCGGAGAACTCTTGAGAGAGGGTATGTGGTTCGTGGTTCCTATGCCATTCCATGTAAAGGAGGCACAGCAAATCATCTCAAAGACGAGGGTAGATTCCCCTGGGAATCCGGTATCCTTCAAAGGAAGGATAATTTACATGAGCAATGGTAGAATAGAAATAGAAGGTGAGGAGATTGGTTACTTTCTCTATTTTGACGAGATGCGACGCTCGAAGGAGACCAATACCTTCTACAGTAGACTGATAGAGGTGGAGACAAAATTAAATGGGAGAAAGATCCACAGTTGGGAGCAGGCAGACAGGGTTGTAGAAGATGTTGCAGGTAAACTTGCGCCATACTTCTCATGGAAAGTGGTGGATGGAACACTAAGGCTGACAAGAAGGTTCAGGACTATTTCACGAGCAGTCAACATGATGGGTAAAACCATACTGCTGTATAACGGCGACATGAGCTGGGATACTGCACTTGCGTTTTACAGAAGTAGGGACATGATAGAAAAGATGTTCGAAACAATCAAGAACGACCTTGGGACTTTGCCTCTGCGTGTCCACAAAGAAAACACAGTGAAGGGCTATCTCCTGGTCATTTTCACTTCGCTGGCATTGTACTTCGGCTTGCTGAGACGAATGAGAGATAGCGGATTACTCAAAGAATACTCTGTTGAAGGTTTACTGCTGGAACTCGCCAAGATCAAAAAAATAGAGCTACTGGACGGCTCCGAGGTAACCTCAGAGGTAAGCAGGAAGGAAAGGGCTATTCTTCAAAAACTGCAATTAGATGACATAGTGCCTAAAACATGAGGAGTTTAGGACGGAAGCATTCCTGTTAACTGGCACATATAAATTCTTCTATGGACGCGTGCAACAAAGCATACGGGATTTACTTTCACTTTCTGCATCAATTTGATTACAAAAAGAAAAATATAAAAATAGTAGTATCGGAATTCTGGATGTCAAAAAAATAACACTTTTTTCGGTTTTCGGA
>Ga0272448_1003751_pt1 | contig 17834 bp, 13 predicted proteins | sample YNPCB0191_FD_202220 | JGI IMG/M metagenome (GOLD analysis project Ga0272448, IMG submission 202220) | Hot spring sediment microbial communities from Yellowstone National Park, WY, United States - YNP-CB-019-1 | ecosystem: Environmental > Aquatic > Thermal springs > Hot (42-90C) > Sediment... | reverse complement strand
GACCGGCGGGTGGGTATCGATTCCTCTACGGTTCGGCATGCTCGATGAGTACTCCCCCTACTTCGTCAAGGAAGGCTGGGTTGCTGCGCGCTTCACCCTGGAGAGGACCGGAGCCACGAGAACGTCATTGGGTGTTCTTTCCCTTGCCGGCCTTGACAACCAGCTGGGATTCGTGGTTGTCGCGTGGGGGGCACCCTGGCCGGAGAAGAAGAACGGCATATACGTGGATCCCGACCCGCTGCCATTCGCCACGGCGATGATGAAAAGGTGCGAATCCCTGGCGCAGGGCGAGCTAGAGGGCAAGAGCGGGGTCAAGGCTACCGGAAGCCACATGTACGACGCTGCCTGGGATAACGGCCAACTGCTGAGGCCAGGCTCGTCTACGTGGGAAGACTGGGGAGGCGATGATTCAGTTAACGAATCTCAGGGTACATTTCCGTCCGCCGGCTGGCCGTGGGTCTGGTGGGATGACAACCAGGCTCACACTGTACCGTTCAAGAAGGAGTCGGGAATATGCATACATGCAGGAAGCAAGTACCCCCAATGAGAGCCTCGGGGGTTGCGCTCTCGATCGTGGCTGTGGCGTGCGTGATGCTCGCGCCCGGCTGCAATCCCACAACCGGCAGACCTCAGGCGAAGAGCCGGCAGAGGCAGCAAACCAGAGTGCCGGCAAACACGCCGTCACTGCCGCAACCGCTGTTCACCAGGACAGGCATAGTGGATATCTCTCCGGATGGCAGCTATGTCGTCTCTCGGGCTCCACTAGAAGGCGAGCCGGGGGATGTAGAGGTCTGGCGCTTGGGTGCCCGCCCAGAAGCCGCGCGGCGGATTAGGTCCTTCCGAGTGACCGACCCTTGGCAGGTGAGGTGGCACCCCACGAAGAAACTGGTAGCCGTCGGTTCGCAAGTGAGCCGCTACCAATTGCTGAATGTCACTACGGGAGAGCAATCCGACATAGGCGATGGAATTCCCGGTTTGGGAGACGTGGCCTGGTTGGACAATAGCGACGAGATTGCCATGTACTTCCATCCCGCGGGCGAGAAGAAAGGCGGGATGAGGCGCGTTAACGTCTTGACCGGGAGGGTGCGGGTGTTCGACACGTCCTGGCTGAAAGATGAGCATTCCGTGGGCGATATCCAATCCTCCAGGGACGGTGACTATGCAATCAGCTACACCACCTTTGGCACGAACGGTGCGAACGGAGGCGGGATCGCGCTGTATCCCAAGGGGAGAAGCATCCACGGCCGCGCCTTTGCCGGGGCAATAAGGGACGCCGTCGATCCGAAGTCGGGCAGGATCGTAACTGCTGTCTTCTTTCTTGGTTGGCTGGGCAACGGCCGTCTGGTCTACGAAAGCGGGCCGCCCACCACTGCTGTTCCCCCCTCGACCTCGGGCAAGCGCTATGAGGTATGGACGTGCAACAAGTATGGCTCGGATCGCCGGAGATGGTTCGTCATGGAGGGCGCGCAGCCAGCACAGGTGAGCGCGAACAGCAAGCGGGTCGTGGTGTATCGAGACGGGACAGCGATGGTCTACAACACAGACGAGTTGGTCAAGTCGCTGTCACGCCAGCCTGGACCACGGAAGTGAGGCCCGTTGGGAGGATCGCCCGCCAGGTTCTCTGGATACGGGTCCCCGAACCCTCTTCTGCCGCCGCCATCCTCGCCGGCCTGGCGGGGTTCGGGGCGGTCATGCGCCGGCGGAGGTCCTTCGGGCTCGGGATGCGATGAACGGCTTGCGTTACAACCGATTCGGCCCCGGCAAACCGCCGGGGCCGTCGCCCCCGCCGGTTTCGGGATTTCCGAGGTGGTTGCAGGCACGGTGGAAAGACCATCACCCTGGGGCCGTCGCCGTGGATACTGAAACAAGTTCAGGATGACGTGGCGGCCAAATTCGCCAAAACAACTCGTGCGGGAAACCTCTCCTAAAGTGGAATGATCTAGTTGAGCGGCGAGCAGGGAAAGGAGAGGTATATGGCGGCTGTCGGTCTCCCGGACGTCCACGCTGATCGCTCTGTCCGGCTTACAAAGCGGGAACTCGAGGTACTCAGCCTCGTGATCGAGGGCAAGTCCAGCAAGGACGTAGCCGACGCTTTGTATGTCAGCAAGCGCACCGTGGATTTCCACTTAGCCAACATATATGACAAGCTCCAGGTGTCCAATAGAGTTCAGGCATTCCGTCGCGCGACCCGACTTGGATTGATTCCTTTGGAGGCATCGCTGGCGGAGAACTGAGTCGGACACCCAGCCCGGTCTCGTTGATGCGGCGGCCGTCACCAGGCGGTCGCCGCGTCTCTTATTAGCGGTTGTGGGTTCACCTCTCGACGGCGATGCAGTAGAACTTGTCGTCGGCACAGCGAACAAGCGCCCGCGAGCCGCTGTCGGAGGCCACTGAGCCAAGCATTGGCGCGGGCAGCTTGCACGCCTTCTTGATCTGACCTGCGGGGTTGACCACATACAGCGTGTTCTTCGAATCGCCCGCAACCACGAACCCGCTCTGCGCAACCAGCACCGGCGTCATTTGCAGCAGCATGGATCCTTTGTCCCATAGCTTGCGCCCGTTGCAGCCGTAGAGAATCGCGTGGCGCTCAGGCACCGACTTGCCGTTGTGCAGTATTGCCCTGTTGCAGCCTATGCACACGAACAGTCCGTCGGGGGACGCAATCGCACGCATGGATTGCGACGCGTCGAGAGGATACCGGCTGAGTTCGTAGCCGTCCGATTCCATCAGAACGGCCACGCCGTCGCCGCCGGAGCGATTCGCGCTCGAGATGACGAGTATGCGATCCGAGTCCGCCAGGCTCCGGACGTATTGCAGGTTGGAGGAGTCCGCATTCATGCTTGCCCGCTCGCGCCCGGTAAGGCTGTATCGACGGACCGCGGAATCCTGCCACGTGCCGCAAAAGACGTCTTCGCCGCTTGGGGCGAGCGCAACCGAGGTCACGACGCCGGGCGTCCTGAAGCGTCGATAGCGCCTGGTCGAGTCGCCGATGGTGACGAGGTAGATGCGCCGGTCGCCCGTTCCCACCGCAAAGCAGGCTCCTGTATCGCAGCAACCCGCATCGGCAGACCACACCGACGCGCCGACATCCATCCGCCATTCAACACTGCCGGCCGAATCCAGAAAGACAATTTCGGTGTTTGCGCGATCCCGCTTGGCGTAGACGAGAGTGAAACTGCCATCGGGTGCAACGACCGCGTCGGTCGCGCCGGCAACCCTGGTCGTGAAACACTTGTTGCCGGACGGGCCATAGCACGCCACTTCTCCGTCTTTGGACACTGTACACAGATAATTGCCCAGGCTCGAAAACCTGACCGATCTCAACCCTGCGGCCGGAATGCTCCATTCGATCCCGACGGTGGGCATTCTGCCGCCGGTGATGACGGGGCGGCTGAGGTTCGCGCGCAGAATCGCAGCGCCCAGCAGGCATGTAGCCAGCAGCGCGATGAGTACGGCAATGCAGCGTAGTGTCGGGTTGGTTCTAAACATGCCGATAGCAGCCCAAGAATATCAGACGATCCCACACATGTCAAACGCACAGAGGAGGGCTGGAGTTGACGGCGAATTACACCCCTAAGCGCGTTGTCGTGTAGGAAATCTCGGGAATGGGCAACCTGTCGGTTGTTGCGCAGCAGAAAGGATGATAGACTATGAAGACGAAATCGATTACCGTAGTGGCGCTTGTGGTTCTGGCGGGGCTTGTTTCGTCCGCAGTGATTGCGAACTTGAGCGCGGGGACGAAAGCGCCGAATTTCAGCCTTCCCAAGCTGGATGGAAAGACATTCACGCTCAAGGACAATTTCAAGCAGCCGGGCAAGGTCGTACTGCTCGACATTTGGGCGACCTGGTGCGGGCCGTGCGGCTCGGAGATTCCTTACCTCATCGATCTGCAGAAGAAGTATGCCGGCAAGCCGGTTACGATCGTGGGAGTCGCGATCGACGAGAAAAAGGAGACGGTGCAGTCCTTCGTCAAGAACATGAAGATCAACTACACGATCTGCCATGACCCAAACGCCAAGGCCGTCGGCAAAAGCTACGACGTGCAGTCCATCCCTGCGACCTACATCATCGACAAGAAGGGCGTGATCCGGTTTGCCCATCGCGGGTTTGGCGGAGCCGGCGACGTGGCCAATATGGAGAGGGAAATCGCGTCGCTTCTGAAGTAGAACTGCTCCGTAAGCCCTGAAAAGCGAGGGAAACGAGCATATCGAATGGGCGTTTCGCCAGGACTTGCCTCGATACGGCCCGTATTTCGCTGCGCCTTCGGCTGCCCAGTACGGGCCTAGTTGGCGCTTGCGGTGTTTGTTCCAGTCAGGCAGGTGTGATGAAGAACGAGGACGTAGTGCGCTTGCTCAGCGAGATCGCGGACATGCTCGAAGTGCAGGGAGAGTCTGCGTTCAAGGTGCGGGCGTATCGTGACGCTGCGCGCACGCTGGAGGGGATGTCCGAGTCGGTGGCGGATCTGGTTGCGGAAGGGCGGCTGACCGAGATTCGCGGTATCGGCGCCAGCATCGCCGACAAGATCACCGAGTTCGTCGAGACCGGCCGTTCCAGGTATCACGACGAGCTGGAATCGAAGCTGTCGTCAGGCTTCGTGAAGATGCTGCAGATACCCGGAGTCGGACCGAAGATGGCGCGGCTGTTTCGAGAAGAACTCGGCATTTCGTCGATAGAGGAACTCGAAGAAGCTGCCAAGTCCCACCGACTGCGAGATTTGCCGCGCTTTGGCGAAAAAACGGAACAGAACGTGCTCGCGGGCATAGAGCGGCTGCGGCGCAAGTCGGGCCGGCTGCTGCTTGGAACCGCGCTGCCCGCCGCCGAACAGATCGTCGGCCGGCTTCGGGGCAATGCGGCCGTCGAGCGCATCGAGACGTGCGGGAGCTTGAGGCGATGGCGCGAGACCATCGGCGACCTGGACATTTTGGTTGCCTCGACCCGGCCCGCCGACGCGCTTGATGCATTTGCGGAACTGCCCATCGTAAAGTCGGTGCTGGCGAAAGGCTCGACAAAGGCCAGCGTTCTTACGGAAGAAGACTTACAGGTCGACTGCCGCGTAGTGGCGCCGGACGAGTGGGGTGCGGCGCTGCAGTACTTCACCGGTTCGAAAGACCACAACGTTCAAATCAGAGGCATTGCGGAGCAGAACGGCCTCAAACTCAACGAGTACGGCGTGTTCAGGACCGCTGACGACACCAAAGTCGCCGGGCCGGACGAGGAAGGGGTCTATCGCGTTCTGGGCATGGCCTGGATTCCTCCGGAGATGAGGGAGGCGCACGGCGAGGTCGAGGCCGCCCTAGAGGGCCGATTGCCCGATCTTGTGGAGCTGTGTGATATCCGCGGCGACCTCCACATCCACACGAACTGGAGCGACGGTCACGACAGCATCGAGGCAATGGCCGAGGCTGCGATGGCACGCGGCTACGAGTATCTGGCAGTGTCCGACCACTCCGTGGGAATGGGCTTCATCAGCGGACTGACTGTCGAGCGAATCCGCGAGCAGAGGGAGGTCATCGACCGGCTCAACGAGCGCTACGAGGGCTTTCGGTTGCTTCAGGGAATCGAAGTGAATGTCCGAGCGGACGGCACGCTCGACTACGACGACGAAGTGCTTGCCGGGTTTGACGTCGTTACCGCGTCGATTCACGGCGGGCTGTCTCAGCCCGAAGAGCGCATAACCGAGCGGATGCTGTCGGCGATCCGTAATCCGCACGTGGACATCATCGGACATCCCACGGGCCGAATTATCGACAAGCGGGAGCCCTCCGCATTCGATCAGGATGCCGTATTCGCGGCCGCGGCTGAGACGCGCACTGCGTTGGAGATAAATTCGCAGCCTGACAGGCTCGACCTCAAGGATACCCAGGCCCGCCGTGCGGTGGAAGCAGGAGCGCTTATCGCAATCGATTCGGACGCCCATTCGACCGCGCAATTGCAGTTGACGCGATACGGCGTCGCCACAGCCCGACGCGGTTGGGTGACGAAAAACAGGGTCGTCAACGCGCTGCCTCTCGAAGATCTCCTCGCGTGGCTGAAACGCAATCCTTAGCATGCTGCGGGCCGCGAGAACTCCAACCACGCAGTAATTGCTCAGTCCGGGCTGCCTCAAAAGTGCACGCAGTCATTCCGAACGCGGGGAGCGCACGCCCTTTGCCCGGATCGGATACTGTAGCTGCCCCGACGCCTACTCAGCGCTTACGGTGTAATCACTGCCGCAAAACCGAACAGACACCTGCCGACTGTCGACGAGACTGTTCAGTCTTCTGGGAATGTCCACCCTGCTAGCCCTGAGTGCGAAGCGTATCGAAGGGTGGTCAAGGCTCCAGCGCGCTTCGACACGACCTTCGTTGGCGGTCTACTCGGCGCTAGCGGAGTTCTGTCCCGCAAGACTGAACAGACGCCTGTCGACGTTGACAAACCCCTGCCGTTCTGCTATCCTTTCAACGGCGCTGATTGAAGCGCTCATTTTGTGTACAAACTGAAGGAAACGAGTGGAATGGCGAACACTGTTGTGGTCGGAATGCACTGGGGCGACGAGGCGAAGGGCAAGGTTGTGGACTGGCTCGCCCTGCACGCCGACTATGTCGTTAGATACAACGGCGGAAACAATGCCGGTCACACGGTCGTGGTAGGCGACGAGACCTACAAGTTTCACACGGTTCCGGTGGGGGTTCTTCACGAGCACGTGACTCCGGTTGTGGCCGATGGCTGCGTGCTCGACCCGAAGATCGTCGTTGGCGAGCTTGCCAACCTTGCCCAGCGCGGCGTCAGCACCGCTAGGCTCAAGATCAGCGGCAGCGCGCACGTGATTATGCCGTGGCATCGGTTGCTCGACGCACTCGAGGAGCAGCACAAGGGCGACCGCAAGGTCGGCACCACCGGCCGCGGCATCGGTCCGTGTTACGCCGACAAGATGTCGCGAGTCGGAATCCGCATGGCTGATCTCATCGATCCATCCCGTTTTCGCGCGCGCCTGGCCGACTGTCTCAAGCTCAAGAACGCGATCATAACAAAGGTTTTCGACGCGGAGCCGCTTGATGAGTCCGCCATTTTCGAGGAATACTCGCAGTATGCCGCGTCGATTGCGCCGTTTGTCGCGGATACGGACGCGATACTCGCCGAGGCTGTGCAGTCCGATGCAAGTATAGTGTTCGAGGGTGCGCACGCAACCCTGCTCGACATCGACTACGGCACATATCCGTTCGTCACGAGCTCGCACTGCGTTGCGGGCGGCGCGAGCATCGGCACGGGCGTTCCTCCTACCGCGATCGACCGCGTTATAGCGGTTGCCAAAGCTTACACGACGCGGGTGGGGGCGGGGCCCTGTCCGACCGAACTTACCGACGCGATCGGCGACAAGATTCGCGAGCGCGGCAACGAATACGGCACGACCACCGGCCGCCCGCGCCGCTGCGGATGGTTCGACGCTGTAGCAGGTCGCTACGCAGCCCGCATAAGCGGCGCTACAGCAATCGCCGTCACGCTCCTCGATGTGCTCAGCACATTCGACACGCTCAAGATATGCACGGCATACTCAATTGACGGCCGCAAGACCCGTGACTTCCCGGCGGATGCCGAGATACTCGCCAAAGCGGAGCCGATCTTCGAGGAGCTCCCCGGCTGGCCGGATGACATCACCGCCGCTCGCTCATTCGACGACCTGCCGGCCAATGCCCAACACTACGTCAGCCGCCTCGCCGACCTGGTCGAGACACCCGTCTGCCTGATCGGCGTCGGCCCGCGGCGAGACCAGACAATCGTGCTGGATCGTGAGATACTCGAAGGGTAGCCCGAAGCGTACTTCTAAATACTCGGTACTGAGACATGAATTTCCAGTCCACCCAGGTGGACTTCGTACATAATTGCCTCGAGTTCATTCGAAGGGAGATAGCGCAATGCCCGAGTTCTTCCCCAACGTTGGCAAGATAGAATACCAAGGACCGGACTCCACGAACCCTCTTTCGTTCAAGCATTACGACCCGGATGAGGTCGTTCTCGGCAAGCCGATGCGGGAACACATGCGTTTCGCGGTCTGCTATTGGCACACGTTCAAAGGTCTGGGAAGCGATCCGTTCGGGCCGGGAACGATGATTCGGCCGTGGAACGACTCCGACGACGAGATGCAGGTGGCCGAGATGACCCTCCGCGCCGCCTTCGAGTTCTTCACCAAACTTGGCGTAGATTTTTGGTGCTTCCACGATCACGACATTGCGCCGGAGGCCGACACGCTCGCGGAGTCCAACAAGCGGTTGGACAAGATGGTGGACCTTGCCGCCAAACTGCAAGACGACACCGGCATCAAGTTGCTCTGGGGAACTGCCAATCTCTTTGCCCATCGCCGCTACCTTGGCGGCGCATCGACCAACCCGGACCCCGCCATCTTTGCCTACGCAGCCGCCCAGGTTAAGAAGGCGATGGAGGTCACGCATCGGCTTGGCGGCCTCGGCTACGTCTTCTGGGGCGGTCGCGAGGGCTACGATACCCTGCTCAACACCGACCTCAAGCGCGAGCTGGACCACCTGGCGCGATTCCTTCACATGGCTGTTGATTACAAGAACAAGATCGGCTTTGCCGGTCAGTTCTACATCGAGCCCAAGCCCAAGGAGCCGACCAAGCACCAATATGACTTCGACTCTGCCGGGGTCTATGGTTTTTTGATCGCAAACGGCCTCGAAAAAGACTTCAAGCTCAACATAGAGGCCAACCACGCCACGCTGGCCGGCCACACCTTCATCCATGAATTGGAATTCGCCGTCGCGCATGACATCTTCGGCTCGGTCGACGCCAACCGCGGCGACGAGCTGCTGGGTTGGGATACCGATCAGTTCCCAACCAACCTCTACGACACCACACTTGCGATGTATACGATCCTGCGCGCGGGCGGCTTCACGACGGGCGGCCTCAACTTCGACGCCAAGGTCCGCCGGCAGTCGATCGACCTCGAAGACCTCTTCCACGCCCACATCGGCGGCATGGACGCCTTCGCACGTGGTCTAAAGATCGCCGCGAGGCTAATCGAGGACAAGGCTTTGGAGCAATTCGTTGCAGACCGCTATGCCGGATGGGACACGCCCTTGGGTAAGGACATCGAGTCCGGCAAACTCGGCTTTTCGGAGCTCGAGCAATACACCCTGGCGCACGGTGAACCGCAGCCCAGATCCGGCAAGCAGGAACTGATCGAAAACGTCCTCAACGACTATATCAGGTAGCTGCGCTTTAGACTGCGGTGTCCCGACACCCCTTTGCCTACGACGCTGGCTTTGGAGTGCGGTGTCGTGACACCGCTTTGTCTATCATCTGGGCGCGCAGCCGCATGGACTCGCACCGGCGCGACACGTGTATGCGAAACGAGATCAAGCTCTCGCACTCCGAGCAAGAAATACTCCTTGTTTACTCTCCTTCTTTGCGCAATCAGGCAACTTCCAGATCGTGCCTCGGCAGCGTCCACGGCTTTCGATACTCGCGCTGATAGCTCTGGCACTGCATCGCTGCCTTGTCGCCGACGATTTCACCTTTCGCGCCGTCCCAGCGTATCGACCGCCCCAGCAGATACGCTGCATTGGCAAGGTGGCATAGGCATGTGGAGTAGTGCATCGACTCGATATCCGACCGCGGCTTGCCCCGCGTTCTGATGCACTGAATGAAGTCCTGCCAATGGTCGGTTGGCAGCTTTTCGACTGTCTTCGGGCCGTTCTCCTGACCCTTGTCGAAGAACCAGCCGCCGCGGTCGATGCGAAGCGTGCCTTCAGAGCCGATGAACTCCGCCCCATGGCCGCCTCCGCCGTCCAGACCCGCGCCGTGGACGTGGATCTCCCACTGCAGAATCCAGTTCGGGAACTTGTAGATCGCGATCTGGGTGTCGGGCGTGGTGCGAATGTCGTCCGGCGCGCAGGCCAGTTTTCCGCCGTATGACGCGACTTCCTGCGGATGCCACTCGTTCATGAACGTGCCGACGGTATCGAGCATGTGCACGCCCCAGTCGCCCGTCAGCCCCGCGGCGAAGTTGAAGAACCACCTGAAATGTCCGGGGTGGAAGCACGGTCTGAACGGCTCCCACTTCGCCGGCCCGACCCAGAAGTCCCAATCGAGGTTTCTTGGAGCGGCGCACGCCTTGGGGTTGCCCGGTGTTGCGCCGCTGACGGTCCACGCTCTTACAAGATTGATCTTGCCCAGTTTGCCGGCCTGAACGAACTGCATCGCATCATAATAGTGCTGCGTGCTGCGCTGCCATGTCCCGACCTGCACGACCGTGCCGTACTTCTTCGCCGCACCGACCATCGCCTTGCCTTCGACTATGTCGTGCCCGATCGGCTTTTCGACGTAGACGTCTTTGCCGGCCTCGCAGGCGAGTATCATCGGCAGCGCGTGCCAATGGTCCGGCGTGGATATGACGACCGCGTCGATATCTTTTCGTTCCAGCAGCTTACGGAAGTCGTGAATCTTTTCCGGTGCCCTGCCTTTGCGTTTCTCGACCTCCGCCGCGGCGACATCCCGCCGCGCACTATCCACATCGCACACGGCCGCCACTTCGACATCGGCCATGTTGAGGAAATGGTCCATATTGGCCATTCCCATTCCTCCCATGCCGATGCAGCCCATCACGATCTTGTCGTTCGCGCTGACCTTGCGAGGCGCGCCGATCGCAGGCATGGAAAGCACGCTTCCCACCGCTGCCGCCCCGACCGCCGCACTGCTCTTGGCCAGGAACTCTCTTCGACTCATTTGAACCACTCGATCGCCCCCTGTCGTGTCTGACTTGCTTACTGGCGTCTTACGCAAGCCCACACGCTTTTCCTCTTCAACACAGCGCCCCGACATAGAATCCCGAAAGTCTGAACGCGAGAAAAGCGGCAAGCATTTCGGAGCGAACCCGTCCTTCCTGCGCTTCCGCGCCTGCCCTATTTTCCTTTCGCGACTTTCGGGCTTCCGCGCTGAAGAACTCTCCTAGGGTAAGTACAGTTTGGGAGGCTTGCAATGACGCGTACGGTCAAGGCTGCATCCATTTCCGTGGCGTCCAACACATCGCTGTTGATCCTCAAGACCGTCGTGGGGCTGGTGACGGGATCGGTGGGTGTGTTGTCGGCGGCGGTCGACTCGCTCAACGACCTCGCCGCCTCGATCATCGCGCTTCTCAGCGTGCGCGCATCGGGCCGACCGGCTGACGTGGAGCACCCCTACGGCCACGGCAAGATCGAGAACGTTTCCGCCGCCGCGCAGGCGATTCTGATCTTCGCCGCAGCGATCTATGTCATCTACGAGGCCATCGATCGTATCATTACTCCACAGCCGCTTGTTGCACCCGTATGGGGCATGGTCGTCATGGTGGTGACGGCAGTGGTTGACCTGATCGTTTCTCGGTATCTGCTGGCGGTTGCCCGTGAAACCGACTCTTCCGCCATCCGCGCGGATGCCTACCATCTCACCACGGACGTCTGGACGGCCGTCGGCGTATTCGCCGCGCTGGGTCTGGTGGAGCTGACGGGCATTCGAGTCTTCGATCCAATTGTGGCCCTGATCGTGGCGGCTGCGATACTGAGGGTGGCGGTCATGCTTACGCTTGAAGCCGCCGGCGTACTCATCGACGCGCGCCTGCCGGAGGAAGAACTACGTGAGGTCGAGGAGATCTTGATGAAAACGCCCAAGGTGGTCGGCTTCCACAAACTGCGCACCCGCCGAAGCGGCCCAACTCGCCAGATCGATTACCACCTCATCGTGCCCGGCACCATGCCCGTAATCGAGGCTCACAGGTTGACGGAGAGCATCGAGGACGCGATCCGCCGCCGGTTCCCGCACACGACCGTCGTCACGCACATCGAGCCCGACCGGATCACCGAAACATCTAAGCCCGACACTGCCCTGCGTCACCGTTCGAGCCCGCGCCGCCCACGTGCCCCTCGGCCGCGTTCGCGCAGCTATCGTTCGGGCGCTGCCTAATCAGACCAGCGCAGTGATCATTTGGACAGTTCGGTCTTGGGGAATGCCTTATCTTTTTTCGCAAAAGTTGCTGTATGCGTAATGGTTTTCGAAGGAATGTGTGCAAGTAAGCTCTTGTGAGGGGACTGGATGGGCTAGCAACAGAAGAGCTTAGATCGCCGGTGCTTAAGCTGCACGAGACGGTTCGGACGCAAAAGAAGCGGATTGTGGAGTTGGAAGCGCTGAACTCTCCCGATTGACCGCGATCTTGCGCAGATGGTATAATAAACCGTGCGTGGGTCGGTAACTCAGCAGGTAGAGTATCGCCCTTTTAAGGCGAGAGTCATGGGTTCGAGTCCCATCCGACCTACCATACTGAGCATTGTCACTTTCGGTTGCGGCCTCGCCGGATTTGCCGGCGAGGTCTTGTTGCAGGAGCCAAACCGATGAGATTCGTGATATGCCTTATCTGTCTATGCTTGTTGGCGAGTCCCGCACTTGCCATTAGAGGGCTGTGGGTGCACCCGGAGAGAATCATCGACAAACCAACGGCCGACAATACCATCGAGCAGGCCGCCAGGTGTCGTATCGATAATCTCTACGTCCTCGTTTTCCACCGCGACGGCGTATGGTTCCGCACTCCGCTGCGGCGGATGGCGTCCGGCATCGCAGAAGACTTTGATCCCTTCGGCTACTGCATCGAGGCGGCGCACAAGCGCGGGATGAAGGTTCACGCCTGGTTCGTGAACGGCGAGATGGGCACCGCCGAGGCCGAGAGACATCCCGACTGGCAAGCGGAAAACGCCCAGGGCATCAAGTCTCTCTGGTACGATCTTACGAAACCGGAGGTTCGGCAGTTTCAGCGCGACTTGATGCTTTCGGCGGTCACAAGCTACCCCAATCTCGACGGGATTCACTTTGACTACATCCGCTTTCCCAACACATCCCTGGGCTACGGCCGCTCGTCAGTCGAAGCGTTCCGAAAGGCCACGGGGTTAAGACCCGATGATCTTCCTCGATGGGAGAAGTTTCCAATCCGCATACAATTGAGCGCCAACCCCATCCACGACGCCACAACCGGTAAGATTCTCGCGAAGTTCGCCGACGGCCTGCCCGCCATCATGGAGAACAGGCTCGGCGCGGGACGCGTCCTGTTCTTCAACTGGCACGCTGAGGTCAGCAATCTGCCCGTCCTGGACACCTTCCTGAAGGCCAAGATAGAGGACCTGGGTGCGGACAACAGACCGGTTAAGGTGCTGGTGTCCGAGCGCAATGACAAAACCTATGGCGGGTCTTCCCGATCTCAAGCTGAGCAGTGGCTTGCTCGCGCCGGCGTCAAGTCCGTTCAAGCTAAACTGAGCGAATGCACGACCAGCGACGTCTGCGTGATACCGTGCGTCTACTTGTGGAACGCCGAGGAGGCTTCGAGCCTTCGCAAGCTCGTAGAGGGCGGGATGAACGTCGTTTGGATCGACGGGCCCGCCGCGGCGCTGCCCGACCTGCTGGCTATCCTGGGCGCGGATCGCAATGCGGAGTTTTTCTCGGGTAAGACGACCATAACACCTGTTGTGGACGACCCGGCCATGCCGGTCAGCAAGGACCGGGACCACATCGCGCGACTTGAGAGGCAGACCGAGGCGTGGGACCAGTGGCGCAAAGACTGCGTAACCGACCTGGTTCGCAGCGTCTACAGGGAGGCCAAGAAGGCGCGCCCGTCCATCATTGTCTCGGCAGCGGTGTTCTACAAAAAACAATCAGCCGACAACGTGCTACAGGATTGGCAGCACTGGGTCCGCGAGGGTTACGTGGATTACGTCGTCCCGATGGCTTACGTATCGGACACACAGCTGGCATCCGCGTTCGAGGAATGGAAGAACCTGCCTGACTGGCGCAAACGGGTCATTCCGGGACTGTCAATCTACACGAGGGTGGATGGCAAGGCTGTCCCGAAACCGGCAGAGGCAGTTGCCCGCCAAATCGAACTGTGCGAAAAGAACAAATCCGACGGAGAGGTGTTCTTTTGCTGCCACTACATCAGCCCCGAGATCGAAGCCGTGCTCAAGTAGGCTATAGCAGGCTGGTGCTGAAGTAGCGCTCGGCGCGGTCCGGCAGCACCGTCACGATGCGGCTCCCGGCCTCAAGCCTATCCGCAAGCTGCATCGAAGCCCACACATTGGCGCCCGAGGACGTTCCGACCAGTGCTCCCTCCTGCGCCGCCAGACTGCGAGTTGTGCTGATGGCGTCTTCGTCGCTGACCGTGATGACCTCATCGATCAGATCAACGTCGAGCACCGGCGGGATGAACCCGTCGCCAATGCCTTGAATGACGTGGAAGCCGGGCTCGTGCCCGAGAAGCGCGGCGGCGTTCTTTGGCTCGACGGCGGCGATCACAATGTTGGGGTCCTTTTCCTTGAGATAGCGGCCCACGCCTGTCAGCGTGCCGCCGCTGCCGACCCCGGCGACGAATGCATCAACGTCGCCCTCCATCTGATCCCATATCTCGTGGGCGGTGGTGAGGTAGTGAACCTCGGGATTGAGAGGGTTGGTGAACTGGCCGACCAGGAACGATCCTTCCGTCTCGCGATGGATGGTCTCGGCCTTCTCGCAGGCTGCCGTAAGACTCCCTTCCGGCGGTGTCTCGACGAGCTGCGCGCCGAGCGCGCGGATGATCTTCTTGCGCTCCTCGCTCATATCGGAGGGCATGCAGATGATGCACTTGTAGCCCTTGAGCTGCGCGACGAAGGCAACCGCAATTCCTGTATTGCCGCTGGTGGCCTCGATTATGGTTGAGCCGCGCTTGAGCGCGCCGGCCTGCTCGGCCTGCTCGATAATGTACTTGGCGACCCTGTCTTTGACGCTGCCCGCCGGGTTAAGAAACTCGGCTTTGGCGAACACGCGCCCCTGGGCGATATTGCACAGCCTCAGCATCGGCGTGTTGCCGACGAGGTCGAGCATTGTGTCTACGGTTTCCAGTCTCTTGAGCAAGTTCATATATGACAGTTCCACACGCCTATTGGCTAGTCCTCCGCGTCCAATGCATACGATGCCAGCTTCGCGGCAAGATCCGATGGTAGGTCCGCCTCGACTCGTACACCGTCCGGCAAGTAATCTACCCGCGTAACCCGCCCGCGCTCGTGGCACGCCGCAACGAGATCGCTGCGCTCGTGGGGCACGATCGCCGACACGTGCCTCATCAGCCGTGAGACCGCCTTGCGAATGAGCGCTTCGAGGTACTGCCGCCCTTCGCCGGTGAGAGCGGACATATAACACGAGTTCTCGGTTTCGGCAACTAGCTTGCGAAGCTCGTATTGGTTCCGAATCTTGTCGCTTTTGTTGAATACGGTGATGATGGGCTTGTCCCGCACGCCGAGCTCCGCGAGCACATCCGCGACCGCCGCTCGCTGTTCGGCGACAAAGTGATGGCTCGCATCGACGACGTGAATAAGGAAATCCGCGTCCATTACCTCCTCGAGAGTCGCCCGAAACGCCGCCACCAGATGATGCGGCAGATTGCGGATGAAACCGACCGTGTCAGAAAGCACTATCGACGTGCCGTCTGTGAAATCGACTCGCCGTGTGGTCGGATCCAGGGTTGTGAACAGCCGCGCGTGCGCTTCGACCTCCGTCGCCGCGAGCAGGTTGAGCAACGTGGACTTGCCCGCGCTCGTGTAGCCCACCAGCGCCACGTTGGGCACCAGAAGCCGCCTGCGGGCCTTATTCTGAACGCTGCGGTGCTTGACTACGCTTTCGAGTTCGTCCCTGAGAACGGCTATGCGCGTGCGAACACGCCGACGGTCGGTCTCGAGCTTGGTCTCGCCCGGACCGCGAGTCGCCACTCCGCCGGCATGGCCGCCGCCCACACGCGACATCGCGATCCCTCTGCCGGTCAGCCTGGGCAGCAAGTACTGAAGCTGTGCAAGCTCGACCTGAATCTTGCCCTCGGCCGTTCGCGCGCGTTGAGCGAAGATGTCGAGTATGAGCTGAGTGCGATCAACCACGCGCACCGTGGTCTTGTCCTCGAGGTTGCGCTGTTGGGTGGGGGATAGATCCACGCCGACGATAACAACGTTTGCCTGGGAGTCCTGCACGCGCACGAACGCATCCTCGGCGTTGCCCGAGCCGATGAAAAAGCGCGGGTCAGGGTGGAGGCGTCGTATGTGCATCTCGTCGGCCAACACGACGCCTGCGCTCTGCGCCAGAAGTCGGAGCTCCTCGGCATTGGCGTCGGACTCGCGATCGTCGTTCGAGTCTGCCAATATCAGAAGCGCCTTATCGGCTACATTGATTTCGTGTGGCGATGATCTTTCCCTTTTCGTTTCAAACGATCCTCAGTTCCGACTCCACATTCCGGCGTCCTTGATTCGCCGGACCGCCTCCGCAAGCTTCTCACCGTCACGATCTCCCTGGACGGTCAGCGACATTCGGACGTAACCCTCGCCGTGCTCGCCATAGGCGTTGCCCGGGACGACAAGCACGCCGACTTCGCGTAGCAGCCTCTTGGCAAAGTCGGCAGAGTTAGTACCGTCCGGTATCGGAGCCCATACGTAAAGAGTCGCTATCGGCTTGTCTACCCGACAGCCGACCGAGTTCAGACCGTCAACGAGGATGTCCCGACGTCTCTTGTAAAGCGCGAGTGTTTCTTCGTTGCGAATATTGTCGAGCGCGAACGCAGCCGCGAGGCCGATCGCCGGGAACTGGCGCGAGTCGAGGTTCGACTTGAGCTTGTTGAGCGCCGCGACCATATCCGGGTTGCCAACGGCAAATCCGATCCGCCAGCCGGTCATATTGAACGACTTTGAAAGCGAGTGCATCTCGATGACGACGTCTTTTGCGCGCTCGGCCTGAAGCATACTCGGAGCGACGTAGCCGTCGTAGGTGACCTCGGAATAAGCTAGATCGCTGACGACGCCGATGTCGTAATCGCGCGCAAATCGCACGACGTCGTCGTAGAAGCTCAGCGGAGCGACCGCTCCGGTAGGATTGTTCGGGTAGTTGAGGAACATCAGCTTGGCCGTCTTCGCTGCATCCGTTGGGATGCCGGTTAGATCCGGCAGGAAGCCGTTGCGCTCCAACAATGGCATGGCTACGACATTGCCGCCCGCCATCAGCGAGCAGAGCTTATAGACGGTATAGCCGGGGTCCGGCACCAGCACGGTGTCGCCCGGATCGACCATCGCAAAGCAGATGTGCGAAAGCCCGTCCTTGGAGCCCAGCAGGAGCATGGCTTCGCCGTTGGGATCGATCTCGACCTTAAACCGCGCACTATACCATCTCGACACTGCTTCGAGAAACGCGCCCAGACCTGCTGCGGACTCGTCGTAGCGGTGCGTAGCGGGATCATTGGCGGCCTCGCAGAGCTTCTCGATGATGGGCTGAGGGGTCGGGCGATCGGGATCGCCGGCTCCAAGGTCGATCAGATCGACGCCTTCCGCGAGGGCCTTCTCCTTGAGTCGTGCCAGCTCCCCGAAAAGATAAGGGGGAATCTTGTCAAGTCTCTTCGCTCTCTGCAAAGTTTTCCTCCGGGAGTGTTATCGGTCCTTAGTCCGCAGTCGCGAACCGGCCGGCCGCCGAATCTAGGTCATTCAGTTTTCCATCCATCGGCTACACTCGGCCGCGCTGACTTCGCCCTCGAAGACTTCCTCGGCCGGTCCCGTCATATATAGATGGTTGTCGCCGAGCCACTCGATAAGCAGATCGCCGCCGCGCAGGTGGACGGTCACTTTTCGTCCCGCTCGGCCTGTGAGCACCCCCGCGACCACGGACGCGCACGATCCGCTCCCGCACGCCAGCGTCTCTCCTGTGCCGCGTTCCCAGGTGCGCTGTTTGAGCTCTCTGGGGTTGATTACCTCAACGAACTCAACGTTCGTGCGCTTCGGGAATACCGGGTGGTTCTCGATCTGCGGCCCGATCTTCTCGACGGGATA
>Ga0272448_1003749_pt1 | contig 17838 bp, 18 predicted proteins | sample YNPCB0191_FD_202220 | JGI IMG/M metagenome (GOLD analysis project Ga0272448, IMG submission 202220) | Hot spring sediment microbial communities from Yellowstone National Park, WY, United States - YNP-CB-019-1 | ecosystem: Environmental > Aquatic > Thermal springs > Hot (42-90C) > Sediment... | reverse complement strand
GCTGGGTCATCGATGCGTCTCCTCCTTGGAAACAGCATCGGCACATTTACCTTTCGGTACGATTCTTATATGAGGCAACGAATCGGTTTCGGTACGATTTTAGATGAGGCAACGCGGTAGTTTGAAAACTCCCTAACGGAATGTTATCATGTATTTGGGCGAGCTGGGTGATCGCCTCGAATTGTTTTCGGGGAGGAAAGTCCGGGCTCCGCAGGGCAAGGTGGTTGCTAGCAGCAACTGTCCCCGATTGGGGATAAGGAAAGTGCCACAGAAAAGAAAACCCCGAGCGGGTAAGACGGCAATTGCAATTCTGCCGTATACCTGCGGGAAAGCTGAAACGGTGGTGTAAGAGACCACCAGCTCCGTCGTGAGGCGGAGGCTTGGTAAACCCCACCTGGAGCAAGGCCGAATAGGGGAGGGTTGAAGCTGCCCGCTGACCTCCCGGGTGTCGCCGCTAAAGCCGCGCGGCAACGCGCGTGCGCAGATAGATGATCACCCTCGACAGAACCCGGCTTACAGGCTCGCCCCGCACTCACGGATTTTCGAATCTGTGGGCACGCGAAGTTATTTCCCCGGCCACCTCTCTATCATTGCCTTTGCATTTAATCCTATTATCGCTCGCTTGATGTCATCACTGATTCGCGCATAAAGGATCGGTGCAAGGCTGAACATCAGCGGCAGGTCCGGCATATCCGAGCCGAAAACGATCTTATCTGAGGGTGTGGAGTCTACTAGTGCCTCGATATCGCCGAAGTTGAGCGCGGCGCAAGTGCATTGGTAGACGTTATCGTGTTTTCGTATCACCTCGCTGTAGATGTCTGCAGGGCCGGGATAGTGACCGATAATGAAGCAGGCATTGCTGAACGTAGTTGCAAGCTTGTCCAAAAATGCGGGAGGTCCCCAGTTATGACTTAGAATCATCCAACTGTTCTCGTGGGCATATTCGTATGCCGGAAACAAGCCTGGCCCCTCGACTGGATACCGTTGATAGTCGGCGATAAGCTTGATCCCTCTAAGTCCCATCTCGCGGCAGCGCTCTAGTTCTTTTTGGATCTCGGTATGGTAATGTGGATTCACCAGCGCGAAGCCGATGAAACGATCAGGGTAGGCGTTTACTGCCGAAGCGCAAATGTCATTTCCAAATACAAAGTCGGAGGTAATGCCTGCAAATGAAAAGGTAATAGCTTTATCTACGCCTATTCGGTCCATTTCGCATACCAAGTCGGCTGCTGAACTATCCGGAATGTGGTAGATCAGACTCCGTTCGCCGATGTGGGTGTGGGCGTCCAGCACGAACTCTCCGTCCAGCCTCTCCCTCATCATAACCATTTTGCGGAACTTGGAGTCCTCGTAGATCATTGCTTCACCTCCGCCAGTAACCTTCTCAGGTTGTCGCCGGCTACGAGCTTCTTGTCTTTTTCGGAGATGTCGGCGTATGCTACTTGTCCGATAGCGCAGGCGGGATCTCTTACAGGCATCCGGGTGCCAAATATCAATCTTCGCGCTCCGAACTCACGCACGATGAATTCCACAGCGTGATGCGCCCAATAGCCCGAAAGCTCAATGTGCAGGTTAGCGTGCTTGCTCAGGAGCTGGTAGAGTATTCGGTTCGAAGAGCGAAATCTTGCCTCCGACAATATCACCGGCAAGGCTGGGTGCGATCGGCAGAGCGAATCTATGGCGTCCCAGTCGAACCTATCGGCATCCCAAGTGTCGAGTTCGCGGTCCGGATCGAGAAAGACAGGTACTCTATGCTCTTCCAAAACTTCGAGCACTTCGCCTATGCACCAATCCGATATTGCAAACGTATACGACCCATAAAATAGTTTGACCGCCTTCACTTGCTGTGAAATCATCTGGGGGATTAGTTCCTGCGGAGACGACATCTCGCCAGATGCCGCTGGTAAAAACGCCCAGGCGGCGTGCAGATTTGGCGACTTCTTTATTTCTTCCATCACTGCGGCATTTCCGTCGATTGGGTGGTGTTCGCGAGACATGGCGTGTGTCACGAGCGCCTCGCTGATGCCGTAGTAAGCCATCTGGTCGAGCAGGTCTTCAGTTGTGTAAAAAGACCCTGCTCGAAAAGTCTTGTAGCGCCCAACATAGCAGTGGGCGTCAAAAAACCGTAGATCCTCCATCTACGTTCCTCCACTAATTGGAAGTACGACTATTCTATACCCAGCCGTGCAGGCAAGCAAGACAACACAAGGATATCTATTCGTTGAAAATGCACAGCAGGTAGCTTCCAACACTGCTGAGCATATATCCACCTCGTGGAAGCGCTGAAAAATCTTTTTGCTTGACAATAACCAGGCAATTCCCCGGTTCGTTGATTGCTTCTTTTAGTTCTCGAATGTTGTGCACCGGTATCACCGGACGTTGCGCGTAAAAAGGCAGCGATGGGAGTCGCGGCGAAAGCGAATAGGCAATCACCATGTCGTTTGGCAAGGAAACTCTCTTAATCTCGCGACCAATTACTACTGCTGGCTCTGCCATGGTGCGAGCGGCTATGGGCAGTCCAATGAACGTTGCAGAAAGCGCAAAACCGATCATTCCGCAGCACAATCCTGCAAACGCGGCAGTGCGGCAGTTTTTACGTATCATTACTGCGAAAAAAGCGCTTCCAAACATAATTGATACTGCCATCGGGATCAGCGCCGTTGATAATCCCGGTATAGAGGTTGGCAGAAAAACCGGACCGATGATAAGTGCAATTCCAAGCACCACAGCAACCGCTAGTAATGCTCCTGCCGAACGCTGCGTCGTAATTTCCGACCATAGCGAGCCGACAAGCAGAGCAGACGGAGGATAAGCGGGGTAGATATAATTCGGCAACTTCGACCTGGATATTGAGAACACGCCGACAACCACTGCGATCCAGACCGCCATAAATAGCGATACTTCTTCTGCCCGATTCTTTGATCTCAATCGAACACGGGCAGCTAATGCGTTTGGAATGAAAACACTCCAGGGGAAAAACCCAGCTACATAAATCGGCAGGTAGAACCAAAAAGGCATATTGTGGTGGAAGTCTGCCCCCATTGCCCGCTGTAGGTTCTGATGGAGCAAAAATTCTTTGAGGAATGCGCCCTCAGTTTCGTGTTGCACAAGAACATACCAGGGTATGGCGATAAGCGCGAACGTTGCAGCGCCAAGAGCGTGCGATAGATAAATGCGTGTTCTTGTCTGATAAATCTCCATATTGGGAGACGGCGCACTGAAAACACGGCGGATGAGCACGTATGTTCCTACGACAGCGAATACTATTACGCATCCGGCAGGTCCTTTGATCAGAACTGATGCACCGCTGGCAATCCAAAGCAGAACATAACCCCAATAGCGTTGTATGCCGAGATATGTCAGTACAAAGCCGAAAATAGCCAATGTGATACTAAGAGTGAACAATTGATCGAGTGAACATAACCGCGCAAGCGGAAGCGTATATAGAGCGGTTGCTAAAATGAATCCTGCAAATATCCCGGCTCTGTCCGAGTATAACCGGCTTCCTGCCAATGCTGTTACAAAGACAAGTATTGTTGCAGCTATGGCCGAAGGCAATCTGACTGCGAAAGAATTGACTCCAAATGCTCTTAAACTCGCAGCTTGTAGCCAATAGCCGAGCGGCGGCTTGTCAAAAAACGGTTGACCGTTGTAGGTTGGCACTATGTAGTTTCCGCTTTCAAGCATCTCGCGTGACGCTTCGGCATATAGCGCCTCGTCCAGTCCAATTAGTGGAATCTTGCCGAGACCTGCAAAGAAGAGTATTAAGCAAACCACAGCAAGAAGCAAATATGAGATAGTCTTATGCTTCATCATTATTGCTGCTTCTTTCTGTCGGCAAATTAGGTTTGATGCGCAGTATGAAGTGCCCACAATACTTCCCAACAATCGCTCCAATCAAAGCGCCGAAAATCACATCCAGTGGGAAATGAGCGCCAACATAAACTCTTGATATCCCAATAAAAACTGCAAGAGGAAAGAGAACGAACCTCAATTTGGGCACAAAAGCCGAGCAAGCAACGGCGACTGCCCAAGCGGTCAAAGTGTGACCGGAAGGAAAACTTTTAGTGAAAAGCGGATCGCCGACAACCCGAACGTCAAAAAGCGTTAGGATCGGCCTTGGGCGGCTCCATATACTCTTACAAATGGCTATGACAAGACACGCCGTTGCGCAGGCGACAATTCCTGCATATCCTGCTTGCCTTGGTCTCGGAGTGTTTTTGTACCATCCTAAAGTGATTAAAGCAAGGCTAATCGCCATCTGAGCTGCTCCTGTGCCCAGTGCCGTCAGAGTTAGCATTATGGTATCCAGTGTGGTGGAGGCTAGGCCACTGTTTATCAGCTTAAATATGGCATGGTCAAGCTTGTACATCGGTTTTATGATCCAGTATAACTCAGCAGGGGAATTATACCGTATCGAGTCCCGCTGATGCCAGTCCATGCTAAAAACAGGGCGTTACACCATTGAACAAGTTTGGCAGTTTTGCCTCAAGATAGCTCAATTAACCAAACAAGTATAGTGGTAAAATAGCAGCAGTTTTCTATCTAAATGAATTCTGAATAAGATTAAGCTTGCGCGATAATTTGTTACCGTAAAACTGAGCTATTGTGGAATAAAGCTACTTGACATTAATATACTCAAGTCATATAATAGGTTCAGCGGTTAGTGATTCTACACTATACTTGCTCAATAATCTGTTTAGAGCCGTTTCACGACCGGGTATGCAACATCTGCGGAGGTGAATTCAATTGGGTAAGACTGTTGGAATCGATTTGGGCACTACGAACAGTGTGGTCGCCGTTATGGAAGGCGGAGAGCCGATAGTCATTCCAAACGCGGAGGGCAGTAGGCTGACGCCTTCAGTTGTGGCCTTCACAAAAACAGGCGAGCGGTTGGTGGGAGTGACCGCTAAACGACAGGCAATCCTCAATCCCGAACGTACTATCGCCTCAATAAAGCGCCATATGGGCACTGATCATAAAGTGACTATAGATGGCAAGAGCTACACTCCGGAAGAGATATCGGCAATGATTCTACAAAAGCTTAAGGCCGATGCGGAGGCATATCTTGGGGAGACTGTAGACCAGGCCGTTATCACCGTGCCCGCTTATTTCAACGATGCCCAACGGACTGCAACTAAGCACGCAGGAGAGATTGCCGGGCTCAAAGTCCTCAGGATCATAAACGAACCGACTGCAGCATCGCTAGCCTACGGACTGGACAAGAAAGGCAACGAGACCATCCTAGTATGGGACTTGGGCGGAGGTACGTTCGACGTTTCCATACTTGAGGTGGGCGATGGAGTTTTCGAAGTAAAATCTACGTCCGGTGATACTCATCTCGGTGGAGACGACTGGGACCAGCGCATACAAGATTGGATTTGTGACGAATTCAAAGCGCAGCAGGGCATCGATCTCAGAAATGATCGGCAGGCTATGCAGCGAGTACGTGAGGCTGCTGAAAAAGCCAAAATTGAGCTTTCATCTATGGTCCAAACGACGATCAACTTGCCTTATATCACAGCAGACGCATCCGGTCCGAAGCACTTGGACATGACGCTTACCCGGGCCAAGATGGAAGAGCTTACGCGCGATCTGCTTGAACGATGTATTGCGCCGTTCAAGAGGGCTATTGAAGATGCCAAGATCAGCGAGTCCGACATCGATGAAATCATACTTGTCGGCGGCGCAACAAGGATGCCCATGGTTCAGGAGCTAGTGAAGAAGCTTGCAGGCGGCAAGGATCCGAACAAGGGCGTCAATCCAGATGAAGTAGTTGCGGTCGGCGCTGCTATTCAAGCTGGAGTGCTTGGCGGTGAAGTTAGAGATGTTGTTCTGCTAGACGTCACTCCGCTAACACTTGGCGTTGAGACACTCGGCGGAATCATGGATAAGCTCATTGAGCGCAACACTACTATTCCTACAAGGAAGAGCAAAATCTACACAACTGCTGCCGATGGGCAAACCGAAGTCGAGATCCACGTCTTGCAGGGCGAACGTGAAATGGCTAAATTCAACCATAGCCTAGGCAGATTCCACCTCACTGGCATTCCACCGGCTCCTAGAGGCGTGCCACAGATAGAAGTTACGTTCGACATCGACGCTAACGGCATAGTCAATGTGTCGGCGAAGGACTTGGCAACTCAAAGGCAGCAGAGTATCACCATCACTGGTTCGACTAGGCTCTCCAAAGAAGAAATCGATCGAATGATGAGGGAAGCCGAGGAGCATGCCGAAGAGGACCGTCGCTTGAGAGAGACTGCAGAAGCGAAAAACAGAGCCGAGCAACTGGTCTATACTACGGAAAAAATGCTCCGCGATCTTGGAGACAAAGTTCCTTCGTCAGACAAGCTGGCGATCGAGAACGCAATCTCCGACGTTAAGTCTGCGATAGAGTCTAACGACATTAATAGGATCAATTCCGCTTCCGACGTGCTTCAACAGGCTAGCTATAAGCTCTCTCAGATGCTGTATGAGCAAGCCGCGCAAGCTGGTCAGCCTGCAGGAGCGCCAACTGGTGGCGCTGAGGAGGGAAAGCCCGAAGATGAGGGAGTAATAGACGCAGAGTTCAAGGCGGAGTAGATAAATCAAAGGCGGATAATCTCGGCATTCGCACGAGAACATTCGCTAAGCTTGGGATGACATGCGGGTCTCATATATCTTATTAGAAAGGAGCGATTATGAAGATGATAAGTAGATGGGATCCGTTTAGAGATCTGAGTGTGCTTCAGGACCGCATCAACAGGATATTCAGCGAGGCAACTCGCGGCCCGGCGGAAGCAGCTTCTGCGCGCACGTGGGCTCCGGTTGTCGATATTTTGGAGACAGATAACGATCTGATCGTAAGGGCGGAGTTGCCTGGCCTCAAGCAGCAGGACATTGATATTGAGGTCACAGATGAGTCGCTCACTATTAAAGGAGAGCGGAAGTTCGATGAGGCCGCGAAGGATCAATACATCAGAATTGAGCGTCCTTACGGGCCGTTCCAGAGATCGTTTACGATAGGAGTGCCAATACAGCACGATAAAGTAAAGGCTACATATCGAGACGGAATACTTGAGGTTGTCATACCCAAAGCTGAGGAGGTCAAGCCCAAGAAGATTCCGATTGAAGCTGGCTAAACACTACAAGTGATTTCAAGGTCAAGAGGTCAAAAGGACTGACGGCCTCGTATTTTTGGAACCTGCACCTTTTGGCCTTTTGACCTTCTAACATTCTGATCGAGACAAGAAATGGCTGCCAATTACAAGGACTACTACAAAATCCTTGGCGTGGATCGGAACGCGACGGACAAAGAGATCAAGGCCGCGTTCAGGCGATTGGCGCGGAAGTACCATCCTGATGTCAATCCGGGAGACAAGAGCGCTGAGGAAAAGTTCAAGGAGATCAGCGAAGCTTACGAGGTGCTCTCCGATAAAGAAAAGCGCGCGCGATACGACCAGTTCGGGCAATACTGGCAACAGGCCGGTGCCGGAGCAGGTGCGCCGCCGCCCGGATGGGAAGGCTTTACTTTTGACTTTGGCGATTTCGCCCGCAGTGGTGGTCGTGCAGAGCGTATAGACTTCGGAGAATCGGGTTTTAGCGATTTTTTCGAGATGCTCTTTGGAACCGGTACGCGCAGGCGAGAGAGCACTCGTCGTACACGCGTTCCGGTCAAGGGACGAGATGTTGAAGTCGAGCTGGAAATCAGCTTCGAAGATGCATTCGCGGGCGCAAAGAAAGAGTTATCGATCAACGGCCGAAGGATTGAGCTTACGATTCCCAGAGGGGTCAAGGATGGCCAAAAGTTGCGGTTGGCGGGGCAGGGTGAGGAAGGACCTGCTGGACGAGGCGATTTGTTGGTCACGGTCAAAATAAGGCCTCACCCGTTGTTTGAGAGAAAGGGTGATGATATCTACGTGGAGGTTCCCGTGGACTATGTTGTGGCGGCTCTCGGAGGCGAAGTCCCTGTACCAACACCGACGGGACGCGTGACAATGAAGGTCCCGCCGGGCACTTCTGGAGGACGCACGTTTCGTCTTCCTGGACAGGGCATGTATAAGCTTCACGAGAATGCGCGTGGGGATCTCTACGCTAGGATTAGAATACAGATTCCGCAATCCTTGTCCAATAGGGAGCGTGAATTGCTGGAGGAGATTAGAAAGCTGAGGTCTGCACCTTAATCTTGCCTATTTGGCGGATGGCAACAGAAGATTTTTCTGAATTAGCTATCTGGCCATAGAGGGCTGAGAAGTTTGAGGTAACAGACCTTGGATTGGAAAGCGAGGCGTGTGTGATGGCACAGGCAGATAAAAACGAGCCGGTCTATCTGATTGGCGTGGCAGCTCGGCTGTGTGATCTGCACCCGCAAACGCTGCGAATGTATGAGCGGTTGGGTCTGGTGCGACCGGCAAGGGTCAGCCGCAAAAACAGAATGTACTCCGAGGCTGACATTGAGCGTCTGAAACAGATTCAACGTTTAACGCAGGATATGGGTGTTAACTTGGCAGGAGTTGAGGTAATTTTGGACCTGCTAGACAAAATGCAGAAAATGCAGGAACAGATGGAATCAGAAATCGAACGATTGCGCAGAATCATGGAGGAACAAGCAAGAAGATTGGAGAACTTTACAAGTGGGTAGGCGGGTTTTTAGTTGCAAGGCTTGAATAAGAAGCCGAGATGCCTGAATGTTCGCTAACAATCCGGCTAAATACTATAATCCGCGTGCTACAAAATAACGTAGTGCAATCTAAGTGTAGGTTCTGAGCAATTTTGCCTAATCTAGCCATTTGTTAAGAGCCTGTTGGGCTTGCTCAGATCTACACGCAATAAGGCAAAGGAGGGTGGAAGTTTGCTGACCGGTGTCGTTAAGTGGTTCAACGATGCCAAAGGCTACGGCTTCATTGCGACCGATGAAGGCAAAGACCTCTTTGTTCATTATTCTGCCATCGTAATGGAAGGCAGGAAGACGCTAAAAGAGGGCCAGAGAGTAGAGTTTGAGGTCGCTGAGGGGCCGAAGGGGCCACAAGCAGCGAACGTGCAAACGCTGTCCGGCTAGGAACCATAATAATCAGTCAAAAATTAGCCCTACCGCTTGATGTAAGAGCGGGAGGGCGTTTTGTTGTTAAAGCGAATTCCCTTCATGCCCGCCTTGCCAGCGTATAAGCATATACCGCAGATGCACCAGCGCCGCGTAATACCTTTGCCGCTTCATTTAACGTTGCGCCTGTAGTAAAGACGTCGTCGATGAGCAACACGCGTCTGCCTGCAATTGAGTCCGGTTCGACGACGGAGAAGGCTCCCTCGATATTTGCAAACCGTTCTTCTTCAGGCAGTCCGACCTGATCGCATGTCTTTTTCGATTTTACAAGAGCATTTGGCTCGAGTCTTAACGAAGTATAATCGCAAAATATGCGTGAAAGCTCAACGGACTGGTTAAACCCGCGCTCATTCATACGGAAACGGTGGATCGGTACTGGCACGACGATATCGACCGTTCCGATGAGATGTGTTTCGGCGTAGTGTTGAGCCATTAGTTTGCCCAGCGGTTCCGCCAACATGACTTTGCAATCGAACTTGAAAGCATGCACAGCATCGCGAAGTATGCCGTCGAATATGCCAACGCTGCGGGCGAACTCAAAAAAATACTCCCGGTTACAACACTCGTTGCACTGGTTTTCGGCCTCGCTAAGTGGAATTCCGCAAGTTCGACAGAAAGGCGGCTTTATAAAATTGATCTTCTTAATACACTCAAGACAAAGATAGCTTTCGCTGGATTTTCCGCAAACCAAACATAACGGAGGAAAAAGCAGATCTAGAATTCCGTCAAATATACAGTTGGCAAGTTGGCGAAATGGGCTATGATACTGCTTCACGCTATCTTAAAGGCTCGAAGTATACGATTCGTCGAAACTCCTCGTAGCGTTCATTTATGTCTTTCATAGTTAGCCGCTTGAGTCGGTTGAGGCTAAAATCTTGAACGTTGAACGAAGCCAGCGTGCTGCCATAGATAACAGCACGTCGCAGATTAGCTTCTGAAAAATCACCGGTCTTTGCAATGTAGCCCATAAATCCGCCTGCAAAGCTGTCTCCGGCTCCTGTGGGATCAATAATGTCTGTGAGCGGATATGACGCGGCCATAAAGCACGTGCTATTGTTGCAATACATCACTGCGCCGTGTTCGCCCTTCTTAACTATAACATACCGCGGGCCGAGATCGTGCACCTTCAACGCGGCTCTTGCGAGGTTGCTCTCGCCGGTGAGTTGGCGCACCTCTGCGTCGTTCATAAATGCTACGTCTACGCGCTTGAGTACCTCGATAAGCTTGTCTCGTTTGCCATTGATCCAGAAGTTCATTGTGTCGCAAGCGGCTAGCCTGAGCGACGTCATCTGATCGAGTACTTGAAGCTGAAGATCGGGATCGATGTTTGCAAGGAACACGTATGGGGATGACTTATAGTCCTCCGGCAAAATCGGTCTGAAGTCCTGGAATACGTTGAGTTCAGTGGCTATAGTATTGGCCTGGTTCATATCGCCCTCGTAAGAGCCTTTCCAGTGGAACGTTCGACCACCTGCAACCGTCTGGAGACCGCGAATATCGATCCCGCGCGACGCGAGAAACTCAATATGTTCTTTGGGGAAATCCTCTCCCACTACGCCTACCAGTCTCACCGGGCAGAAAAAGCTTGCGGCCACTGACGAGTAGGTTGCTGCTCCGCCCAGCGCTCGCGCAACGGTTCCTGCTGGCGTTTCCACCGAATCCAGCGCCACGCTGCCAACTATCAAGACTGTGTTTGTCGTACTACTCAACTCTAGATCTCTAAGCCTCAATATGTAAACTCATCTTTTTCATTCTTCAGAATCGTTCGTCTTACCTTCTCTTTCAGCACAAGGCAGACGAACCTAGGCAGCGTCATGACTTTAGAAATCTTTCGAGGGTTTTGCGCCAATCGATACGCCCACTCGAGCCCGTGTCTTTGCATCCATTCAGGTGCGCGCCTCACAGTTCCGGAAAAAACATCGAGCGAGCCGCCCACACCAATCGCCACGCACACGCCCAGCTCTTCGAAACGCCTCCTGATGAACTTTTCCTGCTTGGGAAATCCAAGCGCCACAAGCAGGACCTTGGCACCCGAGTTCCGTATCCGCTCGACTATATCTGGCTCTTCGGAAGGTTGAAAGTAACCGTGTTGGGTGCCAGCGATCTCGAGACCTGGGAATTCGCTCTTGAGATTCTTAGCCGCTCTTTCAGCAATGCCTGGTGCCGCTCCGAGCAGGAAAACAGAAAAGCCGTCTTCAGCAGCCATTCGACACAGGTTCTTCGCAATATCTACCCCGCTCACGCGGCATTCAAGGGGCGTATGCAGCCACTTGGCGCCCAACAGAATGCCGGAGCCGTCCGGAGTAACGAGGTCGGCTTGATTTATTATCTCTCGAAACTCATCGTCGTCCTGCGCAAGCACGACGGCCGAGGCGTCGGCGGTGACGATCTGATGCGGACCTCCTTGCGCGATCCAGCCTTTGACGACATCCAGCGTAGTTGCCATATCTACAGCATGGATCTTGACGCCGAGAAGGCTAATTTGTCGGATGCCGCTAGAATGTCCGTTTGTGTTAGAGTTTTCCGGAGACGAATCTTCCATAGTTTTGCGGCCGGCCGATAGCTGTAAATACTACGTTCCTTCAGTCCAAGACTCAAGATACTTTGCTTGTTCCGAAGTCAAAACGTCGATTTCCACGCCCATCGCCTGAAGCTTCAGCCGCGCAATGCTGCTATCGATCTCTTGCGGTACGCTGTAGACGCGCTTCTCAAGCTTCGGCCCATTCTTAACCATGAACTCCGAGCACAGCGCTTGATTTGCAAAGCTCATGTCCATAACACTCGGCGGATGTCCTTCTGCAGCGGCGAGGTTGATCAATCGTCCTTCGCCCAGCAAGTATATTCGCTTGCCGTCGGCTAGAGCGAACTCTTCTACAAAATCTCTTACGCGCCTTCGACTTTTTGCTAGACTTTCAAGTGCAGGTATATCTATCTCAACGTTAAAGTGGCCGGAGTTTGCAACGATAGCACCGTCTTTCATCACTTCGAAGTGTTCTTTGCGAATCACGTGAATATCGCCCGTCACAGTGCAGAATATATCACCGATCTTCGCGGCTTCTATCATAGGCATTACCTGATAGCCGTCCATCACGGCTTCCAGCGCGCGCAGCGGATCAACTTCGGTGACAATTACCCTTGCGCCCATCCCCTTTGCTCTCATTGCCACGCCTCGGCCGCAATATCCGTAACCTCCTACCACAAATACCTTGCCTGCAAAGAGAACATTTGTTGCGCGAAGTATACCGTCTATCGTGCTCTGGCCTGTACCGTAGCGATTGTCGAACAAGTGCTTTGTGTTTGCGTCGTTGACCGCAATTATGGGGTAAGCGAGCACGCCTTCTTTTTCCATACTTCTGAGGCGAATGACGCCGGTTGTGGTTTCTTCGGTTCCGCCTATAATATTGGGTATGAGGTCTCTCCGCTTCGAATGGATTACGCTGACAGTATCGGCGCCATCGTCCATTGTTATTTGAGGGCGAGCATCGAGCACAGCATCTATATGCCGATAATAGGTGTCATGATCTTCACCTTTGATGGCAAACGTAGGAATTCCATAATGCTCGACCATTGATGCTGCGACATCGTCTTGCGTCGATAGAGGGTTCGAAGCGCACACATACACTTCCGCTCCGCCTGCTTTCAACGTTCGTGCAAGATTGGCGGTTTCTGTGGTTACGTGCAGACATGCTGCGAGAGTAATTCCCTTAAGCGGCTTTTCCTTCTCGAACCTCTCTCTCACCAATCTCAGAACAGGCATTTCTTGTTCAGCATATTCAATCCGCAGTTTGCCCTGCTCTGCAAGGGTGATATCCTTTACGTCGTAATTCATCTCGCCTCCGTTATTTGTTAATCACCTTGAAAGATACGATCGTTCAGTCGTGGTTGTTGCGTCTTACAGGATCGACAATCACGCCGTCAAATACGGCAGCGCTTGATTTTACGCTACATTTCTCACCTACTACACATCGCTCCAGCATCGTGTTACGCATCACACATGCGCCATGCCAAAGGATGCTCTGCTTTACGACGGCGCCTTCCTCAAGCACGCAGTTGTCGGCCAACACTGAATACTCCAACAGTTTAGCCCCTTTTTCGATCCGGCAGTTGTTTCCGATTACAACAGGATAGCCGATCTCGGCGCTTGGGTCAATTTGAACGTTGTCTCCCATCCATACGTATTTCTTGACTTCCGGCACGGGTATTTTTATCTCCACGCGGCCGCTCAAGGCATCCCGATGCGCTTCCTGATACTGCCTCATGCTCCCCACGTCTTTCCAATAGCTTGATGTCAGATAACCATAGAACCGCGTTTTCTGTTCCAACAGCATTGGGAAAAGGTTGTTGCCAAACCCGTAGCTCACGCCTTTAGGAATTAACTCCAGCACGTGCCGGTCGAAAACATAGACACCGGTATTTGCCGAGTTGCTGAATATTACCTCGCCCTTAGGCTTTTCGAGGAAGCGAGTAATGCGACCTCGGTCGTTTAGAAGTGCAATACCGTATTCTGCTGGGTCATCTACTAATGACAAGGCAATTGTCGCGAGCGCTTTCTTCTCGTTGTGGAACCTTACTAGTCTGGATAAGTCGATATCGGTGAGGTCATCACCTCCGACAACCACAAACGTGTCCTCGTCAAAGAAGCTTTCGCAACGCTTCACGCTTCCTGCGTCGCCCCATAATCTGTCCTCAGGCGAATAATGTATTTTGACGTTCCACTTTTTACCGTCGCCGAAATAGTCCATAATCTGTTCGCCCAGGTAGTGGACGTTGACCATTATTTCTTTGAAGCCGCTGGCGGCGAGCTTCTCTACAATGTGCTCCATTACTGGCTTGTTAACGATGGGCACCATCGGCTTAGGAATGTTTCGCGTAAGCGGATCCAATCGACTACCTACGCCTGCGGCGAGTATCATTGCTTTCATAGGCGGATTCCTTCTTGGACCAATTATATCAAGGCAGTTACGCTTTCGCGCACGGCATAGGCCACCTCTTCCAGATCAGCGCGGGTTAGCTCCGGAAAGACCGGCAAGCTCAAGACCTCGCGAGCGGCTTTTTCCGATTCCGGAAAATCACCTTCTTTGTAGCCAAGACTTGAGTACGCCTTTTGCACATGCAGCGGGCTTGGATAAAAAACTGCCGACCCGATTCCTTTCTGTTGAAGTTTTTCTTTCAGTTCATCGCGCTTGGCGAAACGGATTGTGAACTGGTGATATATATGGTAGTTTTCTGGCTTTGCTATGGGGAGCCCAATCGGCAAATCCTTTAGCTCCTCTATGTAATACGCCGCATTGGCCCGTCTTGCGTCGTTCCATTCGCGAATCTTTTTGAGTTTTACTCGCAGAACTGCTGCTTGCAATTCGTCCAGCCGGCTGCAGTATCCCACATACTGATAAGAATAAGCCCCGTCCATTCCGTGGAATCGCAGCGATCTTGCCCTCGCATAGAGATCTTCGTCGTTGGTAAGCACCATTCCGCCGTCGCCGCAACAGCCCAGATTCTTGGTAGGATAGAAGCTCAAAGTAGAAGCGTCCCCGAAAGCACCGATTCCTTTGCCTTTGTGCATTGAACCGATTGCCTGCGCACCGTCTGAAATCAGTTTCAGACCATGCCTTCTCGCAATCTCTTCTATCGACTCAATATCTGCGCACTGCCCGTAGAGGTGTACCGGCAGGATAGCTTTTGTTTTAGGAGTAATCTTTTCTTCTATTAAGGATGGATCAAGGTTAAACGTTGTCGGATCAATATCTACGTAAACCGGCCTCGCCCCGACTATCATTATTGCTTCAGTGGTTGCTACGAATGTAAACGGAGTTGTAATTACCTCGTCGCCAGGGCCGATTCCTGCGGCTGCCAGTGCTACCACAATCGCATCAGTTCCGGAATTGACACCGATTCCAAACTTGGCCTCACAAAACTCCGGCACTTCATTTTCTAAAGCGTTAACGTTCGGGCCGAGAATAAAACTACAAGAATCAAAGACCTGCTCTACAGCGGCAGCTATTTCATCTTTAAGCGCCAGATATTGCGCCTTGGGATTAGCGATAGGGATAGCCAAATTGCGCACTCCTTGATACTAGTTCGGGTCTGCGTTATATCGTTGCCCGTAGTATTATCCGGCTTTGTTGATGAGCTGTCAAATCGTGTTTGATGAAGCCGAGCGCTGTCTGCTTGAGCGAAGCGACATTGGAGGTGTAAAATTTTGACGAGGAGAGTGAGGACGATGGAGCACAAAATCACACTGCGAGCAGAGCCTGACGAGAGTTTGGAACTGCTCGATTGGGCAGTGTTGGAAAGTAAGTATCCCGTGACGCTAAGAGAAAAACTCACTATCCTTCCTGATGCACCAGGCTGTTATCTGATGAAAGGGGCCGATGGGCGAGTTATCTACGTCGGCAAAGCAAAGGTTCTCAAAAACAGGGTAAGGTCGTATTTTCACAAAGGAGCTGATCACGCAAGACGAATTCGCAGAATGGTCAGCGAGGTACAGGACCTCGATTGGATAGTGACCGATACCGAATTGGAAGCCCTGGTGCTAGAATCGAACCTCATCAAGAAACACCGACCGACCTATAACGTCAAGCTGCGCGACGACAAAAGCTATCCCTATATAGCAATAACCATGAGCGACGAATGGCCTCGAGTGGCTTATGTGCGCAAGCTGCGTATGCAGCCGAGAGAGAAGGATAAGTATTTTGGACCATATACAGATACCGAGGCAGTGCATGAAACTCTGAGGCTGATTAGAAAGATCTTTCGTGTGCCTTGCGGATTCAAACGTCCAGAACAGTCTAAAGGCAAAGCATGCATGTACTATCACATTGGGCAGTGTACGGGCGTCTGCATAGGAAAGATCAGCAAGGAAGAATATATGGGAGTCATCCGCGACGTGATGGCCTTTTTGGAGGGTAGACGCGAAGAGCTGGTCGAGAAATTGATCAAACAAATGGAACAGGCCGCAGAAAATCTAGAGTTTGAGAAAGCGGCGCGGATTCGCGACCAGGTACAATCAATTCAGACCTTGATCGCTAGGCAAAAAGTGGTTTCGACTGCCTTGGAGGATCAAGACGTAATCGCAATCGTAACAGACGAGCTCAATACTATCGCGGAGATGTTCTTCATTCGCGGAGGAAAACTTATAGGTCAGGAACATTTTATGCTCGAAAACGCCAACGACGACGATCTGGCCGAAAGTCTGCGAGAGTTCATCCAGCAATACTACAACACAGCGGCTTACGTGCCAAGAGAAGTACTTCTGAACGCAGATATCGACGAGATAGACCTGATCGAGGATTGGCTAAGGCGGAAGCGCGGCACAAAAGTCAACTTGGTGAGTCCTAAGCGAGGAGAAAAGAAACAATTAGTCGAGATGGCCCGCAAGAACGCAGAACTGGTGCTAAAGCAGCTCAAACTTAAGATGGAGACGGATTCCGAGCGGATACGCGAACAACTCGAATCTCTACAGGATGCCCTCGGTATGCGCAATTTGCCGCGTAGAATCGAAGCTTATGACGTGTCCAATATACAAGGTCGATATACAGTGGCTTCGCTTGTAGTTTTTGAGAACGGCCAACCCAATAAGGCTCAATATCGGAAGTTCAAGATCAAAACCACAGAAGGTTTGCCGGACGACTATGCTTCGATGAAAGAAGTGATTTCGCGCAGACTGGTCGGTTCACTGCGACGCACGCAAGCATTCGAGGAGCTTCCGGATCTGATGCTCATTGATGGAGGTAAGGGGCAACTCAATGCTGCGTTGGATGCTTTTGAAGAAGATGGCAAAGAGCTTGAAGCAGGTGACGAATTGCCTGTTGTTATTGGATTGGCAAAGCGTAACGAAGAAATAATAAAGCCCGGAAACGCAGAGCCGATACTATTACCGAGAAGTTCGAAAGCACTTCACCTCTTGCAACGCATACGCGACGAGGCGCATCGGTTTGCAATTACCTATCATCGAGCCATACGCGGCAAGACGATGAGGGCTTCCGTGCTGAACGATATTCCAGGTATCGGGCCACGTCGAAAGAAAGCATTAATGAGCCACTTTGGGACCGTTGAGCGGATCAAAGAGGCAACGGAGGAAGAATTGGCAGCGGTGCCGGGGATGACCAGGACGGCTGCTCAGGCCGTGCATACGTTCTTTCGGAGTAGAGACGCCGCGTCGTAGGTGGAATCGCTTTCCGTCCTAACCGCGAGTGCCGCTAAGAGGATATATTTAGCAATGAAATATTGCGTTGTCGAGACTAGTAGGGGTTTTATTGCGATTTTGGAGAAGGACGGTCGGCTAGTACGATCGACTCTACCCAAACCTACTCGCGAAGAGGCCGTTGCAGCAGGAGTAACTGGTACGAATGTGGAAGATGAATCCGCGTTTGGTATTTTGCCTGAGAAGTTAAGAGCGTATTTCGAAGGCAAGTACGCTGATTTTAGCGATGTGCTGTTGAATCTTGATGGGCAAAGCCCGTTCGGTTCGGTGGTGCTCTTAACGGCGCAGCGGATTCCTTATGGGAAGGTGATCACCTATGGCGAATTGGCTCGACTGGCGGGCTCGCCTGGTGCTGCTAGAGCCGTGGGAAATATAATGGCGAGGAACATGACTCCAATAATTGTGCCTTGTCATAGAGTGATTGCTGCGGGTGGAAAGATTGGCGGCTTCTCATCTGGTCTTGAGTGGAAACGTGAGCTTTTGAGGTTGGAAGGGATAAACTTGTAAAAAATGGTTAAGCGAGCTATCGTCCATTGGGTTGTGGGGATCGCGGCTG
>Ga0272448_1003748_pt1 | contig 17838 bp, 17 predicted proteins | sample YNPCB0191_FD_202220 | JGI IMG/M metagenome (GOLD analysis project Ga0272448, IMG submission 202220) | Hot spring sediment microbial communities from Yellowstone National Park, WY, United States - YNP-CB-019-1 | ecosystem: Environmental > Aquatic > Thermal springs > Hot (42-90C) > Sediment... | reverse complement strand
GAAAGGGTGCCCCAGGCCCTCATCATCTGTCCGACACGCGAGCTCTGTCTCCAGGTCTCAGAGGAGATCAAGAGGATAGGTAAATACATGAAGGTGAAGGTCCTCGCAGTCTATGGTGGTCAGAGTATCAGTAATCAGATAGCGCAGCTGAGGAGGGGGGTTCATGTAATAGTTGCAACCCCAGGTAGACTGATAGACCACATTGAGAGGGGGACAGTTGATCTTGGAGGCGTATCAACCGTTGTCCTTGATGAGGCCGATGAAATGCTGAACATGGGATTCATAGATGACATAGAGCGTATACTGGCCCATGTGCCCGAGAGAAGGCAGACCATGCTCTTCTCTGCAACGGTTTCAAAGCCTATACTCAGGATTGCCAGGAAGTACATGAGGAACCCCCAGGTTATGCGTGTGGAGAAGAAGCACAGCCCCAAGATAGATGAGTTCTACTTCAAAACCAGGGAGGAGGATAAGGTTGAGCTCCTCGACTGGATACTCTCATCAAACAATATCAGGATGGGCCTCATATTCTGTAACACCAAGAGGCGGGTCCAGAGGTTGAGAAGGCAGCTGAACCGTATGGGTTACTCTGCAGATGAAATCCATGGTGATCTTTCACAGTCAAAGCGTGAGCGTGTCATGGAGAGATTCAGGAGGGGCGATTTCAGTCTACTTGTTGCAACTGATGTGGCTGCCCGTGGTATTCATGTACCCGATGTTGAGGCCGTTGTGAACTATGACCTGCCCTTTGAGAACGAGTACTACATTCACCGTATAGGCCGTACAGGGCGAGCCGGTTCAAGCGGGAAGTCCTTCACCCTTGTCGTTGGAAGGGAGGTTCACCGCCTGAGGAGGATCCAGTCATTCACAGGTAAGAGGATAAAGCAGAGTAACATGCCCTCCCCCGAGGAGATAAGGAGGGGCTATGAGATGGACCTCAGGGAGATCCTCAGGAGGAACCTTGAATCCAAGAGTTACAGTGACTCTGAAATCCTCGAGAGCCTTGCTGGTGATGGTTACAGTTTCCGGGACATCTCACACGCCCTTCTGGATGTGCTGGAATCATCTAAATAACCCCTTTTTGATTTAGAACAATAACTCTTTTTCTGACTAAGGGAATTCACGCGCCGCGGCTGATCCCCTTAAGGACACCTTAAAACCGAAGCTTACACACCGCAGCAGCCACCATTGTCCCCTGAAAATCATATAGTATTACTTTTATCACGCGTATGTGGTGATAGGTAATAAAAGATTTTATATATTGAAGATGGCCAATCATTTAGCGGTGAACATCATGAAAAGGATCCTTATACTGCTGGCTGCGGTGTCACTGGTGATCAGTTTATCCCCCCATGCATGCGCCCACCCGGGTCACGGTTACTACCTGGAGGAACCCTCAGATGCAGGTGACAGCGACTCTGATTCATCAACAACCACATCCCCTGCTCCCGCCAAAAAGACTTCCGACAGGAGCAGCACCAGTTCAGGGACAAAGGCCAGTAAATCCCACAGTGGAGGTGGGGAAACAGGTTCAGCTCAGGGAAAAGCAGCTGACGTTTCAGCACAGAATAAAACCGATATTCAGGGACAGGGCGGAAATGAAAGTACCCCCGCAGGGAACATGAGCGTGAAGGAGAAACACGGAAACTCAGGGTACGGGTTCATCCCTGCACTGGCTGGGCTATCCCTGGTTTTCGGTTTGACCGCGTTAAGATTTCCAAGGCAGTGATTTATCCTAATTAACCATGGAGGCTGTATAAGTGCATATACCTGACGGAATCATACCATTATGGCAGTGCGCAGTCTACTGGGCTGTGGCCCTCATAAACATTGGAATATTCTTCTACATATTCTCAAAAAGACCCCAGAAGGAAAGGCGAATCGTTGGGACAGGCCTTTTTGCTGCGGCTGCAGCGGCTGTATCCTCAATATCTGTACCGTCACCCTTCGGTGTGCCGGTGCACTTCTTCCTCATACCCCTCGCAGCCATACTGCTGGGGCCCCTCACAGCAGTCATCGTTGCAACACTCTGCCTGGTAATCCAGTTCTTCATACTGGGTATGGGTGGCCTGACAAGTATGGGTGCCAATATACTCACAATGGGTATAGGCCTCGGTGTCGGTACCTACGCCGTCTACAGTGTGGTGAGGGAACTTGATCGGAGCCTGGCGGTCTTCACCGCCACCTTCATGGGTATAATGGTCGCCACGGTGTTCCACATCATGATACTCCTTGCAGCGGGTGTTGCGGGTCCTGAGATGCTTATGGCGACACTGATACCCTTCTACATCTTCGTGGGGGTCATAGAGGGTGCTGCCAATATATTCATCGTATCCTTCCTTGAGAGGATGAAGCCAGAGTTAATCAGTATGGAGAGGGTTTAGATGAGACCTGAGTTCGCATTTCTAATAGTATTTCTCCTAATGGGCGGAGTGGCTGCCCACGGGATGGAGATAACCCCTGAGTCCTTCATTGTAATAGCTGATAATTCAACGGGCAAACTCGCAAGATCTGTTGCAGATGATCTGGGGGTCAACGTCACGGTATACCGTTTCCAGAGCCCAGCTGATGTTGAACACGAACTGGAGCATGCCCTTGGAAACCCCAACAAGAAGATACTTGCAGTTGCCTACCAGGACACCGTGAGCGCCTTCCTTAAGGCCCACCCAGAGATCGGATACAGGGTGATGTACTGCAGCCCTGAGGAGGCATCAATAAGGGATAAGCTCCTTGAGCTGAACTCCGTTAACCCTGAGGAGGAGGGCACAGACTTCCTGACACCCTTCTCATCGGGCGCCCTCATAGGGGTTACCATGGGCATTGTGATGGGGGCCCTGTGGATGAAGAGAAAAAAAGGAGTGGAGTAACTATTCAATCCCCCACTTTCTTTTAAATTCGAGTTTCTCCTCTGCAGTCATCCAGTGACTTCCATCACAGAAGGGTTTGTTCTCAGATAAACCGCAGCGGCAGAGGGTAACCCTGTTTCTAACCTCATACTCTCTTCCATCAGCAGATTCTATGGGTATACCTCCCCTAACCCAGAGTGGGCCCTCACACTTCTTCTGTTTATCGTGGATGACCACTATGGATTTCTCATAGTCCCTCTCATAGGGTTTACCTGTTTTTCTGTCCCATAGGACCAGCCTGCCGGATGGGCAGATCATGGCCTCCTCTATGGCTGTCTGTATGCTCTCCCTGTCACCCCTCCTCAGGAGTTCCCTTATACCTCCGGCCCTGAGGCAGAACCTTGAATGGTCGCATAACTCGGGTACGTCAGTGAGTTCAAGGTCACCTGCCCTGAAGACCCTCGCCCTCTCAATGTAGGGTTTCAGTGATGCTGTCTCGGTCCCCTCAAACCCTATGCTGCTGTGTGTACCGTCACAGTAGGGCTTATCCCCTGATGCTCCGCAGCGGCAGAGCACATACCTCTCCTTAAGTGGGAACTGTCTCCTCTCAACGAATTCCCTCGTGTGGCCCTCCTCGTCGGTTACGATAACCTCTTCATAGAGGGGTACTGAGCCCTCAACAAGGTAGGGGCCATTCCTGAGCACCTTTATCCTCTTCATCTCTAACACCGTCATTAGCATGGATTATGCTCCCACTATGTGATATGTTGATACAACCAGATATGTAATTCTGTGCTAAACCAGAGATCGTCACAAGAAAGGAAGCTTTCTCTACAGGACCAATAAAACTGCTATGAAAAAGGATAAGAATCGAAGGAAGAGATAAATCAGTTCTGAAAGTTCTGAAAAGAGAGATTTAATTAAAACAATCTCAGAAACTTCCGACCATTCACAGATCCATCAAATAGAAGGGATTCCCCTCTAGTTGGTATGATGAAAGAATCCATTAACCATCGTTTCTGTGGGCAGTTGCAGCGAAGACCCCCGCAAAGCACAGCACACCGAATATGAGGAAACATATCCTTGTGCTCTCCATGAGGAGGTCATAATTTGCAGGGGAGATTGGGACCCTTCCTATGAGGAATGCGAAGATAAGTGTCACTATACCTATACTGAAGGCCTGGCCTATGAGCCTCATGGAACTGACGGTGGCCGATGCAATACCATAGTCCTTCCTCTCAACGGAGCCCATTATTGCATTGGTGTTGGGTGACGAGAAAAACCCGAAGCCCAGACCAAGGACAAGGAGAGAGACTATTATCATTGGAACCGGCGTGGTTCTATCAAGGATGCTGAGGCTGAGGAGCGCCAGTGCTGTTATGGCCATGCCGATGCCTGCGAGTGTCTGGGGGTTGAACCTGTCAGAGGCCCTGCCCGCCACTGGCGCCACCAGGGCCATGATGATGGGCTGTGTCACCAGAATGAGGCCGCTTGATCCTGGATCAAGGCCCTTGATATACTGGAGATGGTAGCTCAGGAGGAGGGATACTGCAAAGGTTGCACTGTAATTTATGAGGGCTGCCAGGCTTGAGAAGCTGAACCTGAGGTTCCTGAAAAGCCTCACATTGAAAACCGGGCTGGGTGATGAGAGCTCCATTTTGAGGAAAACAGCGAAGGCCCCTATGCTCAGGAGTATCATGATGGCCCCCAGGATATCCGGGAGGGCTGAGAATCCATACATGAGCAAAAAGAGGAATATGCAGTAGGATATGGAGCCTGGAATATCAAAGGTTTCATTTGCGGCATCAGCCCATTCACCATCAATTTTAAGTAGACTCACCGCCAGGACGATGAGTGTTACAGGTACTGTGAAGAGGAATATGCTCTGCCATCCCAGGAACCTTGTGAGGAATCCTCCGAGGACCGGCCCCATTGAGAGGCCAATGTAGACTGCTGCCGTGTTTATACCTATGGCCTTACCCCGCTCATATGGGGGGAATACCCTTGTGAGTATGGCAAGGCCTGTTACGAATATCATGGCAGAACCAACCCCCTGTATTGCCCGGAACACGATTAGTGCCATGGCTGAGGGTGAGAATGCTGATAAAATCGCTGAGACTGTGAAGATGATGTTACCATAGACGAAGACCCTCTTCATCCCGTATATCTCAGAGAGCCTCCCGAAGGGGACCGCGAATATGGCTGCTGCCAGGAGGAATGCCGTGGGTATCCATGTCTGGAGTATTGCATCGATTTTAAACTGCAGCGCTATCACAGGAAGCGCCACATTGATTGATGAACCCATGAAGGGTGTGAGGAATGATGAAAGTGTTGCCGCTATAAGAACATACAACCGAAGTGACCTGTCATTGTACTCATTCAAATTTTTTCCCTCCAGAAAAAACTGGTTATTACTATAGGGTGGGTCATTTAAATAATTTTCAGAGCGAATGAAATGAAAAAATTTAAAAACAGAAAATAAAATTGTCCGAATCTGCTTTATCCTGAAATAAAAGAATCAAAAAAGGTTTTAGGGGATTAGAATCTGGCTGGTGACTCCATACCCGCCAGTTTAACCCCTGTGAGTGCAGATGCTTCAACTGTAAGGGCCCTGAGGTCATCCTTTTCAAGTTTGCTCACATCTGTGTTACCTGCCTGCTGTGTGAGCATGCAGACCTCCTCTGTCATCGCCTCTATGTACCTTGCAACGTTCTTACCTGCCTCCACATAGTCGAGGCGCTTCCTGAGGCGTGGGTCCTGGGTTGCGATGCCCTTCCTGCAGGTGCCTGTGTAGCACATCTGGCAGACACGGCAGCCGATTGACACAAGGGCTGCTGTACCTATATACACTGCATCTGCACCGAGGGCTATGGCCTTTGCAACATCGGCCCCGCTCCTTATACCACCAGCAGCGATGAGGCTCACCTCATCACGGAGGTTAACCTCCTTGAGTGCCTCATCTGCCTCCACTATGGCTGCGATTGTGGGTATACCTGAGTGCTCGGTTACAACATCGGGGCCGGCCCCTGTACCGCCCTGCATACCATCCACAACTACGGCGTCTGCGCCTGCCTTTGCAGCTATCTTCACATCATCTGCAACCCTTCCAGAGGTGAACTTGACCATTATGGGGACCTTCCAGTCTGTTATCTCACGCAGCTGTGATATCTTCATGCTCAGATCCTCGGGACCCACTATGTCCATGTGCCTGGCAGGGCTCAGTGCATCGGTGCCCTCAGGTATCATCCTTATCCTTGAGACCTCTGCTGTGACCTTCTCTGCCAGCAGATGTCCACCCATACCTGACTTGGCACCCTGGCCTATCTTTATCTCGATGGCCTCTGAGTTGTTGAGGTACTCTGCTGATACGCCGAAGCGGCCTGATGCGTACTGTGCGATGAGCTTGGAGGCGTATCTGCGCTCCTCAGGGAGCATTCCACCTTCACCCGTGTTGGTGGCTGTTCCTGCGAGGGTGGCGCCCATGGCTAGGGCTATCTTGGCCTCCTTACTGAGGGCGCCGAAGGACATGGCGGCTATCATGATGGGTGTGTCAAGTTCAAGGGGGTTCTCGGCGTACCTGTCACCTATCACGACCCTGGTGTTGCAGGGCTCCCTGTACTTGTCTATGGGTGGCCTGGATACCTGGGCCGGGATGATGACAAGGTCATCGAAGGTGGGTATCCTTCTGACTGCACCGCAGCCCCTGACCTTGTAGCTGCCCTCCCTTGATTTTCTCTCTATTTCAAGCAGATCAGCAAATGACCACACGTTCCTGCGATCTTCTGGAACAGCGTTAACCTCTATTGCATTGTTGGGGCACATCTCCTCACATATGCGGCACCCGACGCAGTTTTCATGCCTTATTGGTACGGGTTCCCCGTTTATTATCTCGTATACGTCATGCGGACAGTTGTTGTAGCATGAGTAGCAGTTTGCGCAGAGTGACTCGTCCCTGTTATCGCACATGTACCAGCAGCAGCCGGGACGATCAAAGTTCCTCTTACATACCTCTTCCTTTCTTTCGACCTTAAAAGGCATTTTTAACCCCTCTTATTCCTTTAAAATTTTCAGTAATGGACATGCTGAGTATTTGGTTCCCGCGGCCTTCACAATGTCCTGGGGCTCCTCTGCCAGTACAGGTAAAGGTTTCCATGGCTTTTCATGGTCCCTGTCAACAACCAGGGCCCCTTCAATGATTCCCTCCCTGAGGGCGTAGGTGAGGAGGGCTGTTACAACACCCCCATCCTGGCCCCTGAACATTGGGGCCCTCGCAGAGAGGATCTCAATGTATTCACCAAGGGGTGTGGATGCTGAGTCATGGCCTATTATGCTGTCGGGTACGTAGGTTCTGGGGCATGCCACATAGCAGGCATTGCAGCCCTCCGGGCACTCACCATGAACCTCTGGTTTTCTGTCCTTTATACTGACTATGTTCTCCGGGCATGAGGCCACGCAGGCACCGCAGAGGACGCAGGCACCGACATCTATAACATCAGATCTCAGATCATCGAACTGGTAGTCAGTTACCTCCTCCAGGTATTCCTCATCCGGCATCACCCTCCAGTAGAGGACCGGCCTTGCAACGGATTCCCTTCTTTTTATCTCCTGGAGGTTCTCTTCCTTCTTACCTGATGCAAGTTTCTCAAGTATCCTGATTCCCCGTTCTGTTAAGGGTTTTGTTTCAATGTATCCTGCCTTTCTGGCCTTTTCAATGAGTTCATGTCCCTTCTCTGTCCTTATTATTATGGTTGACCATCCCTCAGGTGATCCCACTGACCCTATGGATATGTCGGACTGTTCTGATGTGAAGTCCATGCACACTGTGCAGTTCTTCCTCATGGCGGATCTCGCCCTTTCAAGGGGGACTGAAATTTTGCTTCCATCGTTAAGGTGGAACCAGAGCCGGCCCTTTTCTATCCTGAACTCTGATACATCTGCAAGGTCAATACCCTCCTCCTCGGCGAGTTTTTTGAGGTATGTGTAGGAGAAGTTTTCCATGCAGAAGAGTCCGAGTTTGAGTTCAACCGGAAAGTCCCCTGTGTATCTGTCCATGAGTGTGGCTGCTGTTATCTGGCAGGGTGTTCCAACCATTGCGTAGGTTCTGGTCATTATTCTCCTTCCTCCGATTCTTCACCATAAAATGGTCTTTTACTCCTTGGGACGATCTTCCTGAAGGCCTTGTAGTCTTCATCCTCAAGGTTAAATCCGTAACTGGTGAGTGTTTCCCTCAGTTCCTCCTCATCCTCCGGGTTTATATCCTCAACCTTGGCGTTCTTTCCGAGGCTCTTTATTTCGCCCCTTACATAGATGGTTCCCCTTATGATGGACTCACCTGCATCCTCTGCAAGGTCTCCGAGTACTATTATGCGGCCACCCATCATGAAGAGGCCTGTCATGAAACCTGAATTTCCACCTATGATTATGGTCCCATTTTTCATTATCTCGCCTGTCCTTGAACCGGCGCTTTTTTTAACAACAACGGTTCCCCCGTAGATTCCCTGGCCCACACCGTCACCTGCTGAGCCCTCCACTACCACTTCACCCTCTGTCATGTTGTCTGCAGGGAACCAGCCTGCGTTACCATTTATCCTTACCCTGGGGCCATGGATCATGGTGGCTGCGAAGTATCCTGCTGACCCGTCGATTATGAGTTCAACGTCCCCGGTAAGGCCTGCGCCTATGTAGTGCATTGCGTTGGGGTTTTTAACGATTATCCTGTCGTGGTCAGCTGCAAGGGATTTTATTGCCCTGTTAACCTCCCTCGGGGTTTTTGATCCTGCATCAATTATTGCTTCCCTCATCATATCACCCTCATATCTCGTAGACCCTTACCTCTCCGGGGGATATCTGTTCAACCTCGCTTGTGTCCATGACCTCCCTGAGGGAGACCTCCTCTGATGCGACTGCGAAGACCTCATCGTTTTCTGCCATCACCCCGGGCCTCAGTCCGAGCTGATCCTTGGCTATCCCCACACCCTGGGGTGTTCCCACTATGTATGAGAAGGGACCGTCCATGTCCCTTACAGACTGCTCGAGGGCCTCCTCGAGGCTGTATCCTGAGGCCAGTTTATCTGCGACGTAGTGGACTATGCACTCTGTGTCGTTGTTTGTCTCGAATATGTGGCCCTTGCGCTCCAGTGGATCCCTTATCTTCCAGTAGTTTGTTATCTGGCCGTTGTGTACGACTGTTATGTCAGGGATGATGTAGCTCTGGAAGGGGTGGGCATGGTACCTGTCCACTATGCTCTCTGTTGAGAACCTTGTGTGGCCTATGGCGTGGGTGCCCTTCTTTGACCAGGTGTCGTAGCGGTCCGCTATCTCAAGAACCGAACCCACATCCTTTATCATCTCAAATGAGTGACTACCGTTCAGTACTATAACGTCCTCCAGGCTGTCTATATCCATTATGAGTGGTTTGAGCTGTGAGAATGATTCCAGGGTTATCCTGCACCGGTAGATTATGTGGTTCTCAACTGAGGGTATGACCTCATCTGACCCTATGGGGCTTACCAGTTCAACTTTTTCCTTAACCATGTCAAGAAGTCCTGGTTTATCCTTAACCTCTATGTTAAGGAGGTACTCGTTTTCATCAAGACCAAGACCTCCATATATGGCGAATCCCGCTGAGTCGGGTCCCCTGTGCTGCAGTGCATGGAGCATCCTTGTCATGTCTGCCCCTGCTGAGTGCAGTTTACCATCCTTGTAGACCACTCCCGCTATTCCACACAATTCAATACCTCCTTTATAAAGTATTCATGGAGCCATGTGTCCTCTCCGAGTTCAGGGTGGAAGGCCAGTGCGAGGTTGCAGCCGTCCTTTACTGCGATTATCATGTCATCAAGCTCTGAGAGAACCTCAACTCCCTCTCCCACTTCAAGGACGGCTGGCGCCCTTATGAATATTCCATGAAATTTCCTTCCAAGTATATCGATTTCATCTTCAAAGGAGTCTCTCTGTCTTCCAAAGGCGTTTCTCTTAACCTTCATGTCAATGAGTCCCAGAAGGGGCTGTTGGTAATCTGTTTCATCTGCAAGGAGCACCATTCCGGCACATGTACCCATCACGGGTTTCCTTTCTTGGACTATGACGTCCTTTATCCCTGTCTCCTCCATCAGTCTGCCGATTACCGTGCTCTCACCGCCGGATATTATTATTGCATCCACTGAGGAGGCTTCATCTGCTGTCCTGACCCTCACAACCTCTGCATCTATGCCCATCTTTTCAACTGTCCTTCTGGTCATGTCGAGGTGTTCAGATACATCTCCCTGAAGATCAAGAATACCTATCCTTATCATGCTGTCTCCTTTGAGAATTTTTCGGTTAACTTTTTCATGCTGGAACCATATAAACATACCGGAAGATGTCTGCCGGTTGCTTCTGAACCCTGAACCCTGCAGAAAATCAGGTGTACAATGTTCAGAAATAATGTCTTGAATTAACTTCTAATTGAACAAGTATATAAAGGTTTCCATGAGGGTGCTGAAAGATGAAGGAAGTACATGATGAACTGGAGGCGCATGAAATCCCCGGCCCTGATAGCCATGCCCCCATAAGCACTGGTGAGCTATAGTGGAAGTTCCCCTTCAAGGAACTCCATAACCCTCCTGGTGGAGTTTCTAACATGGTTAGCAGCTTCCCTGAAGGCCTCCCGCTCATCACGATCCATAAGGACAGGTACAACACCCTCAATACCGTTTTTACCCAGTTTAACAGGCACACCGAGGCAAACATCCCTTATACCATCGATTTCACCCTCCATAAGGGTTGAAACCGTTAGTATTCTGCGTTCATCATTCAGGATTGTGGTGACTATATTGGATATTGCAAAGGCAGGTCCATACTCGGTGGCCCCCTTCCTGCTTATGATGTTGCTCCCTGCATTGATGACCTTGTCTATGGTCTTCTTGAGGTCAAACTTCTTGTAACCTGAGAAGTAGTCCCTACGGGCATAGTGCTCTATGGGTATGCCCCCTATGGAGGTTGAACTTATGAGTGGGACCATGTAGGGACCGTGCTGACCTATAACCCTTGTGTGGACCTCACTCACGTGGACATTGAAATGCCTTGCCATGTAGTTCTTCAGCCTCAGGGAGTCAAGATGGTTTCCAAGGCCGAAGACCCTGCTTGGGTGAAACCCTGAATACCTGAGGGCAACATATGTCATCACATCCACAGGGTTTGTTACAACAAGTATAATTGAATCCGGGGCGAATCTTGCGATCTGCCTTGCATACTCTGCAACTATCCTACCGTTCTCAAAGGCAAGGTCGTCCCTGTCCATATCCGCTGTCCTGGGAACACCCGCAGTGATCACGACTATCTTTGACCCGTGGACGTTTTCAATATCTGCTGAGTTCTCCAGCCTGACTGAAACGCCCTTGGCTGCCAGGGCATCACTCATATCAAGGACCTCACCGACGTTCTGTTCAACACTCTCCTTCCTTGATATGAGGTGCAGGGTCTTCACAGCCTCCTCCTCTGCAAGACAGAGGGCTGTTGCCCTTCCAACACGTCCCGTTGACCCAATTATACTTACCTTCAAGGGGGTTCCTCCTAGTGGGTTTCAAGGTAGTTAATGGCCACCTTCCTTGCAAACCCTGTCCCTGTCTCTGCAAGTTTCTCCATTGCAGCCCTGACCCTTTCACCGCCGATCTGCTCCAGTGAACGGGCAGCTCCACTACGTACAAATCCACTGTCATCCTCGAGGAGCTTTATTAGGGGTTCAACCGCCCTTTCATCCTGGAAGTTCCCTATGATCCATGCGGCGGCGCCCCTTATCCTCCAGTCATCATTTGAGAGACTCTCAAGGAGGGGCTCAAAGGCCTCCTCGCCCATCTTTGATAGGGCGGTTGAAACATCCCTCCTGACCCACTTGTTCTCATCGGCCATTGCCCTTATGAGGGGTTTGACTGCTCTGGGGTCTCCAATGTTACCCAGGGCCGCTGCAGCACCCCTCCTAACAGACTTGTCACTGTCATCAAGGGCCTCAATGAGCTGTTCAACAGCGGCTTCCCCCATCTCAGATAGAAGCTCAACGATCTGAACCCTCATAAGTTCATCGCCTTCCCTTAACTGCTCAATGAGCCTCTCAATGTTTTCTCTTCTCTGCATAATATCACCTCTATATATTATGTTCAGAAAGGTAGATATGGTTATCGCGGATCTGAGGACATAACGCCAAGGATATTGCATAGCACTTTAACAGGAAAAAAAACCACTGAATATAAAGAAACGCTCAGGAGACGCTCAGAATTACATCCTGCTGAGGGTGTTTATTATCTTCATGGTCACCGATTCAGCTTCCCCCATTTCAAGGGCCCTGAATATCTCAAGGGCCTCCTTGAATACAGTGTAAAGGTTTTCCCGCTCATCCATGATGAACAGGATAACCCCCATCATCACCAGGGCCACTGCAGCACCCCTGGAGTCCCCGGCGTCCCTGAAGATCCTTGTGGCTCTCTTAATGAACTTTAGTGCATCGTAGATCTCACCCTCCTCCAGATGATACCTTCCGATGAGGAGGTTAATGAGGCCCTCCGTGGGCCTGTCACGTATAACAGTCGCTGATTTAAGGCTTTCCTCCAGGGCTTCAATGTCACGATTCTCCCAGCAGACTGCATAATCTTCAAAGCCTTCAATGAACTCCAGTAATCTGTCTGAAAACCTGAAGAGCGCTAGAGTCTCTGAGTCCAGTCCATGGTTCTCTGATGTTTCCTCAACTGATTCCGGTTCAGGGGGGTCCTGAGGAACAAGCGTCTCCCTTATCTTACCAGCCTCATAGATCTTCTCCCTGAGTTCCTCTGCAAGGGGTGGGTTCAGGTCAGAGTATATGGAGAGGGCCTCTGAATAGTGTTCCATTGCATTATCAAATTCCCTCAGAGCCATTAAGGAATCACCTAAAAGTTCTGAGGTATAGGCAACTCCCTCAGGGAATTTAAGTTTCCTGTAGGTCTCAAGGGCCTCCTCAAAGTTCTTAACAGCCCTTTCAATTTCTCCACGGTCAAGGTAGATGACACCGATATCTATGAGGACCTCTGCCTCGTGCTCCTGGTATTCATGGAGTTTCTTCTTGTAGTGCCTGAGGGCGCTCTGATCATTCCTCAGGGAATCAAAGATACTGAGAAGGTTAAGATGAAGCAGCATAAATCCCGGCCTCCAGCCTATTTCCATCATCACAACAGAACCACATCAAAAACCCCCCCCCAAACTCTAAACTATTTCTATCATCAGATCCTTAAAATATTATCTCATAAATGTTGGTTTTTTTGTTTACTTTTGATCCTATTTTGACATATTATTTCATATAATGATAATACATTAACCTTTATGGTCAATGCCAAGAAATAAACATATGGACGCGTGTTTCTGCCATCAATTAATGCCCTACCTTCTTTTTTCTTTTTTCAGTCATTTTTGGGGGAGACTATGCCCCACCCCAGATGTTTAAGTCCATTTAAACAACAAGGTTTCCCTAATGGTCTTCCCGTCTTTGTTGCAGATACGTAATCCCATATGACCCAATCTTTTAATTCAAAACCTTTGACATTTAGAAGGTAGTGGCCGTACCATTTCCCATCCCTGCATTTCACCTTGCAATGCTCGATACGGGTCTCGTATCCCATCTCAAGGAACACCTTCTCGAACAATTGACACGCATCCGTACAATTGATGCCAGTGGTTGTCATCCGTCGGAGGGCCTCCTCACTGCTGAACTGATCATTATAATAATAGTTGTACTTGCATTTCTCTGACACCAACCTGTACAATTCACTTGCATCAAGGAAGAGGCCGATCTCCTGTATCACTCTCCGAGTCCACTTCCCATCCAATCGTGGGAGGGGCCTCATGGACTCGATCATCACATAGGAGGGCTCACGGCCTTTATCCGCCTTGAACCTGTCATACCTGCGTAGCATGTCCTTGAATGTTGCGAGGTTCACATAATCCCCGCTTCTTCCCAGAGGGTCAAGATAGATTAGGGCTGGTTCACGGCCAGTCTCCTTCTTGAACCGATCATATCTTCGAAGCATATCCTTGAATGTTTCTAAAGAAACATGGTCACTTTTACCTTGTTCAATGTATATTATATTGGGTTCATGACCTTCGTTTTTCACAAAATCCTCGTAGCGCCTTAGCATCTCCCTAAACTTCTTTATCTCAATCTTACCATTTTTAAGAGGCATGGTACCATCTCAGATTAACGTGTGAGCACTCTATATTTCAACACCCCACCAAAATTGGATGATATTGTTAATTTCAACCTGAGTGGTGCGATATCCCATGCTGGGATCCTCCCATATAACTCAACTTTATATGGTGTGCCAGGGGCTGATCGAATCCACTCCCCACCTATAAGAATATTATTATCATTTAACCAGTTAATCTTCACTTCCCCCATCACCTCAAGATAACCTGTACTTGATAACCCTGTTGCGAGATTAATCCTGTTCAAGGGGCCAGAACCTACAGAAACATTAGAGCCATGTATCGTTTCCCTGATAACATAATCGTCAAGGTACGCCTCTGTGTCCAGTTGCAAACCAATATAATCATTACTTGTATCGGTGCTTGTGGGTGTCTTGTATGTATATTTAAGAATTATGTCTTTCCTATCAGTGTAACTACAGAGTAGATCCCCATCACTGACACCATTAATTGTTGTTTCCTCATGGATTTCATATTCACCCCCTCCACCACCCTGATGGTTCTGAAGAATATCAAGGACATATTGCCCTAGGTTGGTGGATTCCCCACTCATCTCCTCATTCAATCTTTGAGTGAGGATATTATTCACATCGGTTTCGTTTAGAAATTGATAGTTGCTGAGTATTGTTGAAACCGCAAATTCAACATCCTCATCGAATCCCTCAACGACATGGACATCATTCCAATCAGTCCCTGTAACCTTATTTGTTTTGGAAGCTATTTTACTATGCCTTATATTCATTAATACCCCTCCTTATTCATTTCTACCATATATCCACCCCTCCTTCGGCTGGAGATTCCCGCCCTTACCATATAATACACCGAACCCGCGAACTTCAACAAAATGACTTGAATCTGTATTGCTTGCCGTTATCTGAGTTATGGCCCCATGACTATCAAATGAGATCATCACTGCTGTGATTAGAAAATCCTCACCATAAATCGTATCGGTAAAGACACACCCTGGCTCTAAGCCAATCCACCCGCTAAACTCGGCATTCATGCTCATGACAGGTTTTGTTACTTTTTTATGTGACTCCATAAGTGTGCCCGTGTCAACATCTCCTCCTGCAGGGATCTCCATAACAATCCGCCCCAGACCTGGATGCATATCCCCATTACCTAATTCCCATCCGTTAATGCTCTCCAAATCTTCATATTCTCTTTCAAGGTATGTTCCCCCAGCATCCCACTGACGATAATACTTCAAATGGTTGATCACGCCCGCAGAGTCCTCTTCATATTCTAATGAAATCATGGGGAATCCATTAATGTCAACAGTATCCTGTCCACTAGCGTCCCTGATAAGCACTTTTCCCTCATACATTGTCGCAACCCACCCCCCTAAAGATAGAATAGAGTCAAATTGTTCCTTTGCATTCCCATTCACATACTCCCTGTAGGGCCATCCTGGGATTTGTATTGATGAGGGGTGAAGTTCAAGGTCACATCTGGCAAGGATGGCTCTCAGGTTGTTGTAGTTCTCAAGTCCACTGTAGACTCCTATACCATCCCATTCCCTGTAGTTCAAGCCAACAGACCTGTTGAGGATTTCCTCTAATGAGGGTGGTTCTGAACGGATCACCACAGTACACCCTTTGCTCGTATAGTTCCTTGAAACATAGGTGATTTTATCCTCATAGATCACACCTGCTTCTGTTTCAACCCGCAATCTTTGCCCAGTGTAAGCTTTAATATTTAGGCTCGTCGCTTCAACGGAAATATTATTGATGGTCTTATGAATCTTCAATCTTTTAACGGGGATCTTCTGATTATCAATGTACACGCTTAGATTTGAAATATTCGTTGTCTCTGGTTTTAAGGAATTCACGAAGCCCTTTAGAAGGATGTGATCCGTGTAATATGATCCATTCCACTCCCAATCCCCCATTTCAATAGAGATCTCTGTTTCTGAGGATATTGTGTTAAAAGGCCTATCCCATAATTTATACCCCGCAACGCATTCTATAGTATTCATGCCCTCAACAATATCAGTGAGTACTTTAAATGTGACTGTATCCCCATCAACGCCTTCAAGTGACCTGTCTTCAACGATGTTCCCATTCACATAAAATTCAAAATCATGATAGTCCACACGAAAACTGTCTGTGAGAATGGGGAGTGTAACCCCTAAAACAACACCCTCATCATCCTCACTTGATTCATATTCCGACATAGCACGATAAGTCCAATCCTCTGAAGCAATAGGTGTTCTCTCAGGCCCATCATGTCTAAGATACGCCCTTATCCCCACATAGATTGGTCCTGTGGGCAGATTTCTCGGAGTAAACTTAAACGGAACATCCCTACATTCATTTGTTTGTAAAGGAATGAAAGATGATGGTGAAATATTCAGTGATGTCCCAGGATTTGTCTCGGGATATCCATATAGGCTATCAAAGCAATTAAGCACATTATCATGACTTATATACATATTTGGGGGCCTAAATGGTTCGCTGAATATGATCTGGATATCCTCCTCTGGGTTTGGCGGGTGAGGATCCCCATAGTTCTTAAATGACACCTTACCCTCAAAGCTAACCCCATTATACCATGGATTGTTATATATAATGCAGAATCCAGTGCTCTGATTACAGGCATTTAAGAATTTATAATTATACACCATCATCATCACTCAAAATATTCCACATCAAAATAATCATAATCGAAGTACATACCATCCACTTCCAGGAATGATGGTGGGGCCTCCACTAAGGCGGTTACACTAACCACAATAACAGGATAATGATCCAAATTGTATTGTGGCTTAAGAATAACTCCAGTCCATTCTCTTATACCATCTGTGATGGTCACAGTCTCTCCACCGGTAAATGTGACCTTCGTTTTCCCATCAATTAATCTGTGAACCTCACCATCCGCAACGGCCATATCGGATATTGCCTTAACTTGCATGAGGAGATCTTTATATTCATCAGATTCCGCATGAACAACGAGTGTGAATACAAGACTATCCCAGTTTTCAGTAACTTGCGAAACAAGTAATTCCTGATTATTGATTTTCCATGACACATCGATCATTAGATCACCTAATCAGAGAATATTGTTCTCCTCTGAACTCCTTCTGCGATGAGGTAAGGATTCTTCCCGTTTCGCCTCATCTCCTGGAATATCTTATTATTAATTCTCGTGGAGATTTTCTCTGCCATTTCTTCAAGGTCAATATCAGATTCCACTTTATCCACGTATACATGGGTTTGAATCTGGAGATTCACATCCTGAGAATAAAGACCTCCTCTCGCCCTACTCTCTGAACTTAACTGAGAAGGCAGAAATTGGGGAGATCCTATACTTGAGATTGTATTGGGGATTGTCGCTGCCAGGCCCTCATTAAAATGTCTCCCAAGAAGATAACCATACTCCCTCATCACATCATATGTTAATGAGGATAGAGGACCCTCTTTTGGTGGTGATGATGGTAACAACCTTCTTATGATGCTAAGAACACTGTTTAGGTTAGGAATCGCTGAACGGATTCCTGCTGCAAGGTTAGATATGAAACTTGACCCCCACTCCCTGAACTTGGAGGCTATGCCACTGAAGTTAGGGAGGGGTAGGCGTGGCCACTTGAATCCTGAGAATGAAGACTTCACCTTGGAGGTGAATGTGGACCACGCCCTCCTGAATGCCCCGAGGATATCAGGCATGGATACGTTGGGGAGTCTGGGCCACCTGAATCGGGGTATATTGGATGATACCCATGACCTGAATTTGGCCCAAGCGGATTGGATAGCTCCGACTATGTTGGGTATTGTGATGTTAGGTAGGC
>Ga0272448_1003745_pt1 | contig 17852 bp, 17 predicted proteins | sample YNPCB0191_FD_202220 | JGI IMG/M metagenome (GOLD analysis project Ga0272448, IMG submission 202220) | Hot spring sediment microbial communities from Yellowstone National Park, WY, United States - YNP-CB-019-1 | ecosystem: Environmental > Aquatic > Thermal springs > Hot (42-90C) > Sediment... | reverse complement strand
CATGCGATCGAGAACTTCTAGTCCTCGTCGCCCCTTGGCGCGTTTTAAGGGATCGTCAGAATCGGCCACTTTTTGGAGTTCAGATAAAACAAAAGCCGGGACTAAAAGATTGCCAATAATAAAGCCGCTGGCGGCAATTGGCTCGATGCGGCCATCAATTAAGGAGGAGGTATCGACAATAATTGATGCTTCGGGACTAGTTTCATGACCAAAAAGCCTCTGCAACAGTCGGTGGAAAAAATCCGAAGCCGGTTTGGCTTGAGCCAAAAATAAATCTAAAACGGCAACAGTCACAAAAGCATTGACGATGACGGGAACCCAGGTACCGTACGCGCCCGGTAATTTAGCCAACGGCACCGCCGCTAAAGAACCGATCAATAAGCCAAGAATAACCCCTAAAAGACCCATAAAAAAATAAGGGAAAGAAATTTTCAAAAGTTTTCTGGTTAAAAATAATAAACCAACAGCGACTGCCAAAGAAATAATGAAAATAGTAACGTTGGTTTGTTGAACATCATTAATATTAAACAAAATATTTCCTTACTAGCTCCCCGATTGTTTTGGCCCGGGCTAGGGAAGAAAATCCCAATCTTTTGGCCTCAATAATTCTCTTTTGCTCATGCGAGACTGGCCGGATTTCGCCGGAGAGGCCAAGTTCGCCAAAGACACATAATTTAGGATCTATCGCTTTATTTTTAAATGATCCGGCTATAGCCATTGCCACGGCCAAATCGACCGCCGGTTCTTTAATTGTAACCCCCCCGACAATATTAATAAACACATCCTGGTTGGCTAAGTTCAAACTGGCTCTTTTTTGTAAAATGGCGATCAGAAGTTGGAGGCGATTTAAATCAAAACCGGAAGCCCGGCGTTGAGGATAGCCGAAAATAGTGGCAGCGGTGAGAGCCTGAACTTCAACGAGAAAAGATCGCGTCCCTTCGATAGTCGCCGTCACCACCGTCCCCGGAACATTTTTCAGGCGTTCCTCTAAAAATAATTTGGAAGGATTTTTGACTTCTTCTAAACCTTCCTCTGTCATTGCAAAAATCCCAATTTCATCGGTGGCACCAAAGCGATTTTTTGCGGCTCTCAAGATGCGATTGTTGTGAAAACGTTCGCCCTCCAAATACAAGACGACATCAACTAAATGTTCTAACGTTCGTGGTCCGGCCACTGACCCTTCTTTGGTGACATGACCAATTAAAATGACGGTCGTCGAATTAGTCTTGGCCCATTGTTGAAGTCGAAGAGAGCACTCTCTTACCTGAACGATTGAGCCGGGGGTTGAGGGGAAATCGGATGAATAAATTGTTTGAATGGAATCAATAATGGCAATTGGAGGTTGTTCTTTTTGGCAAATATTGATAATTGAAGAAAGATCGATTTCGGTAAAGATTTTAATTTTATTTGACTTCAAGCCAAGCCGGTCAAAACGCATTTTAATTTGTTCGGCCGATTCTTCGCCGGAAACATATAAAACATGGTCAAGTTTATTAGCAACTTGTAAAACGAGCGTCGATTTACCTATACCCGGATCGCCGCCAAGCAAAATAACGGAGCCGGGGACGATTCCGCCGCCCAAAACCCGGTCAAATTCTCCGATTTTAGTTTGGATTCGTTGAAATTTTTTAATTCGAACTTTAGATAATTCTCGTACTTGGGATGGCAGATTTAATCCTGCCTTCATTCGGATTTCGGATTTTAAATTACGAAACTCCTTAAGAGTGTTCCATTGGCCACAATTGTCACATTTCCCCTGCCATTTTAAATACTCTTCGCCGCAATTAGAACAAACGAAAATTATCTGGTTATTTTGTCTCATTGCTTTTAGATTATATCATATTCATTAAAATTTTTTTAGAATCTCACAGATTTTCTCGCCATACGGCGATAATATGTGCGTGACTTCCCGGCCTAAATATTTTTTTCTGATCAATCCAGCGGCTACCAATTTTTTTGTATGCTCGGAAATGGTTTTAAAATTGGCTTGAAGTTTTTCGGCCATATTAAGCAAACTAATTTGTGGATTTTTCTGCACCATAAATAAAATCTCGATTCGCCAGTGATTAGCCGTCCCCCTAAAGATTCTTTCCAATTTTCGACTATCTTTCATTTTTCACCTCCTCTATTTAGTTTTGAGAATATAGATTATGCTTTCATGATATCTTTATCTTTTCTCACCGGGTAACGCTCTCCCAAACCCATGGTCAGGTTATCCATCTTGTGAGCAATAGCTTATTATACAAGTAATCTTATTATACAAGATTTTTTAAAACCCTCCAACATTCTGCAGAATATTGGAATATTCAATAAGATAATAAATGAGAATAAAAAGTCCAATATTTATGGAAGCTTGCAAGCATTGGATTTTGTAAGATCATTTAAAAAGTATTAAGATAAAGCCAATCCTGCCTACCAAAAGGGGAAGCAGACTTTGCCCATTTATCCGTAATCTAAAAGAGCGAACTCAATTTATTTGTGATCGAGACGGTCAAATTTGTCAGAAACGAAAACTTCGTCGGCAATGCCAAATCTACTGGCTGGGTCGGAATCGATTGAATTTCAAAAGCCCGAATTCTCGGGCTTTTTTCATCTCAGATCAATTTTTTACTTAACAATGATTCGACCAGTCAGTTTGGAATGGAGACTATCATAGTATACTTCTATCTTGTTTTACAATCTCAAATCCAAAATCTTTAATTGAATTTTAAAGCGGTCATTCCAAGTGTCTTCGTCAATTGTAAAAACCATATCGATGCTTTGGCCGATTGCCAATTGCTTAGCAAAAAAGCCTAAATCAAAACCAATAGCATCTATTTTGCCCACTTTCATCTTGAGGTGCCGATTGTCTTTACCCACGGTCCTTGCCTCGGAAATTGTTGCTTTTTCGACCATGAAAACCGGTCGGGGATTACCCAGTCCGTAAGGTTCAAATTTTTGAACATTTTTTAATAAATCAAGATTTATATCATCGATATTTATTTTGGCATCAATAATAATTTTGGGCACTAAATCTTCATCTTTGAGTTTTGATTCGGCGATTTCTAATAATTTGTCATAAAGATTGGAAAGATGATCTAATTCCAAAGTCAATCCCGCTGCCCGTTTATGACCACCATAACGAAGCAGATATTTTTTGGAAAAATCTAAGGCTTCAATAATATTATAGGCATCAATGGAGCGGGCCGACCCGCGCAATTCTTTTTCGCGGCGCTCGCAAACAATCACCGGCCGGGTAAATTCTTCCATTAATTTACCCGCAACCAAACCAATTATTCCTTGCGGCCAATTTTTACCATCAACCAAAATAATTTTCTTTTTATCCAAACCGTCACGGCAAACCTTCTCCCGAGCCTCTTTCAAGACGCGGTCCAACTCGGCTTGACGACGACGATTAATTTTGTCCAATTTTTCAGCCAACTCACTTGCCTGGCGTTGGTTTTTGGTGGTTAATAAATAAAAACTTTCATTAGCGTGAGCCATTCTTCCCGGAGCATTGAGTCTTGGTCCAATTTGAAAACCAACGGTATAAGTATCAATATTTTCGGGCAGAATGGCGGCTTTTTTATACAATTCTTGTAAACCCATACGTTTGGTCTTCTGTAAAACAACCAGACCCCATTTGGCAAAAATTCGATTTTCATCAACGAGGGGAACAATATCGCAAATGGTGGCAATCGCCACTAAATCCAAGGACCATTTTAAATAAGCCGTATTGATTTTTGGTATTTTTTGCGCCAGGGCTTGGAGAAGTTTAAAAACGACGCCGGCAGCCGAGAGTTCCCGAAAGGGATATTTATCTCCTTTCTGCTTGGGATCTAAAATAAGACATTTTGGCAAGTTTTTACCCACCTCATGATGATCAACAACAATCGTTTCAATCTGATTTCGACTCGCATAATGAATCTCATCAATATTTCTGACACCCAAATCAATAGTTATCATTAAAGTCACCCCTGCCTTTTTGAAAAGCTCAATCCCCTCTTGGTTTAAACCATAGCCCTGCTGGCGGGTAGGAATAAAAACTTCCACCTGACAACCAAGGGATTTCAAAATCTCGTAAAGCAAGACCGTTCCTGGTATGCCATCAGCGTCATAGTCACCAAAAAGACCGATGGTTTCTTTATTTTTCACTGCTCGTAAAATTCTTCGGACAACTTCTTTCATATTCTTCATCAAAAAAGGATTGTGCAATCCCTTTTCAAAATCAGGCTGTAAAAAAGAGCCCCAAAGCTCTTTTTTGATTTTCCGATTCAAAAGCAGTTGTTCAAGCAAATTATTTGATTTTTTAGGTAAAATCAACCATCTTTTTGCCATAATATTTCTGATTTCTATTTAAAAAAAACTTTACCCTCAACTCTAACATCAGCGTATTCATGAACTTCATCTTGGTGAACAGCCAAAAGCTGCTTGAGAGCCTCTAATTGATCGGCAACCGAACGAGTGGTGTCCAATTTTACAAACCATCCGTGGTCGGTCACCGCCTCGACCTGGAAAATAGTCTCATTGATAGCAAAATAAACAATTTTAAAACCAAAAGCATCAGCAAATTTATTGGCAAAATTCTGAATAAATTCAATAAAATTAGGGCTGACAACCTGCTGACCTAGTTGGATATTTAAATTTTTATTGTCTTGCACCAGCGGAAGATCTGTCTGACCCTGCAACTGGCTAAAGGCAATCCCTTTTTGATTCACTAAATATTGTTGATTGTTGGTCTGCCAAATCAGTGAGGCTTGATTTGGCTGAACCACAATTTTTAAAGTATCGGGAAGCCCCCTAATGATCTGGACCTGGCTGATTTCAGGATGAGAGGCCAAAATTTCTGATTTAATTTGGGAAATTTTAATAAAAAAAATGTTTTGGCCTTTCAGGCTGGTTTGATCGAAATTATCTAAAGTCATCCCGGTAAAAGTGACGTTTTTAATTTGAAAAAATGAGGAATAAAATAGCCAATAAACTGCGCCACCGACAATTAAGAAAATAATTATCGTCACAACCACAAAACGAGGTAATCGTTTTTTATTTTTGGGTTGAGGCGGATTAAAGATTTTTGGCGGAGATCCTAACACCATCCCTCCCTTTACCATTGACCGACGTATTCAATTTCTTCTTCCAAAACAATATTAAATTTCTGGCTGACTCTTTCCCTCATCTCTTCAATGAGACTGCGAATTTCCGAGGCTTTGGCGCCATCACTATTTAAAACAAAATTAGCGTGTTTTTCAGACACCACGGCAGCGCCAATTTTCAACTTTTTGGCGCCTGCCTGATCCAGCAAATAACCTGCCCTTCTTTCTCTGGGTAATTCCGGCATTCCCCGGGAACCCTTGCCGGTAATATTTTTTAATTCTGCGGGGATCGGATTCTTAAAAATACAACCAGCTGAAAGCCCAATTGGTTGAGTTTTTAAACGATCTTTTTTATAACTATTTAATTTTCTCATAATCTCTTCTTTTCGATTTTGGGAAAATTGAAAACGGACCGACAAAATAACCGGCTTAAATCTCGATTTATTTTTTTTTAATTTACTGGATCGATATTCGAAATCCATCCATAATCTGTCAAATTGAAAAATTTTGGGAATATTATCTTTGGGATCAATCTTGAGAACTGTCAGATTTTTAACATAATCACCAATTGATTGACCATAAGCGCCAGCATTGCCGTAGACAGCCCCTCCCACCGTGCCCGGAACGCCATAGAGAAATTCCGGGCCCGATAAATCATTGGCCGTTGTTTCCATAATTAATCTTGCCAGCGATACGCCCGAATCAACAATTACCTGACTTTTTTCTTTCAAAACCGCAATGTTGGCGGTTGAGTTTTTAATCACCAATCCCGGCAAGCCATAATCGGAAAACAAAATATTGGAGCCGCCTCCCAAAATAAAATAAGGAATTTGGCAGGCAACACTGGCTCTCACGGCTCTGACTAAACTCTCAATTTTTTTGGCCTCGAAAAAATAATCGGCGACCCCGCCTACTTTTAAAGAAGTATAATCCCGCATTACCACTTGTTCGCGAATTTCTGGTAAAATTTCCGTAATTTTTTTAACCTTCACTCAATCTCCTCACGGCTTTTTTAATGCCGCCAATAATGAATAGCCTAATTTGTAAATATCCCCCGCGCCCATGGTAATAATTAAATTTTGACCATCGGCTGAATCAACAATCTCTCTGATTATTTTGGACCAATCGCTGATAAATCTTACATTACGCTGATTTTGGTGAATGGCTTCCGCCAGTTGTTGGCCGCTGATGGTCGCTTCCGTCTCCCTTTGAGAAGCATAGATTTCGGTAATGATGACTTTGTCGGCGGTTTTAAAAGCCGTGGCAAAGTCCTTTAAGAGTTCTTTGGTGCGGGAGTAGGTGTGGGGTTGGAAAATACACCAAATTTTATGGGAAGGAAATTTTTTTCTGGCCGCCGCTAAAGTCAGGGAAATTGAATGAGGGTGATGAGCATAATCATCGATAATGACCGTGTTACCGATTTGGCCAATCAGTTCAAAACGGCGTTTGACGCCCACAAAATCAGCCAGGTTTTTTTTAATTAATTTTTCTTCGAGGCCAATTTTTAGACAGGTGATAATGGCGGCCGTAGCATTTAAAATGTTAGCTTGACCGGGGACCTTTAATTTGAAGGGGCCAATAATTTCTTCCTGATGTTTCAGGGAAAAAATTGTTCCCTCGTCATTTTCCTGATAATTGCTGATTTGCCAAAGGGCTGGAGAAAAACCATAAGACTCAATATGGCGATCAGCCAAAGAACGCTGAAGTTTTTTCGCTTTTGGATAATCAGTACAAAGAACGATAAAACCCTTACGGGGAAGACGACAGGCAAATTTATAAAAAACATTGAAGACCGCCTCTTCAGAAGCAAAAATATCAGGATGATCCATTTCAATACTGGTAATTATTTCTATAGCCGGTGAAAGATCAAAAAATTTAGATGAGGAATCTTCCGGACTTTTACGATATTCATCGGCTTCAACGACAAAATAATCGCCCTTGCCGGCATGGCCAGTCGTTCCCAAAGATCTGACTTCGCCCGCCCCGATGATGAAGCTTGGATCAAGATTGGCTCTCGTCAAAAGAAAACTAATCATGGCGGCTGTGGTTGTCTTGCCGTGAATCCCGGCAACCGCAATTACCTGCGAATCCCGAGCAAAAAAAGCCAAGGCTTCGGAATAAGACATAATTTCCAGATGTTTCTTTTTAGCCTCTTTAACTTCAATGTTATCTTTGCCATAGGCGGCCGAGACAACGACAAGATCAAGCTTATTGGAAATATTTTGACTATCAAAAGAATTCACTTTGATGTCCGCCTTGGCCAAGGTTTTATCCGTCACGAAGGATTCGTCAATATCAGAGCCGGAAACTTCATAACCCTTTTCTTTGGCCAATAAAGCCAAAGCGGTCATACCAACCCCTTTGATACCAATAAAATGGATTTTTTTAATCATTTTTCTCTCAGGACTATTTTAGCGCAATCTCTAAACTAAATCCAGCTTTTAAGCCACATTCGATGATAAAATTGATCAGAGGAAATTGGCCAAGCCATCCAAATAGGCAAAAAGTAAAAAAATAGAAAAATTAAAATGAGAAAATAAATGAAGACTATTAGTTTGCCAAAATTATCTTTAAAAAGTTTTTCCAAAAGATAAGCGGTACCTAAACTAACAAAAACAAAGGCCGACAGCGCATGATAGTAAAAAAGAACTCTTCTGAAAAAAGCCCAGGGTAAAAGAAAGATTAAAAAACTGCCCAAAATAATAGCCGCCGAGGTGTCTTTTTTGTAAATCCTCCAAATAAGTATCGGCACCACTAGCAAAGAAGACCACCAGGCTAAGGGATTGCCCAAGCCAACAATACCAAGGTAATGACCATCAATATCCTTAAAATAAAACCAAATTGGCCTGAGAAGCAAAAACCAAGTCCACCATTTTGAACCGTAAGGATGACCTTCCTTTAAGGTCAAATTATAATTTAAAGATTGCTGGTGCCATTCCAAGACTTTGGCAAAAAAATGGCTATTAGCCGGGAAGTTGAAAAGAAAAAAAGCCAGATATATTAAAGTTGGCAAAACAAGAATGAAAATTAAAAATTGCCAAATGATTTTTTTGAGCGGTATTTTTTTAATAAAAATTATTAAAAGAAATGTCAAAAACAATAAACCGGCAATATATTTGACTGAGGCCGCCAAACCCAAAGATAAACCGGCAAGAACTAAATAAATTAATTTTTTGCTATTGGCAAATTTAAGAAAACTCCAAAAGCCCAAAAGAGTAAAGAAGATCATGAAAATATCCATTAAACCAACTCGGGAATAAACTAAAATTAAACCATCGAGAGCCAAAATTGCCGCGGCTAAAAGGCCAACAATTTTGCCCCCCTCGCCGTCTGCTGGCTTTTTTAATTCTTTGCCAGTTAAATAACCTAAAAGTATAACCGCGGCGCCAAAAATTGCTGACATTATCCGCCAGCCAAATTGGGTATCCGAGAAAATTTTAATTCCCAAAGCAATAATCAATTTGCCAAGCGGTGGATGAATATCAAAAAAAGAAGTCCCGGATAAATAATTTTTGGCAAAATGGACAAAATAGACCTCATCAAAAATTTCTTCTCTAATTGCTCCCAAGTGCCAAATTCTCAGCAAGAAACTGCCGACAATTAAAATGGCGAGAAAAAACCAAGGACGCTCCAAAATTTCCCGGCTGCAAAATGATTTAATTGTATTAAGTTGTTTTAAAATTGGCTGAAGCGTCATGGGCGGATTCAAAAATAATATCAATAATTTCCTCAATGGCTTGGGGTTGAAAAAAACGGTGAGCATGATGGCCGAGAAGTTTTCTCAGTTCCTCATCGGACATTAAATTATCAATAATCGAAAGCAGCGAACTGGCAGTTAAGTTTTTTTCACTCAAAACCACGGCGGCATTTTTATCTTGAAAAACTTTGGCATTGGCCTCTTGATGTTCACTGACTTCGGCTTTTAAAGGAATAATAATTGACGGTTTGGAACAGGCAGCAATTTCCATCAATGTCCCGGCACCCGCGCGAGAAATCACCAAGTCAGCATCACGCATTAGCGCCGGCATTTGGTCAGAAAATTCATAAAGATGATAGTTTGATTGAGCCTTTTTGATCTCGGGGATTTTTGGGAATTTAGCAAAATCTTTCGCGCCGACTAAATGATAAACTTCATATTTTTCTAAAAGATTGGGTAATATTTCTAAAATAATTTGATTAATTTTTGCTGAGCCCTGCGAACCGCCCGTAATTAAAATTTTTAATTTTTCTCCACTTTTAAGCGGGGGCTGCAAAAATTCGGGATTAACCGGAGTGCCGGTATAAACTAATTTTTCTAAAATCAGGTTATCTTGATTCTGATAATATTCAATCGGGAAACCAAGGCAAATTTTAGTGGCTTTTCTTGACGCCCACAAATTGGCCCGGCCCATCATGACATCCGATTCGTGAATAACTAAGGGAATTTTAAAAAAACCCAACCAAAAAATAATGGGGAAAGTGACATAGCCGCCTTTGGCAAAAATAACATCCGGTCTAAAAGAAATTATAATGAAAAAAGCCTGAATAATACCAATTAAGGTTTTAAAAATGTCCCAGTAATTAGAAAAAGAAAAATAGGGTCGGGACTTACCAACCATTATGCCCCGGAAGGGTATGGGAAAATCGCTTCGGCATTTTTGAATTAAATCTTTTTCAATCCCCTGACGTGATCCCACATATAAAATTTTTGCTCGGCGATTGCGAATAAGACTTTTGGCGATAAGAATGATTGGCCAAGCGTGGCCGGCTGTCCCTCCGCCAGTTAGTAAAATACGCATTATGTCTCCGTCTTTTGACAAAACTTAGAAATATTTAAGAGAATGCCCACCGCCAATAAAGTAACGATTAGCGAAGAACCGCCATAGGAAATAAAGGGTAAAGTAATCCCGGTTAAGGGCACCAAATTGAGCATTGCCGCAATATTAATAAAAGCCTGCAAAACTATCCAAGAAGTGATGCCGATCGCTAAATATTTGGCAAAATGATCGGGTGCCTCTCGGGCTATTTTAAATCCTCTGACGCCAATAAAAAGGTAAGCCAATAAAACTAAACTGGCTCGAAGAAAACCCAATTCTTCGGCAATAATGGCAAAAATAGAATCAATATGCGGTTGAGGCAAATAAAGATATTTCTGTTTACTTTGCCCAAAACCTAAACCCCACCAGCCGCCGGAACCTATGGCAATTAAGGCCTGATTGATGTGATAGGCGGCGCCAAGAGTCTGTTGGTTGGGGTTCAAGAAAACCAAAAAGCGCTGCATTCGATAAGGAGCCAGTTTAACAAGAATGACAAAAAATATTAAAGCGCTAATTGTCGCCAGGCCCAAATGAGTGTAACGGGCGCCAGCGACAAAGAAAATGACGACGGCTGTCAAAATAATCACACTTAATGTTCCCAAATCTGGCTGGCTCATAATGAGAAAACCCAAAACCACCATTAAGAAAATGAAGGGCAAAAATCCGGAAGAAAAATCTCGCACGCCTTCGCCTTTTTTCTCCAGCCAAGAAGCAAAATAGATAATAAAGGTTAATTTAACCAATTCGGAAGGCTGGAAAAGGAATTTGCCGAAATTAAGCCAGCGATGAGCGCCGCCCAATTCTTTACCAATCCCCGGGATAAAAACCCCGATAAGCATAATAATGGTGATTAAAAAAAGAATCAGGGAATATTTGCGCCAGAAGCGATAATCTATAAAATAACCCACCAACAGGGCGATTAAGCCAACGACAAAAGCGATAATTTGATGGCTAACATAATAAAAATCGCTCCCGAAACGCTCCGCCGAAATAACAATGGAGGCCGAAGAAATCATAATGATGCCAAAAAGACACATTAAAAACACAATTAAAGCCAAAAGATAATCAGGTTTACCCGGTCTGATTCTCATAACTTATTCACCTCGGTTTTAAAAATTTTGCCTCTTTCTTTGTAATTTTGAAAACGATCAAAAGAAGCAGAAGCCGGTGAAAGTAAAACGACCTCCCCGGGCCGAGCGTTTTTCTGAGCAATTTTGATTGCCTCGCTCATTGATTGGATTTCCTCAATAATTTTAATCTCACTCTTGGTAATTTCTTTGATGATGCGTTTGGCAGTTAAACCAATGGGAATAATCATTTTAACCCTGCTCTGAGAGATAACTTTTCCCAATTCTTGATAATCGGCTCCCTTTTCAGAGCCGCCCAACAGGAGAATTAAGGGTTCTGCAAATGATTGGATTGCGGCAATGGTAGTCTCGGGCGTGGTCGAAAAAGAATCATTATAGAATTTAACGCCACCGACTTCGCGCACAAATTCTAAACGATGTTCTAATCCGCGAAAGTCTTTAACGGCTGATTTAATCGCTTCGATGTCCGCGCCGGCAAGAAAACTGGCAGTAATGGCGGCGGCGATGTTTTCCAAATTATGAGCCCCCCGAAGTTGAATTTGTTCAGTTTTAATAATGGGATAATCATTATCTTCGGTCCTTAAAATTAACTCATTATTTAATAGAAAAGTCCCCAAGTCAACAGATTTCCGCCGCGAAAACCAGTAAATTTTCGCCAAGGTGGAAGAAGCAAATTCAATGCTGGTCAAATAATCAGCGTTAATCACCGCGAAGTCTTTTGGACTTTGATATTTGACAATATTCCGTTTAGCCTCGACATACTCTTTCTCGTCTCGGTGATAATCGAGATGGTCTACTTTGATATCTAAGATTACAGCAAGGTGAGGTGAGCGATCTAAATCCTGAAGTTGAAAGCTTGATAATTCCAAAACAACAAGATCAGTTTTGGTTAGTTTATCTAAAAATTCTATGGGTGGATGGCCAATATTACCGCCTATGTAAATATTTTTTGGAGTTTGAGATTGAGAATTTGTTTGAAATTTGACATTTGGGTTTTGGAATTTCCGCTTTAATATCTCCCCGATTAAAGCGGTGGTTGTTCCTTTGCCTTTAGTGCCAGTAATGCCGATGATAGGGCAGGGGCAGAGTGAAAAAAATAGTTTAGTTTGCGAAGAAATTTCCACGCCTGAATTTTTTGCTTCTTGAATTTTGGGATGGAGATAGGGGAGACCGGGGGTGCGAAAAACGGTCGCAAAATCTTCGAGATGATCCAAATAATGCGGGCCGAGCCGAAACTGCACCGGCAGATTTTCCATCTGACGATAATACTTGCCTAACTCTTCCCTACTCTTTTGATCACAAATAACAACTTTAGCCTTTTGCGCGATTAGATACTTAACCAGGGCGAGATTCTCCTCACCCAGACCCAAAACACCAACTTTTTGATCTTGAAAGTTATTCAGCTCCATTTCCGCCATTTCGGCAGGAGTTAATTTGCCTTCGGAAACCAGCCGATTGAATTTTTCCGCCTCGGCGCGCTCCTCTTCCGAAGCACCGCCTTCAATTTCTTCATCCACCTTGATCCTTTTTCTTAATTTATTTATCCACAACTTGACATTTTGAGCAATCTGTGCTAATCTGTAATTAATCACGCCCGGTAGGTTCGCCTGCCGGGATATTTTATACCGGCCGCATCATACCGGCCGCATCATTTCTTTATCTCAGTTTTAAGTTGATTTACTGAACAAAGAAACAATCCCCTCTTGAAATCCTCATATTCTTTCCCTTTGCAACCAGGTGCGAAGACAACTATTACTTGTTTACCCCTTTTAATTAATTCATCGGCCACGATGGCGTAATCACCGTCCCCGCTAAATAGAATAATACCATCAATTGAATCTATGTTTTTCATGATATCAATCGCAATTTCACAATCAAAATCACACTTCCGTCTGTAAATAGGCAGTTCCATAGCCACTTTAAGCTGTTTGGCGATCTCTGAGTTCGACTGTTCTAAACCATCGCAAATTCTGTGTAATTCTTGTAAGAATTCTTTAAAATGAGATCGGTCAAGAGATACGGGGACCCATTTGACACTTTTAGAGACAACTTTATAACCAATTTTTTTAATTTGGTAGTTGAAATTTTTTGATTGACGATTATTATCAAGACCAAAATAAAATTTTATTTCCTTAATTTGCGAGTATTTTTTTAAATAATTGTAAAGCTTCTTAGGATCAATCTCCCACTTTAATTTGGAAAACCACCCGTAAACATTTGCCCAATCAATAATTACTAACGTTTCTCCTTTTAATTTAAAAATCTTTTCTTCGTACCTCATACTTTGTACTTATTCTCTCATCCCAATGATCGCCGCTGAGGCCGGCACCGCCGCGCCCTCTTTACGAAAACTGCCATAAAGTCCGTTCAAACAGGCCGGACAATCACCAGCAACCTCGATATTATCTGCCGCCACCGCGCCTTTTTTCAAATCAAACAGAATCGCTTTTCTTAAATCAACATAGCCATCGTGATTACGAACCAAGGTCGCCGAAGGGTAATATTCTTGGAATTTTTGTAAAACTGCTTTTTTAACGATAAAATGTTTTTGACAAATTCCCGGCCCAAGGGCAAAGATCAAATCTCGAGGGTCTGAGCCTAAATTTTTCAATTTCTCAAGTAAGTTGTCGACAATTTGGGCAATTATCCCTCGCCAGCCGGCATGAACGAGACCGACAATTTCTCTTATCGGATCATAAACAAAAATCGGGAAACAATCAGCCACCGTCACCATTAGATAAACCCCTTTCTCCTTGGTGATCAAACCATCGGTCTGATCAATAGCGCTAGCCAAATCCCGAACGCCTCGACCTTTTTCTTCTTTAGCCACAGTGGTAATTTTCGAACCGTGAACAAGTTTGGCAACCACCAGATCATCTAAATTAATCTTTAAACTTTGACAAAACTGCTGGCGATTTTTGATAACCTCTTCATCGGGTAATCGTCCAAATCTCATGTCGCCATAATTTCTAGTGGAGACACCGCAAATAAGAGGAAATTTTTCTAATAGCGAAAACTTGAAGAAACGCTCTCCCATGAATTTATTCTATCAAAAAAGACGCCGGAAAAGTAGTCTAAAGGTTACCTAATATCTAATTTTCTTGAATATCTTGATAAAATTTCTGCTTGGCATCAGAAGCTAAATCTTTGGTCACTGCTTTAAGATAATCATCAACAATTTTATTGGACTCAAATTCGAGCACCTGCTTAAGATAAGTCTGGTTAAAATTAGATTCCAGATATTTTTGGATGTTCTGAGGCGTCAAGTCTTCAACCGAAGCCCGCTCTATTAAGAGACGTTTAAGAATGGCCATGGTCACGATTTTTCCTACCTCTAAAATCTGGCTTTCTGCTTCTTCTTGAGTAAAACCAATTTTAACCAAAGATTTTTTGATAATTTCTAAATTTTCTGGAAAATCTTTGATCATCCTTACTCCGTCACTCGCCTACCCGTCATTTGCGTCAGAGCCAACATAAAAAATTGGGGGTCGCCCTTCTCCCATAAACTAGCTAATTCTTTTGGTAATGATCTTTGCAATTCTTCTTCATTCGCCCGTATCCACTCTTGTCCATTGGTGACTGGATTAGATTCGGACTCCTTTTCCATAATGGGGGCTGTTTCCATCAATCTCCTTTCTATTTATTTTTAGCATTTCTTGCTCATTGAGACTTCATCCCCTACCAATTAACGCCACCATCAGGCCGATGGTGGCCATCACCGCGGCAATCACCCAAAATCGCATCGTCACTTTGGTTTCCGGCCAACCTAAGGCTTCAAGATGATGATGCAAGGGCGCGGAAAGAAAAACTTTTTTCTTAAAGAATTTTTTGGCAAAAATTTGAATCATCACTGAGAGTGCTTCGATTATAAAAACAAAACCAATAATTGGTAAGACCGCGACTGAATTGGTCAAGAAAGCAATCACTCCTAAGGTAACCCCCAATGACATTGAACCAGTGTCACCCATAAAAAAACGGGCCGGGTAAATATTAAACCAAAGAAACGCTAGCAAAGCGCCCTCAATTGTCCCACAAAATGCCGCCACGGCAATTTTCCCCTCTACTAAAGCGATGATTGAATAAGCAGCGTAAGCAATGGCCAATGTCCCTCCTGCCAAACCATCCAAGCCATCGGTTTCGTTAACAGCAAAACCCATAAAAACAATGGTTAAGATAAATAGAGGAATATACCACCAACCCAAAAAGAAATCGCCGACTCCCGGAATATGAAAAACATCCCAGCCGAGTTTAAAGAAAAACCACCAGGCGCCAACCGCGGCAATCGCCAGATAAATTAGAAATTTAAAGCGAAATCTCAGACCAATCCCCTGAGGTCCTCTTCCCCGGATATTAGCGAGATCGTCAATTGCGCCAATAATGCCGGTGACCACTAACGCAAATAAAGGCAACCAGGTGCCGGCGCGAGAAAAGTTAAAAAGCACGGTAATCACCGCCACCGTCATCCAAATTAAAAGGCCGCCCATTGTCGGGGTATCGGCTTTATTTTTATGCAACGAATAAAAAATCGGCGCCTGCGATTCATCATAGCCAGTTTTACGAATGCGCTTGCCGAGCCGATTTCGATACAAAAAATCAGTAAAAAGAGGCGTCCAAATAATGGCGATAATAAAAGACAAGGCGGTAAGCCAGAAAATTTTCGCTAAGTTAGGAAGATAAAGTTGGATACTCTCCATGATAAAGGTAAAATGCCAAGGACAAAATTTTGGAATTAATTTTATTTTTTAGCCATTTTGAATTTTGAATTATCTTTCCCGCAGCGCGGCGACTATTTCCTCCAGCGCGAGGGCCCTTGAGGCCTTTACTAAAATTATATCACCTTCTCTAATCTCATTCAAAAGATAATTGATGGCTTCATTTTTGTCGGAAAAATATTGATCGGCATCATAATCTTTGGCAAGATCACCAATCGCCACGGTTTGGTTGGCAATCGCTCGAGAATATTCACCAATGATTTGATGGGCTTTTTGGCTGATCGTGCCCAACTCGAGCATATCCCCCAAAACAGCAATTTTTCTTTTGGCGGGCAAAACTTTCAAAGTATCGAGGGCGGCTCTCATTGAAAGAGGATTGGCATTATAACAATCATCAATAATAAGACTGCCGTTTTTTCCGGCTAAAACTTCCAGGCGATGTTTTTCGGGTTTGATATTTTTGAGGCCGTCAATAATTTGGGCTGGGGAGAGACCAAAGATATCACCGACAGCCGTTGCCGCCAGCGCCGGATAAATATTAGTTTGACGACCTAAAGTTTTGGTGGCGGCTAAAAACTTGACTTTTCCGGTAACAATCTGGAATTTAGTTAAAGGTTGCGGCCGCTTATCGACATCTAAAATTTCGGTGGTGATATTCTTAGCCGTAATCTCCGCCTTCTCATTTAAGGCTAAGGTTTTTGTTTGCCAAGAAGTCTTTGCGGCTATTTTCTTTAAAACTTCGTCATCAATATTTAAGACTGCCCAACCGTCCGACGGCAGGGCGTTTAAAAGTTCGGCTTTTTCGGCGGCAACTTTTTCGATCTCGCCAAAGGCTTCGATATGAGCCGGGCCAATGCTGGTCAAAACAGCAATATTAGGTTTAACAAAAGAGGTTAAATATTTAATATCCCCGGGTTTATCGGCAGCCATTTCCAAAACAAGGATTTTAACCCGCTTGCCAAAAAGCGCTTTAAATTTGCCCGCGAGCAAAACTGGCAGCCAACCCAACCGGCTATTTGGCGATTGCCTCATCCCTAAAATTGCTAACGGTACTCCTGTCTCATTATTGAGATTACCTTCGGCTTTTCTAACCGCAGCGCCATACTTTACCCGCAAAACCTCAAAAATCGCGTTTTTGGTTGAGGTTTTGCCCACCGAACCGGTGACAGCAATAATTTGCGGTTTAGCCCGATTCAGATACCATTTAGCCCAGAAGCGAAGATAGCATTGTAATAATTTTGCAAACAAGGTATTAGACTCCGTTAATTTATTCTTCACCATGTACCAATCTCTTAGAAGCTGTTCTCCATTATATCTTAAATATTGACTTTCGTCGAGAGTTGGCTATAATAAAGTGTGCTCCAGCCGAAATTCTGGTGACGGAGGAAACGCTGGATGCGACCAAGCACGAGACGGAAGATTCTTCGTTTAGGTAAGAAGCTCGGTAGATCACCTCAAGTTGTAATTCTCATTCTTCCGGGTCAACCGCCGGGAAAGTATTTCCCAGAACACGACCGCCGGATCATCAAAGCCCTAGAAATCTGGCAAGACTGTCTGTCTCTACCTTGTCAAGTAAAAATCCTTTGTACTTCGGGTACCCCGGATAAGAATGGTTTGATTTGCGCCCATTATATGAAAAACCAGTTGATCCATTATGCCAGGGCGTTGAGGCTGGGGAATGTCGAACCCTTCATCGAGATCGGCGAAACCCAAAGCGGTAGCACTGCCGGTCAAATCCTCCATTCTAGGGATGACCTCCTCCAACGCCACCCCGATCTCGTCATCCTTATCTCTAACTGGCCGCATCTCTTAGTAGCGGCTTCTTACTTTAAACATCTTATCCCTGAAATCCGTTTTGTCAAAGAATGGTCAAAACCTTGGGATGGCTGCATTGGCATGAAACGGTGGCCCTTCCTCCTTCGTGAGATTTGTCATTACTGGGCGAGTATGACCATTGACCGCTCAGGCCGTCATTTCGAGAATGTTGTTTCTGACTCCATTCGCCGCTGGTCGCAGCTAACCTATCCTCCCATCCCCCCCTCAGAATCTTAAACTTCCAATCTCCAGACCACCACTTAGGTGGTCTTTTGATTATTGATTTGGTGGAACTCTAAAATATTCCAACAACCATTTAGCCATTTCGCCAAATGTCGGCGCCGCGGAACTTTCCGCCCATTCGACATT
>Ga0272448_1003744_pt1 | contig 17854 bp, 21 predicted proteins | sample YNPCB0191_FD_202220 | JGI IMG/M metagenome (GOLD analysis project Ga0272448, IMG submission 202220) | Hot spring sediment microbial communities from Yellowstone National Park, WY, United States - YNP-CB-019-1 | ecosystem: Environmental > Aquatic > Thermal springs > Hot (42-90C) > Sediment... | reverse complement strand
AAAAAGTAGTAGTTGTCGTACCTATTACACTTAAAGCATTTACTCTTTCAAAAGAAATTAAAAGGAAGATTATAAAAGACAATGAAAAAATTAATTTTTTATTCATTTTTCTAACACCTTCCTTATCTTATCGCTGTATTCTTTTAGGTAGCAGATAGAAACAACTCCTACCCTTCTTTGAGAAACTTTACCAGCTTTAACCAAGCCAAAAATATACTTAGAAACAGTATTTCTGTTAGCACCAACTTTCTTGGCTATGTCAGTTATAGTCAACCCTTCTGGGTTTTCCTTCAGCACTTCCAGGATTTTCTCTTCCAGCATTTAAACACTAATGCTAAGCATAATGCCTAATATTAAGTTTGGCTTTTTGACAATATAAAAACGAAGGATAGTTTCTGGTTGAAAATTTTTATAAATAGCATTATGCTGTTCATTAAGCTAAGCATTAAGACTAGCTTTTAGATTATTAACTATTGGTTGTTAATAACGATTTTGGTATATTATAATATACCAAAAATTTAAATATAGGTAAAGTACAATATACTAATATGCTAAAAGAAGATTTAGAAAGGTTTAACGAATGGTGGTTTACAGGAAAAGTGAGGAAAGAATTAGCCTTACCTTTTAAAAGATATGCTTTCTCAAAAGCCCTAGAAAGCTTGAAGGACAGACAAATTTTGATAATTACAGGCTTAAGGAGAGTAGGAAAGAGTACGCTTTTGTACCAGATCATAGAAAAATTGTTAGAAACAGAAAAGCCAGAAAAAATTCTTTACTTTTCTTTTGAAGAATCTAAGGAAAACCTAAAAGAAGTTCTAGAGTTCTACGAAAAAAGAATTTTGAAAAAACCTTTTGAAGAGGCAGGCAAAGTTTTTGTGTTTTTTGATGAAGTTCAGTATGTTGATAATTGGTCTTCAACTCTTAAGCAATTTTATGATTTATATCCAAACTTGAAGTTTTTTGTTTCTGGATCTTCTTCTTTACTTCTTTCAAAGGAGGCCTTAGAAAAGTTAACAGGAAGGTTTTTCTTTCTTGAACTCAAACCTCTAAAGTTTTTAGAATTTTTAGAGATGAAAGGTGTAAAGTTGGAAAAGGTGGAAGTGTCTCCAAGAAGAATTGAAACTTATTTTTTAGATTACTTGAGAAAGTCAGGATTTCCAGAAATCGTTGATTGGGAATCTGAAATTAAAATTGCAGAATACGTTAAAAATTCTGTGATTGATAGGGTAGCATTTAGAGACATACCATTATTGTTTAAAACAAGAGATATGAGTTTGTTAGAGAGGATAACAAAACTAATTCTTTCAGCTCCAGGCAGCATCCTAAACATAAACTCTCTATCAAAAAGTTTAGGCGAAAGCAAAATAACAGTTTCAAATTACTTAAAGTTTTTAGAAACATCGCTTTTGATAAGATCGTTAGCTAATTTCAGGCCTGCATTCTCTTCTTTTTCTAGAAAATTAAGAAAGTATTATCCAGCAACAACGTCTCTAATCTTCTCGTATTCAAAAGAAAACTTTGAAGCTAATTTTGGAAAGGTTTTGGAAACATATGTTGTCAATACCTTAAGCGCTGAGTATTATTTTAGAAAGGAGAAAAAGGAAATAGACATAATTCTTAAAAACAAAAGGCTATTGCCAGTAGAAGTTAAGGAGAGTGTGAATGAAGAAGATGTAGAAAAATTTTCAAGACTGGTAAAGTATGTTAACGCTGAAAAAGGCATAATGGTATCTTTAAGCCAAGAGTTTGAGAAGGAAGATGTTAAAGTAATCCCAGCATACTTGATTGAAAAGATTTTGGTAGACGAGTTTTTGAAAATTATTTAACTTCTAAAAGCGAGTATACTCTTTTTCTAAACTTTGGCGGAAAATGCTTTAAGTATCTTTCTAATTTTTCCTTTTTTACTCGTTTTTTAATTTCTTTTAAAACATCCTCTGCAGGAATTTCGTTGAAGTAAACAAGGTCTAGTAAAGTCTTCTCTACATCAGCTACAGGAACGAAAAAGTTTTCATACTTAAAGTAATCAAATCCAAAGAAGTACTTTTGCCTTATTCTATGCAGGACTACATTACTACCAAGAATTTTTCTTATACCAACTCTCACTTTTTTTGTTGTAACGATAATAACGTTCGTTTCTTGTTCCCAAAGATCGTGGAAACTTAGAGCTTCCTGTAATCCTATATAAGCAGGCTTGAAGCAGAAGACAGCAACAATAGGATCTTCATAAAAACTGTACCAACCCTTTGTAATTCTTTTTATTTCACCTTTCTTGACAAGGTTGTGTAATAACAAATGACTGTAACTTTTATTTTTCACTATCAGCTCTACATCCTTTGCTCTAAAGACTGGAGTATTCCTTAAAATTTCTCTTATTTTATTCAAGTGCATCATTCTACCCATTTTCTTATCACTTCCATCATATCTTCTAGCCTTGGAACACTTCCAGAAATTATTAAAGCTTTTAATTCTTTTTCATCCACAGGCTTTACAAATTCTTTTATTAACCTTCTTAGCGCATCCTTTACTTTCTCCTTTTCTTCAACGAATTTCAATAGGAAGAAAATATCATACAAATCTCTAATTTTTTTTCTTTTAAGGTATGCAGAAATCTTTTCTTCAATAACCTCTTCTGGTCTTAACGTGTTTACAAGAATAGAAGTACCGTCGCTCATCTCAAAAGTTTTTGTAACAAAGTTTTTAATATTCTTAAAAATAACCTCAAACCTAATTACAACGCCTGAATAGGAAAACTTGGCAAAAACAGAATTGTTTGTTTTCTTAAATTTCTTAACGATAAATCCTTTCCCTTTCAAATTATCCAAAAATTTTTCCATACGCTCTTTTGCACTAAGCGGAAGATAAACGTCAACATCTTCAGAAAACCTGTTGCTTCCGTAACACCGCCATATTGCGGTACCACCATGAATTACTGCAGCAGTAAAATTATCGTACATCTCCATAACTAACATGTCTTGGGCTAGTGCTACAAGCTTATGCACCCTTTTCTTTAACTTTTTGTCTATAGGAATTATCACCATAAAATAAGAATTAACCATTCTTATATATAAATATAAGTTTAGTAGCTCTATAAAATAGAATAGCTAACTAAGTTATTAGTGTATTCTCGGAAACTAAAAATATAAATATTAGTTCCAGTAAATAAACTAATACGATATTAAGAAGACGTGATATTTTTCCTTTCCTTTTCCAATACCTAAAGTAAAAAGTGATCCCAATTTTTGGGAATTTTGCTCACTAAAACATTTTGGTTTTTTATAAAATTATTGGAAAATGTCAGTAGGAAGGAAAAAAGGTTTAGAGTTATTTTTACTAGAAATCTTTTTAGTCTAACGTCTTTTATTCTTCTAACACCAAATTAATATTATGAAGACTGTTTTCCTGCTTATAGATGGCATGGCAGACTTACCAATAAACGGTAAGACACCATTATCAATTGCAGAAAAGCCAAACCTAGACTGGCTTGCTTCTAGAGGCTGTACAGGCGAGCTATTAGTTGCTCCAAAAAGTATGTGGAAAAAAGAAGTTTTAGGAAGCCATACGCTTAACATAGCTTTGCTCGGCTATGATCCAAAAAAATTTAACATGGCAAGAGGTCCTTTAGAAGCAATTGGCGCAGATATACCCTACAAGCAAGGTCATTTAGCCTTAAGATGCAACTTTGCTACTGTTGATAAAGATTTGGTTGTTGTCGACAGGAGAGCTGGAAGAAACTTCTACGGATTAGACGAGATTGCCCAGTACATAAACAGTCATGTAGACATTGGAGTAGAATACAATTTCATGCGAACTTACGGCCACAGAGCTGTACTGGTCTTAAAGCATGAGCTGAGTGATAAAATAAGCTCAAACGATCCTAATGTAGAAGGGAAAAAAGTTGGAAAAGTTTCTGCTACTGTACCTGATGCTCTAATTTCAGCAAAGCTTGTCCAAGATTTTGTTGAGCAAACACATAGTTTGATAGAATACCATCCGAAAAATGCAGAAAGGATAGAGAAAGGAATACCACCAGCAAACTATTTGTTAGTTAGACAGCCTGGTAACAGAATAGTTGAGCTTACACCAAAGTTTACAAAAAAGTGGAAGACCAAAGCAGTAGTCTTAGCAGAAAAAGGAGCAGTGAAAGCTACTTGTATGCTTGCAGGGTTTGATGCAGTAACAGTGCCTGAAGCAGATTTTGAAAAAACTCTAGACTTCATTTTTGAAAAAATCGAAGAGCTTTTGATTGAGTATAACTTGGTTTACGTGCATATAAAAGGACCTATAGACGAAGCAGCTCATGATGGAAAGTTTGAGGAAAAGGTGAAAGGAATAGAGGCTGTTGACAGAAAATTAGAAGCTTTCAAGAATTTTAAGGGTAGGCTGATAGTAACTTGTGATCACATAACTTCTACTCAGCTAAGAAGACACATGCCAGGAAAGGTTCCTTTGTTAATTTATGGAAAAGGGAAAGATAGAGTTAAAACTTTTGACGAGTTTTCAGTTAAAAAGGGAAAGCTCAAAAACTTCACTCCTAAAAAAGTCTGGAGGTATGTATTTAAGAGTTAAAGCTCTGTTTTTAGAAAGTATATATTTTTATATACTATCTACAAATAGAAATTATGTACGAAGCCGAGCTCCTTAGCAAGTTCTCAAAAATGCCTGTATTTTCGTTAGCAGACGTATCTCAAATAGTCAAGAGCAGAGATTATTCAAAGGTTATAATCTCGAGGATGGTTAAAAAAGGGAAAGTAAAAAGAATAAAAAGAGATACATATACACTTCACGAAGATCCTCTTTTAGTTTCTACTTTTCTAGTAAAGCCTAGCTATGTTTCTAGTATATCCTCTCTCTACCTCCACAAAAAAATTACACAAATTCCAAACGAAGTTTTCTGCTTTACCAGCAATCTTCCCAAGAGGTTTTTCTTTGTGATGCCAATCAACTTTTTTCACACAGATTTCTTTTTTGGGTTTGAGAACGAAAAGTATGACGAATTTGAAATTCCTGTAGCTACAGACGAAAAGGCGATAATCGATTCTGTAGGAAAAGTTCCTTTGTCTGTAGTCGAAGAAGCTTTCGAAGGTTTAAAAGTAGATAGAATGATAGAATACTTGAAAAGGATTGGGAAATCGAGCTTTGCAAAAAGGATTGGCTTTTTGTTGGAAAAGAATGGTTATAATGTTTACCAAGAGTTAAAAGAATTGATAAAAGGTGGCTACATTCCACTGGATCCTTTAGTTAAAACGCATAAAAGAAAGAACGAAAAGTGGAAGGTTTTCGTATGATACAAAAAGAGTTATTGCTAGAAATAGCAAAAAGGAAAGGGTTGAAAAATAAAGAGCATATAGAAAAGGATTATTTTCAAGACCTCTTTCTTTTCAACTTGTACAAAAAGTCAAACATTTTTGTGTTTAAAGGTGGAACATGCCTTTACAAGCTGTACAACATGCCAAGGTTCTCAGAAGACTTAGACTTTTCTCTTCTGAAGGTTTCTAAGGATATACCTGAGATAGTTGAGGATGTAGCGAAAAGTATGCAGGCAGAAGTGAAAGAAGTAAAGAGAATGAAAAAGTCAATGTTGTTCAAGCTAGGTTTTAAGGGAATTATCACAGAGTACAACACACTAAGGATAGACGTTAGCCTGGTCAACATAGTCTTCGGTTTTGAAACAAAAAATTATGTTTCAAACTTTATAGACATTAACCCATTCACTCTTAAAGTTTTAAAGCTAGAAGAGATGATTGCAGAAAAAGTTCATGCGCTTTTTGCAAGAGAAAAGGCAAGAGACCTTTATGACCTATTCTTTTTATTAAGGCTGAGCAAGCCAGATATAGAAATTATAGAAAGAAAATTAAGGTTGTTTAAGATGAAATTTTCCTTACAAAAATTAAAGAGAAAAGTTGAAGCATTAGAGAGCGTGTGGAAAGAAGAATTGAAACCATTCTTGTTAGAAGAACTTCCGAACTATGAGGTCGTGAAAAGGTTTGTCTTCAACAGTTTTAACATTAGCTAGGAAAACTCTTTTCCACTCTTGTGCATCAAAGGCTTGAACTGCTCATTTCTCACGTGCTCCTTCAAAACCCTTCCAACTACAAACCAATGATCGCCAAAAAGCTTCATCTCTTCTACTTTACATTCAAAGCTTATTGGACATTCTTTTATTACTGGTGGTCTTATCATATCAGAGTTTTCTGCAGCAATCCTTGCAAGCTTGAACTTATCAGTCTCACTGCCAGAATGACTCCCGCATATCCACGCTATCTCTTCCATTTCTCTCGAGCATACGTTTAAACTAAACTCTTTTACTGCTTTCAGGTTTTCAAAAGTATACCTTCTTGGTGAAATAGCAAAAGCAACATACTTGGGCTCAAAGCTTACAGGCATTAAAAAGCTGGCAGTCATCACATTAGGCTTGCCTTGCTTGTCGACTGTAGCTATCAAACAAACTACTCTTGGAAAGATTTGCTCGGATATTCGCATGAATTTAATATGGTCAAACATAAATTTATTCAGGATAAGCTTTAAATACTATAGCAATATATAGTTAACTATGGTAACTACTATTCAAGTCGAAGAAGAAACTAAGAAGATGTTGGAGGTATTGAAACTGCACCCGAGAGAGTCTTACAATGCTGTAATTAAACGGCTAGCAGAGAGTAAAGTTGACGAAGAGCCTTTAAGTCAAGAAACACTGAAAAATATAGAAAGAGCTTTGGAGGATGTGAAGGCTGGGAGAGTGTATTCTACAAGAGAAGTGAAGAAAAAATTGGGAATTGAATGAAGTATGAAGTTAAATGGGCCGAGATAGCGCTAAAGCAACTTAAAAAAATAGGTAAGCCTTTTGACAAGCAAATCGTCAGAAAAATAGAAAAAATCGCTGAAAATCCATTTATTTTTGTTAAAAGATTAAAAGGACTACCATTCTATAGTTTAAGAGTTGGGGACTACAGAGTAATCATGAGTATAGATGATAAAAATTTCGTAGTTTTTGTGTTAGAGGTTGGGCATCGAAGAAAAATTTACAAAAAGTTTTCTTAGTTACAAATAAGTTATTAGCAAGCAAAATTAAATTGATGAGAGTAAAGAAGCTTGAGATAAGAAGGATCTTCTCTACAAAGTGTAAGGAAACTCTAGAAGTAGAACTGGAGACTGCAAAAGCAAAAGTAAGAGCATCAGTTCCTATGGGAACAAGCAGGGGGAAGCATGAAGTAGTTTACTTACCAGTTGATGAAGCTATAAGGAAGTTTTATATAATCAGAAGACACTTCACTTCAGAAGATTTTCCAGAGCAGAAGGATGTAGACGATACTTTGCACATAATAGACAAGAATAAAGATTTTCACGAGATAGGCGGTAACCTTGCCTTGGCAATCTCATCTGCTTTTTTAAAGGCGTTTGCGGCAGAAGAAGGCAAGGAAGTTTTCGAGTTTTTAGGCGGCAAAAAAATTCCTAAACCTTTGTGTAACGTGGTAGGAGGCTGGAAGGAGAACAGAAGCGACATTCAAGAATTTTTGCTTTTACCAGTTCATCAGAAAAAATTTTACGATTCTGTTAAAAAAATTTCCAGTGCTTACCTACAGCTTGGCGATCTTCTTTCGCAATCAGATCCTTTGTTCAACTATGGAAGAAATGCGGAATCTGCATGGATAACTACTTTGCCGATAGAAGAAGTGCTAAGGCTGTTGACAAAAGTAGCCAATGAAAACCTGCTGAAAATTGGCTTGGATATTGCAGCCTCTCAACTTTGGGACGGAAGCAGATACTATGTTTACACTTATTCCAACAGAATCTTCAACTGGAGAGAGCAGATAGATTTTATGATAGACCTAATGAGAAACTATCCAATAATCTTTTTGGAAGACCCTTTTCATGAAGACGATTTTATGTCTTTTTCTACTCTAACAAGCATGGTTTCAGGCAAGATTATTTGTGGTGATGACCTTTACACGACTAGCTTAGAAAGGCTGAAGCATGGTTTAGACTTCAAAGCAACCAATGCAGTTCTAGTAAAGCCGAGTCAAGTCGGAACTATTACAGACACGATAGAGTTTGTTAAAAAGGCGAAGGAAAACAAGCTAACAACTGTTTTGTCTCATCGTTCAGGAGAAACAGAAGATACGTTAATGTGTCATTTGGCTGTTGGTCTTGAGTGCGACTATGTAAAGCTTGGGATAAGCGGCGAAAGGACTGTTAAGATAAACGAGATGATAAGGATAGAAGAAAAGCTCGGGTTATAAAATTCTCGGAAACAAATTTAGTTTATGGAAAAAGTTTGGCACAAAAAGAAGAAGGAGGAAGTACTTCAAATCTTCTACACTTCTGAGCAAGGCTTGAGTGAAAGAGAAGCAAGAGAGAGGCTAAAAAAGTTTGGGTTCAACGAAATAGTTGAGGGAAAGAAAGTAAATCCTTTGTTAATCTTTCTAAGGCAGTTCAAGAACTTTCTAATTATAATTTTACTGGTTGCTGCTTTTGTTTCTTTTTTGGCTGGAAGGGAAGATGATGCAATTCTAATTTCTGCAATCTTGTTACTAAATGCTCTTATCGGCTTTTTCCAAGAATACAAGGCAGAAAAGGCAATGGAAGCTTTGAAAAGGCTGCTGGTTCCAAAGACAAAAGTTGTTAGAGAAGGCAAGCAAAAAACAATTCCTTCTCATGAACTCGTTCCAGGAGATATAGTCCTGCTCGAAGAAGGAGACAAAGTTCCTGCTGATTGCAGGCTAATAGAAGTTTTAAACCTTAAGGTTGACGAGTCTTCTTTGACTGGAGAGTCTGTTCCTGTAGAAAAACATGATCGAGTTTTAGGCGACGTTGCAACCACTGAAAGGAAAAACATGGTTTTCATGGGAACTATCGTAACTTCTGGTAAAGCAAAAGCAGTCGTTGTTGACACAGGCATACATACAGAGCTTGGAAGGATAGCATGCATGGTAGAAAAAAGGGAAGAGGAGACTCCTTTACAGATAAGGCTTACACAGTTTGGAAAACGGTTGGGAATATTCATCTTGATAATTTCTCTTTTTGTTTTCCTGATAGGAATAGCTAGAATGATAGAAATTTCTCGCATGTTCTTGACAGCAGTCGCACTTGCAGTTTCTGCAGTTCCAGAAGGTTTACCAGTAACGATAACAGTTGCTCTTGCCTTAGGAGTCCACACAATGGCGAAAAGAAATGCTATAGTGAGAAAGCTTTCAGCCATAGAAACTCTAGGCTGCACTACTGTAATAGTTGCTGACAAGACTGGAACAATGACTAGCAATGAAATGACAGTAAGAAAGATTTTTACAGGCGATAAGAAGATAGAAGTGACTGGTGTTGGCTTTGAGCCTCGTGGAGAATTTTTGTTTGAAGGAGGGCCTTATTCTGACAGGAACTTACAGCTTTTGTTGAGAGCTTGTGTTTTGTGCAATAATGCATTTTTTTTCAGGGAGGGAGACAAGTGGAAAATAAGCGGAGACCCTACAGAGGTTGCTTTGCTTGTTGCTGCTGCAAAAAAAGGAATCTTGAAAGAGGAGATGCAAAAGAAGTTTAAGACGTTGATCGAAATTCCATTTTCTTCAGAAAGGAAGATGATGTCAGTTTTGGTCTCAGACGGAGAAGAGGCTTTGGCATACGTGAAAGGAGCACCTGAAAAAGTGTTGGAAGCTTCTACCAGAATTCAGAAAGAAACTGTAAGCATGCTTGGAAAAGAGGAAAGAGCTGTACTTGAAAGGGAAATAAGGAAAATGGCTTCTGAAGGGTTAAGAGTGATTGGTATAGCGTACAAAAAAGTAGAGAGTAAAGACCTTTCTCCAGAAAAAGTAGAGAGAGACTTAACTTTTCTAGGGCTTATAGGCATGCAAGATCCTCCAAGAAAAGAGGTTAAAGAAGCTGTAGAAAAATGCAAGACAGCAGGAATAAGAGTTGTGATGGTTACTGGTGATCATAAAGAGACAGCAGTTTCTGTTGCTAGAGAGCTTGGCATTCTTGAAGGTCTAGTGCTTACAGGTTCTGAATTAGATGGAATGAACGATGATGATTTGGAAAAAGTTGTTGAGAAAGTTAGCGTGTATGCAAGAGTTTCTCCAGAGCATAAGTTTAGGATAGTAAGAGCTCTGAAGAGGGCTGGGCATGTGGTTGCAGTTACTGGAGATGGTGTTAACGATGCTCCTGCTTTGAAGGAAGCTGATGTTGGTGTAAGCATGGGTATGAGAGGGACAGACGTGGCAAGAGAAGCTAGCGACATAGTTTTAACAGACGACAATTTTTACAGTATAGTTTCAGCAGTGGAAGAAGGCAGAGCAATATACGACAACATAAGAAAGTTTATCAGGTTCATGCTTTCTGTAAACTTTAACGAAATATTTGCTACAAGCTTAGCCATACTTGCTGGTTTACCATTACCGCTTCTACCTTTACAAATACTTTGGATAAACTTGCTGACAGATAGCCTGCCGGCTTTAGCTCTAGTTTTTGACCAAAAAGACCCTGAAATCATGAAAAGAAAGCCGAGAAATCCGAAGGAAAGCATTCTGCACGGAATGAAACTTTTCATCCTGGCCGCAGGATCTTTAGCATGCTTAGCAACAATTGGTTCTTTCGTCTTTGGCTTTATTACAGCTGGAGAAGTAAAAGGAAGGACTATGGCTCTTACAACTGCTGTGCTATTCCAGCTCTTGTTTGTTTTTAACTGCAGGTCTGAAAAGAATCCTATTTTCAAAACCAAAATATTTTCTAACAGGTATTTAGTTCTGTCTGTTCTAGCAGCCTTATTACTCCAGCTTATTATAGTTTTTGTTCCGTTCTTCCACACACTCTTTTCTACAGTACCGTTAAACTCTACAGAATTGTTGATAGTCTTACTCTTATCTTCTTCAGGACTTTTGCTTTTCCCGAACATTTTCATGAGTTAAGAAACTAAAGTACAAAAAACAAAAATTATTTAATGAGTGTAGCAACAGAAGTGCTCGTACTCTTTGCATCTCTAATAACTCTTTCAGTCTCAAGCAGAGTTGTCGTAGGCTCAGCCACAAAGATAGCTAGAGTTACGAGAATAGGAGATTTGGTCGTAGGTTTTATCCTTCTTTCCATAGCTACAAACCTACCAGAAATAGCAGTGGCTTTTTCAGCCCTAACTTCTAACAATGTGCAGCTAACTCTAGGAAACATCTTAGGCTCGAACATTGCTAACATAAGCTTGATAATTGGGCTGGCAGCTATACTTGCACCAACTACTATAACCATAAGGAAGAAGGAGTTAGGAACGCTTTCTCTGATGCTCTTTCTAACATCTTTCATAACTTTGCTACTTCTTTGGTTTGGAATTTTGAGCAAGATTTTCGGTCTAATTTTGGTTCTTGTTTTCGTCTATTTTTGCTGGTATTCTGTGAGAAAAGAAATTACTACAGGAAAGATTAAAGACGGTAAGCTAATAGCAAACTTAAGCAGACTGGTTTTGTTGATGTGTGCAGGAATCTTCTTCGTTATAGTCTCTGCCAGGTTTGTCGTAAACTCAAGCTTGAGGATAGCAGAAAATCTCGGCATAGATACTTCTGTTATCGGTGCTACTATTGTGGCAATAGGAACTTCTTTGCCAGAACTTTCGATAACTTTGGAGGCTGTAAAGAAGAGGCATGTAAACTTAGCCTTGGGAGATTTGGTAGGAGGATGCTTGACAAAGTTAACTTTCTTGCTTGGTTCAGTCCTTCTTTTTTCTACTTTTGCAGTAGAAACTACAGTCTATTCTACTCTTGTTCTTTTTAGCTTAACAGCAACGATACTTCTTTGGCACTTTATAAGCGATGGTAAGCTTCAGCTAAAAGAAGGCTTAATCCTGCTTTTAGTTTATCTCATCTTTCTGCTAACAACTTTCGGAGTAGAAATAAGCTTGGCATGAATATATTTTATCTTAAGCCGAAAATTTTTACAGGCGAGAAGATGATAGAAATAGACGGGTCTATAGGTTATGGACAATTGTTGCGCACGAGTATATCTTTATCTTGTCTAACTTTAAAGCCGGTGAAAATTTTTAACATAAGGAAAGGAAGACCAAAGCCAGGATTGATGTCTCAACACTTGACAGGAGTAAAAGTTGCTGGTGAATTTTGCAATGCAGAAATAAAAGGATTAAAGCTTTATTCTACTGAAGTTGAATTTTCTCCAAAATCTTTTAACGTCTACGACAGGAAAATTGACATCGGATCAGCAGGTCAAACCTCTTTACTTTTGCAGACTTTAACTCCTTTGATGATTTTTTCTGATAAAGAAGTTAGCCTGGAAGTAGTTGGAGGAACAGCAGGCTTAGGTGCTCCAACAGTTCAATTTCTTCAGCATGTAACTTTTCCTCTGCTTTCAAAGCTAGGAGTTAGACAGCCAGAAGTAGAGATAGTTAAAGAAGGCTTTTATCCACGTGGGGGAGGAGTAGTTAAAATAAAATTTTTCCCTGTTAAAAAGTTGAAGGCTGTAAGCTTAGTAGATAGAGGAGAAGTTAAAAAGATAAAAGGAATTTCTGTAGCAGGCTCTTTGCCGAAAAGTATTGCTGAAAGACAAGCCACTTCAGCAAAAGAAATTTTAGAAGAAAAAGGTTATGAGGTTGAAATTGAGTCGAAATCTGTTAGTACTTTCTCCCCTGGAACTTCGATTACTCTTTGGGCCGAGTGTGAAAATTCTGTTCTTGGAGCTGATAACATAGGAGAAAGGGGAGTACCTGCAGAGAGAATTGGTGGGGACTGTGCTAAAGATTTGATTAGGTCGATTGAGTCTAAAGCAGCTCTAGACAAGTTCATGGCCGACCAATTATTGCCCTTTATTGCTCTGGCAGAAGGAAGGAGCAAAATTAAGGTAGAAGAGATTACAGAGCATTGTATGACTAACATGAAAGTTTGTGAAAGGATGCTAGGAGTAAAGTTTGTTGTAGACGAAACAGAAAGGATTATAGAAGTAGATGGGGTCGGGTTTGTCAATAAAAATTTTAGGTAGACTGTTTTTCTTCCAGCCTGCACACTAGCTCATGCTGTGCTAAATTACAGTATACAGGCTTTTTACAGTACTTGCAGATACCTTCTGGTTTTGGGAGATTGTTTTCATCTGTCATAGTTTCATTGAACCTTAATTTCTCTAACCTTCTTTGCCTTTGCTTTCTTGAACCTTATCTCTAGAACACCGTCTTCCATGCTTGCCTTTGCAGTTTCTGGCAGAATTTCTGTAGGCAGTGTTAGGAACCTTCTGGCTGCACCAAACCTTCTCTCAGCTTTAAAAACAGTTTCAGTCTTTTCTACCTTTTTTTCCTTGTGCTGAGCTAATATTTCAACTGTGTTTTCTGTTGCCTTTATTGATACCTCATCCTTTTTAAATCCAGGCAAATCGGCTCTGACTATTATTTCATCAGTAGTTTCGCTTATGTCAACAGGAAATACTGTTTCCTCTACTTCTCCCATTCTTCTGAAAGCCTCTCTCATCATTCTTCTCATTCTTTCCAGCTCTTCGAAAGGATCTTCCCAAACCATAAAGGTCCTAAAACTATTATTTTCTCTTCTAACTTAAAAATCTTAACGCCTTAGCGTTTTTTATTTCTCCTTTTCCTCCTGTAGGAACCATCAAGACTTCGTTACACTTCAAGCATCTGACAACAGTAGAAGGCTTGTCAAAAACTATTTGCTCATTCTTACATTTTTTGCACAAAACTTTGATGAACCTGGAAGTAGGCATTTGAATTATCTTTTTCATGCTTTCACCAGCTCAAACTTCTTTACCCTCCAACCTTTTATTGTATGCTTCTTACCGCATACTGTACACTTAAGCCTCAAGTCAACACGCTTTGTAGCTTTTTCATATTCAGGCTTCTCCTTAGGAAAGCTCCCGTATCCTTTGAGTTTTCTCAAGAACCTTCTCTGACCTTGTGCAAGCTTTCTCCTAGGCTTCTTTTTTACAATCTCTACAGTATGCTTGGTGTGCTTCTTGCAGTAAGGACAGTACTTGTTCAGCTCTTTTGGAAACTTCATACACTCACCTTGAACTCTTCTGCCATACCCTTTTCTACAAAAACTTTCATGTTCTCCTCAGGAATCCTAGCTATGTCACCACTCTTGAAAGGTCCGTAAGTGTTGCCGTCTATTCCAACAAATGCAGGGACGTCTACTTTAAACACGATCATTGGTACTAACTCCTTTTCTTTTAGTGTTCCTTCGAGCATTTTCCCTCTCCTCTTTTTAAGTATATTCGTTAACTCATCAAAAAAAGCCTTTTCCTCGCCTGTTAAGTTTTCAGGCTTCATTCCAGTCCTTGCTGCTATTATCGATAAGTTTAGTATCTTTCTTTCTCTTCTGTTGAATATATCTTCCACTAGTCTTTCTACGTTCTTGATCTCAAGTGCAGTCTTCCTGTCATCCCTGAGAGTAAGCTGCTTTTTTTGTTGCAGGTACTTTGCTACAGATTCAAAAAAGTTTTCAGGGATTGAAGTTAGCTTTGGCTGTCTTTGTTCTTCTCTCTGGACTTTTCTTATGAGTTCGTAGGTAATAGTTTGTTCTTCCATAAGACCATCTTAATAATAAGTAAGGTATAACTTATTTAATCTTAACTTTCTTCTTCAACTTCTTGAAAGGGTAGTTCACTGGATTTTTTATGCCCTTGCAAGTTTCGTCTGGCTCACAAACACCCATACTAGAATAAAAGTTTTCATGGTCGCAGCTGGGTGGTAGCAAGCCTCTCTCTTGTCTGAAGTGCCATCTTAGCTGACTTCTCAAGTAGTTCGTCCTTAATGGCGGAGAGTTTTTCTCGTTCCATTCAAACATGGTTTTCTCTATTCTTTCCAAGTCCCAGTTCATAGACCTCAAAAAGTTTACAAGGATAAAAACAGACCTTTTTCTACCGTCAGTAACGCCGTTTAATATTTTCTTTATACAAGGTGGGAAAAAAGTTTCTGGTACAGGTTTTGTAGGCTTGAAAGCCTTAGGTTTTGGTATTTCTTCTTTCTTTTCTACCATGTACTTGCTGGCCCAGTCTAATGCTTCTATTACAAGCCCTTCTGCATCGTGCGTTTCTGCAGGCTTGATAAACTTTTCTTCCACTCTTACTCTTTCCGGTTCAGCATCTTCTCTCTTAAAACTGTCTATCCTTTCAGGCTTTATAGGCAAGCTTACAAGAAAGTTTTTTTCATGCAAAGAGTAAGGCAGCCTAAAAAGATGTCTAGAGCCGAAAACGTCCATGCTAACTACTTTGAAAGGGTCTAGCTCACCTTCGCTCGTTATATCCTTGACAGGCTTGCCAACTCTTTGAGATATGTTGTTTATGCTATCCAGGTTTAGTAACTCAGACTTCAAGTCTTCCCTTATGTACCACTTTATGTATTCTATGATTTTTTGTAGCACTTCTGGGTAGAGAGAGCTTGTTGGCTGGAGGTTAATTTTCTCTGGTAATGCTTCATAAGGAACAATTATATGAAAACCTTTACCACCTGAAAACTTAAGAGAAAAGCTTTTAACTCCATGGTCTTTCAGAGCTTCTACTATTTGTTTTGTTGCAAGCTTTGCTATTTCAAAATCTTTTACGTCAGGGTCGATCAAAACATCCCACCCGATTCTCAGGTTGTCTAAGGCTTGCTTACTCATGTTTACGTCCAACTGCATAGGGTTGTTCCATCTTTCTACTGATCCATGAAAAGAAACAGTACCTTCTGCTACTGCCTGCAGTATGTCAGCTGAATACTGCAGCACGTCAGGTCTTTTGCCAAAGCTGTTGTCAGAAAAAACAGAGACTACTTCCCTATTCTTCGATACCTCTATCAATGCCTTCTGCACGGATTCTCTAGAATACCAGAGCCAAACACGTTGAAAGTTCATTTTTATCAGTTGAGGAAAATTTTCCTCAATAAATATTGAGTAAAGAATTTATTTGTTTCTTACTTTTTTCCACCTTATACCTTCTTTTGTATCTTCAATCAGTATCCCAAATTCTCTAAGTATCTTTTCTCTTATTTCATCAGCAGCCTTGAAGTTTCCTATTTTTCTTAGTGTTTCTCTCCTGATTATAAGGTTTTTAACTTCTTCTGGCAATTCTTCTCTCTTTATTTCTTTTTGCAAAATACCAAAGATTTGACCAAGTTCTCTGAAAGTTTTGATGACTTCGTCTGAAAGACTTTCATTAATTTCTCCATTTTGCATGCTTATTAAAGAGTTTGCTCTGCTCGAAAGCTCATAAAGACAAGCAAGTGCTTTTGGTGTGTTAAAGTCGTCTTCCATGAAAGCTTCAAACTTTCTTTTGCATTCTTCAATAAATTTTTTGAATTCCTTTTCACTTTCTGTTAATTCTTTTCTTTTTTTTGCTCCCTGCAAACTTTCCAAAGTGTTGTAAAGCTTTTCCAAGTTTATTTTTGCTTGCTCAAGGTTTTTTTCGCTATAATCAATAGGGCTTCTGTAGTGCGAGGAGGCAAAGAAAAATCTTAGGGTTTCAGCATCGTACTTTTTCAAAGCATCCCTTATCGTAACGAAATTTCCTAGGGATTTTGCCATTTTTCTTCCTTCAACTGTGAGAAAGCCTGTGTGCAGCCAGTATTTAACAAAAGGCTTTTTACCTGATATAGACTCCATCTGAGCTATTTCAGCTTCATGATGAGGGAATATCAAATCTCTAGCTCCTCCATGGATGTCGTATTGAGGACCAAAGTGTGCTTCAGTAATTGCAGTATCTTCTATATGCCACCCAGGTCTTCCCTCAAACCAAGGAGAAGGCCATTTTGGCTCGTTTGGTTTGGACCTTTTCCATAGACAAAAATCTCCTTTATTTCTTTTGTTCACGCTTTCATCAATTCTGGAAACAGCATCTTCTGCTTCTAAAGTAGTTCTTCCAGACAATTTGCCATAATCTTTGAACTTGCTTAGGTCAAAGTAAATTCCGTCTTCTATCTCATAAGCATAACCTTTTTCCAAAAGCCTCTTAACCTGACTTATTATTTCTTTTATGTAGTCTGTGGCACGTGCATACTTGTTCACAGAATTGATTCCCAAAGATTCCATATCCTTGTAGAATTCTTCTTCAAACCTTCTAGCAAGGGCTTCAGGAGTCAAACCTTCTTTTTGGGCTCTTTCAATTATTTTGTCGTCCAAATCAGTGATGTTTTGAAGATAAAATACTTTGTACCCTTTATGCCTGAGGTATCTTACGATAATATCAAACTGCACGTACGTTTTTGCATGTCCTAAATGTGAAAAATCGTATACTGTAGGACCACAGACAAACATTTTCACTTCTTTATCTTTCATTGGCTTGAAAGCTTCTTTTTTTCTTGTCAGTGTGTTGAAGACTTTTAATACCATAGACTCACTCGATGAGAGCCCGGGACGGGATTTGAACCCGCATACGTCGGTCTCAGCTTCTCATCTCCTATCAAAAGACCAACTGCAGCCGACTGCCTAACCGGGTTCGGCCACCCGGGCTTGTATATTTTCTCATATAGTTGACTTAAAATAAAAGCAGAAGAAGTTCTAGCAAAGTAGGCAAAAACACCCACCCATTTTTACACCTAATTTTTGTTAGACTTGTATGCTTAAATAATTTCACTTTTTCTTCTTTACTTCTTTCCTTAGCTTAGAGATCTTTGTTTGTTTGCCGCACTTACTGCACTCTAGAAGGAAGAACTGGTTTATTCCACTTCCGTTCACAAAAGGTTCTTTCCACTCAACCCTTCTTTTTTCTGTAAAGCCGCATTCAGGACAAGTAAATTCCACTTCTGCATCCTTTTCTTCTTTCAGCTTTATTATTCTTATCCTACCTTTTGTCTTACCTTCCAATGCTCTTATCGTCGTGTACTCTATCATGGCTACACAGGCTTTCTCTTCGGACGTAAAGCTCTACTTCCGCACTTCCTACACTTTACTTTTCCAGC
>Ga0272448_1003742_pt1 | contig 17856 bp, 13 predicted proteins | sample YNPCB0191_FD_202220 | JGI IMG/M metagenome (GOLD analysis project Ga0272448, IMG submission 202220) | Hot spring sediment microbial communities from Yellowstone National Park, WY, United States - YNP-CB-019-1 | ecosystem: Environmental > Aquatic > Thermal springs > Hot (42-90C) > Sediment... | reverse complement strand
CCACCTACTCTACTCAATGATTGTTTGCATGTGTTTTGTGGTCGTCCTCATCCGCTTTGGCTGATAGGAACACATCATTGTAGAGAAGGACATTGGGAGTCAGTTCTTTCTACGATAGCACGTATGCCAGATCACCCTTGTTTTCCTCTTGCACTAACTGAAATGTTTAGAAGAGTATTACACAGCGGTAATGACACTATTTGGAATGATGGACGAGAAATATGGTCTGAATTGTGTTCTAACGCTACTTTAACGCAAAGAACAATGTTGTTTGAGCTGTTATATCTGTATTCTATAGCTGCTGTTAATCAGAACATAGTATTCTTTTGGAAAGAAATATATGCATCAATTGAAAATGAGGGAGAGAGAAAGGTACTTGTAAAGGAGATTGTAGAAAACATAGAAGCCTTTGACTTATACACCTGGAAATGCAGCATTATAGATTTCTTTGGCAAAGATGAACTATTGGAAGCGATTTTTGATCTATTGAGATTCGACAGAGCGATAATAGATATCACTTCAGAGCTAAAAAGGTGTGATATCTTTGATAATGAAGCTATAACAGATACATATAGTCGCTTTTTTGGAGATATATTTAGTTATTTCAGACCACGTCTCCAAATTACACATGACATAGTACTTTCATGGATAGAAACTGATAAGTTACGCAGTCATGATGATCTCAAGAGCAAAATAAGACAATCTCGAGAAGAATTGTATAAAGTGGCAAAAACAAAATGGGACGCTGTCTGGAAAAAGCGTGTTGAGATCGACGGACTATTGGAAGATTGGAATGACTATAATAATAAGGAATAACAATGGGAAGAGATAGGCCTTCATCAGGATATTGCCCTATCATGGTAGTGGTTTCACACCGCCAAATGCACCACAATCACCGTAATATTATCCCATCCTCCCGCCGCATTCGCCGCGTCGATCAGGCTGTACACCGCCGCCATCGGGTCCTGGCGGTCGGCGGTGACGCGGGCGATTTCTTCGTCGGAGACCATGTCCCACAGGCCGTCGCTGCAGAGGACCAGGCGGTCTTCCGGCTGGAGCTCCACGGTATTGGTGTCGATGATCAACGGGATCTCGGCGCCCAGCGCGGAGGTGAGGTGGTCGCGCAAGGGGTGTTCGCGGATCTCTTCGGGGGGGATCTCCCCTTTTTCGGAGAGTTCCACCGCCACGGTGTGGTCGCGGGTGAGGAGCATGGGCGCTTTCTTGCGCACCAGGTAGGCGCGGCTGTCGCCGGTGTTGGCCACGTAGAGCTTGTTCCCGGCGTACACCGCGATGACAGCGGTGCAGCCCATGCCGACCCAGCCTTGCTCGGTCATGGCCGCGGTCAGGATGGCCTGGTTGACCTCCTGCAGCGCGCTGGTGCACAGGGCATGGACGGCCGCTTCTCCCTCCGCACTGGCCGCCGCCAGCCGTTCGGCAGAGAGCTGGTCGCCCAGCATGCTCACCGCGATGGCGCTGGCCAGCTCGCCCGCCGCATGGCCGCCGATGCCATCGCACACGGCATACAGCCCGCGCGCCGGCTCAAAGAGGAAGCTGTCTTCATTATTGCGTCGTTGCAGCCCGATATCGCTGCCGGCGGCGGCAGCATTGGTGCACACCACCTCCGGTTCAGGGCGTTTAGGCTTTTTGCCGCCGAACAGCCGGGTAAGCCACCCCACGTTCTCCGCCGCGCCCGGTCGTCCGTCACGGATTTTCATTGCGCACGATCTCCTGTGTTTCAGACCATTGCCCCTTCGGACTGTTCAGCGCGGTTGCGTGATAGGTGTATGTGCCATCGGCGTTAGGGATGACTTCCGCATAGCCGATGCCTTGCTGGTCAGCGCAGGTATACTGCAGATGTAATTGCCCCTCGTCATCCATCTCCCCCATGTACTGGCCGCTGGAGCCCGGCATCTTGAAGCTGCCGGTGATTCCCGTGCCGTGCTGCGTGAAGGAGAAGGTGATCTGGCTATTGCGCGCATGCCAGGCGCCGGAGTAATCCGTGTGCGATCCGGCAGACGGGGCACCCGCCGGTGCGGCGGCGGGCGCCGGGGATGTATCACCCGTCGCATATCCTGCCGGACGGTGTGCGAATCCAATCATGGTCATCAGCAGGGCGCAGGTGAGGCAGCCGATCGCCCAGGCGCCATACCATCCGCTCTTTCGCTGCCAGGCCATCACACTGCCGGCTACCAGGCCGATGACCGCCGGTATCCACATGATGGTGGGGGAGTACAAGCCGATCAGCAGCAGCAGCGGGAAATACCACCACAGCCATGCCGGCGGCTGCACCGAGGACGTCGCTGCGGGCTGTGCCGGCGCAGGCGGCTCTTCCTGCCGAAGGGTATCGCGAATCCGCCAGGCCGTCCAGCGCTCAAAGCGGTCTTCCTGCAGGCAGCCCAGGATAAGCTCCGGGAAGGGATACGGCAAGTGCGGGAGCTCGAGCGAGGCGCGGCGAGAGAAGGGGTTGCGCCCGGTGAGCGCCTCGACGAGCACGATGCCCAGCGACCAGATATCCCACGCCGGCGACATGGTGCCGGTGAACCCCTCCGGCGGCACGTAATGGTGCGTACCCAGTGAGATGCCTTCCACCACGCTGCCGGCCTTCAATGTGCGCGCCAGGCCGAAATCCGCCAGCTTCCACTGCCCCTTGATGCGCAGGATATTGCCCGGCGTCACATCGCGGTGGACCAGCGCGGGCGAGCTGCCATGCAGGAAGATCAGTGCTTCGGTCATCTGCTCGGCCAGCACCCGCACGTCCTCCACCGGCAGGGGCCCGCGCTGCAGGCGCACCTGCAGCGATTCCTCCGCCAGCTCCAGCACCATGTAGAAGTAGGTCTCCCCCTCGACAATCACCGAGCCGGTCGCGAAGCAGCGCAGGATATGCGGATGATTGAGATGCTGCGACAGCTCCAGCTCATCGAGTTGCATTTCCAGCGTGCTGTCCTCGCGGGGGCGCATGATCTTCACCGCCACTTTGCCGACGACTTCCTCGCCCGCCAGCTCTTCCGCCAGAAACACGCCGCCAAAGCCCCCCTCGCCGATGAGCGACCGGAGCCGGTACTTGTCTTTCAGGACATACCCGTAGAACGGTTGCCAGATATTTGGGATGGTCATGTTGCTTTATCCAAAACGACAGCGTTGCCTAGATGTGCTGACATTATACACGCGATTCGCAAATCGTGCAGGCGGTGAGTCGGGTTTTTTTCACTGCAGAGGCGCGGAGACGCAGCGGGAACGCTGAAAGTCAGGAGAGAACCGGTAGATGATGAAGAATCCACAAATCCTTTAATCAAGTGAATCGTGGTTCAGACAGCACTACCAGCCGCTCATACAGCGCAAGCGTCTCCTCCGCCATCCGGCTGGCCGCGTAATCGCGTGCAACGCCTGCTGCACCCTGGCGGCCAAGCGCGTCGGCGAGTTGGGGGTCATCTACCAGGCGGGCAATTTCGCGGGCAAGGGCACGGGCATCGCCTTGTGGGAAGAGGAGGCCACCGTCGGTCTGATGGACGATTTCCGGCAAGACACCGGCGTCGGGGGCGATGAGCGGCAGGCCGGCGGCGAGGGCTTCCAGGGCGGCCATGGCGCGGGATTCCGGCAGGCGGGTGGGGAAGGCGAAGGCGCTGCAGCGGTGCAGGAAGTCGATCTTCCCGGCGAGGTCGACTTCATCGTAATAGACGAACCGCTCGAGGAGTTGTGCCTCGGCGATGCGCCGCAACTGCGCTTGCCAGTATTCCTCGTTCAGCACCTTCCCGGCGACATGCAACTGGAGGTCGCGCTGCTCCACCTTTGCCAGGTAGATGAAGGCGTCAACGAGTACGTCCAGCCCTTTGCTCGGAGTGATGACGGAGAGATAGCCGATGACGAAAGGCGCGGTGGGGCGCGTACCTTCACGGCGGAAGGCGGCTGTGTCGACGCCGGCGCGGATGACGCGGATGCGCTCTGCCGGCACATCCAGGTAGGCGGCCATCCGCGCCGCATATGCCTCGCCAGGGGAGATGAACAGGTCAATGGCACAGGCATTGCGCTGCATCAGTTCACGGGCCTGCGAGCGGTGCGGCTCGGGCATGGCTTCTACAAAGGTGTCTTCTCCTTGCAACATGCAGACAACCGGCACGTGCAGGCGCGCCTGTACTTCCGGGGCGATGCCGGAGAGCATCGAATTCGTCAGCGTCACTACATCCGGGCGTGCGCTGTGTTCCAGGTAAGCGAGCAATTTGGCCAGCTCTTTGCGCTGTCGTCCATCCTTGCCTGCCAGCACGGAAACGGTCATCGGTCCCAACCCCTCGGCGCGCGTTTCGATGGCGAAGCGCGAGACCCATTTCAGCAGCGCCTGGCTTTCGAAGAGCCGGTCGAGGAAGGCGGGGGTGATGCGGAAGAGCGCGAGCGCCTGTTGCAGGAAGACGTTGATGCCGCTGTAAAAGATGCGCGTCACCGGCAGCGCATCATCCCCTTCGATGCGCAACGGCGTATAGAGCGGAATCACCTCGACATCATGCCCTCGCGCCAGCAACCCGCGGATGAGATTGATATCCCGCGCACACGCCCCACAATACATACTCCCCGCCCCGGCGGCGATATGGATGATTCGCATAGCTATTGGTCTTTTATCCACAGATTACTCAGATTACACATTTGTGATCGTGGCACGGGCTTCCAGCCCGTGAGTCGCCTTGGCTTCCAGCCAAGGCGCGTGGCGCAAGGACTTGATTTGCCTTGGCAACCAATACCTTTACGCGCCTTGGCTGGAAGCCAAGGCGACACACGGTCAGGATGACCGTGCCACATGGGCGTGGAGGAGGGCCATGGTGGCGATGCCGTAGTAAGTGTATTCGATATCCGGCTCTTCGTCCGGTAATCCGGCGCGGAAGCCGCCGGTGGGGCAGGTGAGGTGGCGGAGGAAGCGGGTGAGCGGGGGCAAGTCGAGATCGGTGAGGGCGTCCAGCACAGAGAGGGTCATGGCGCCGGTGAAGGTGGAGAGCAGGTCGGAGGCAGGGGCGGCGGGATGAGCCTTCAACCCGCCATCTTCCGCCTGCATTTGCAGCAGGAACGCCAGCGCCGCGGGGGCGACGGCCTCATACGCGTTCTGCATCACCAGGAACGCCAGCGCCGCTGCAGTGGCATTCGTCTGCCCGTATTGCCCGCCAGGGATATCCGCGAAGCCGCCATCCGCACGCTGCAAGGCGCATAGCGCGTCCACTGCCGCTGCAGGAGCGGGGAATGGTACATCCAGCATCTCATAACAGAGCGCGGCAAGGAAGGTCGCGTAAGCGCTCACCTCGTGTCCATGATGCCGGACGAAACCCCCGGTGGGGAGGTGGTAGGATTCCAGGGTCCCCCTCACCCCCAGCCTCCCGACTTGTCGAGAGGCTGGGGGTGAGGGGGAACGCTCCAGCAACCGATTAATATGCAGCAGGCTGAAGCACTCAACAATATCGACCGGCCGCTGCACCTGCGTGAGATAGGCTGCAACCCTGTCCATGATATCCCTCTTCGGCGAAAAAAGCGTGAGGATGCGCAGGGCGAAGTCGGTGTAATAGAGGTCAGCCGCACCGCGGCGGCCCGGGAAGCCGCCGTTGGGAAGTTGGCGCGAGGTCACGAAACGTGTCTGGCATTCCGCGAAGCGCGGGCTCAGGTGTGCGGTGCCGGCAGTGAGGATCTCATCGAGGATATCGAGGTAGCCGATGCTCATTGCGCTGACGGTGCCCGCTGGAGGATGATGCGGATGAGGAAGCGCATCAACTCCTGCACGGCGGGATGAGCGAACTGTTCCGCGCCTTCCGTCGCACGGCGGCGCAGGGTCGCCAGCAGGCGGTCGGCTTTGGCGAAGACCCCGGCATCGGTGTAGACGCGCCGTATCTCGCTCACGATCAGCGCAGGCTCGGTCTCTTTGCGTGCGCTCATCAGCTCGGCCAACCGTGCGCCGGCGCCGGCTTCCTGGGCGAAGGCCCACAGCAGGGTGGGGCGGGCGGCGAGGACATCCAGGCCGGCGGTCACCTTGTTGGCGTCGTCCGATTGCCAGTCGGTGAGATCGTTGAGCAATTGGTAGCCTTCGCCGAGATAGGTGGCAACTTGGGTGAGCCGCGGGCGGTCGATGGGGCAATCCGCCGCGCGCAGCCCGGCATAGATGGCAACTTCGAAGGCCGGCGCCGTCTTCAACGCATAGATGGCCAGCACATCCTGCGCGTGGAGCACACCTCCCTGGCGCTGCCAGAGCAACTCGGCGCCTTGCCCACGACACAGCTCGAGATGGGCGTTGGCGAGAATGGCGAGGATGTCGCCGATCGGCTGTGTACCCAACGCCTCCTGCTGTCCGGCGATGAGCCGGTAGCCGAGTCCCACTAAAAAATCCCCCACGTTCATCGCCGGCGGGATGCCGTAGACGCGATGCAGCGTCTCACGCCCATAGCGAAAGGCATCATCATCTTCGATATCATCGTGTACCAGCGAGGCCTTATGCAGGGCTTCAATCGCCAGCGCGATCCGTCGGATTTCCACAGGAATGAGCTCGTCGATCTCCGCGTTTGGTGAGAGCACGCCGATCCCATGGCGGGCGACGGCATAGGCGGCGACAGTGATAAAAGGCCGCAGGCGCTTCCCACCATGCTGCAGCCAGTCCAGCGCGATGGCATCGGTGGCGTGCAGAAGCGAGCCGGTGTTGTCGCAGTGCACATAGGGGGCCAGCAGTGCTGATAGTTGCGGCTCGGAGAAGCAATGCGCTGTTTCGCGCAGCAACGGCATGCAGGTGTATGGCTGGATGTCGGATTGCTCTCCATGAGCGGTCAGGTAAGCAAGGACTGCATCAAGTTCCGCCTCCGTATCGGTGCAGCCATCCGTCAGCAAGGGGACAGCGACATTCGGGATTCCGAGCCCGCTGACCTGCGAGAAGGATTTCTCCAGTGAATCCAGGCAGGCCACGCCGAGTAACGCATCAGCTTCACCGTCTAAAATTTTCAACAGCACCGAGGAGGTGCCTTCGGCGACCAGCACCTGGTAGCCCAGCGCTTCCGCCCGTGTGGTAAGTGCCTGAATATGGCACGCGCCACACCCCTGGCAGTGTAATCCGACGGTATCGTAATAGCCGGCACAGGCGGTAGAATGACTCAAGCATTTCGGCAGCAGCAACAGCCGCCGCGAGAAGGGCACCGCGGCAAAGGGGCGCTGCCAGAAGGCGTTATTGATGCTCACCATCGCAAAGCCGAGATAAGTATCGGAAAACGACAGCGACGCCAGCAAGTGCTTCCCTTGCGCTTCCAGATCATCCCACACCGGCGGATGCAACGGGTCCAATCGCCCGACGAACTCCTCCGCCGCGTGCCGAATGGCATCACGCGAGGACTTCTCCGCCGGCATATGCTTGATATTGAATGCTTGTACTTGCACGATAATGTTTTTGAAACCACAGATTACGCAGATGACGCAGATTTTGGGCTGACTGCGCTTTCTGGAAACCTTCAGGATAAGCCGTCATATTTGAACACCGAGAAGCCTGTCAATCCTGTGAATCCTGTCTAAAAACGCTCCCCAGTGCCTCGACTGTCCAGATAATAGGATATAATTCCTCGGAATACCAGAGGCTGGCGAAATACAATCCGATCGGCGCCGGTTGCTGCCAGCTTCCTTCTTCAACACTTGCTGTGAGATAGGCGATGCCGCGCAGCCAGGCAGCCTGTGCCCCGGGCACCTTCGGCCAGCGCTGCATCGCAGTGACCGCCAATGCGGTTTCTTCGATGGTCGGGCTGATCCCACGTGTGCCGCCCCATCCGCCTGTCTCATGTTGGCTATCGATCAAATACTGCACGGCACGCTGTGCTTCCTGCCCATATACGCGCAAATCGGCATAGACTTGCAGCACGCGCGCAGTGCCCAGCACGGGATTCTCCTGTCGCGGCGCCGCCTGATTGCCAAACCAGAGCGGCACCCAGGCGCCGTCCACACGCTGCGTCACCTGGAGATAACGCAATCCACGGGCGATGGCTTGCTGTGTTGCACGATGCTTGTGATCAGGATCCGTGCGGTGCAGCGCGCGGATCGCGTGGGCGGTGATGTCCGGGGAGCTTTTGTCAAATGGCAGGCTGCCCCAACCACGGCAGAAGGTCGGCCACCCACCGTCGCGATTCTGCAGTTGCCGCAACCAGCGTGCGCCGGCATGGATGGCGTCAGTCTCGCCCAGGTGCGACAGAGCGATGATTGCGCCGCTGGTATCGTCAGCATCCGGCACTCCACCTGGGCTATGTGTCCACCCCCAACCACCGGGCGCGGCGTTGGTGTAGGGATGGGGCCGTTGATACTGCCGTTCCAGCAGCCACAGCCGGGTGCGCTCAGCACCAACATCCGCCAAATGGCCGCCAGCCGCCAGCGCGGTGATGGCGCTGGTGGTCATCCACACCGAGAGGTTGGTATCGATCGGCCAGCTACCATCTGGGCGAAACGACTGGCGGAGGAACTGCAGGCAGCGGCAGACCACCGGCTGTTCCGCGCCATACAGCGGCAACAAGCTCATCGCCACGAAGCTGGTCAACGGCGTGGCGTCCAGGAACCCCCCGTGCTCGGGTTGGATGTTCGCCAGCTTGGCCAGCGCTGGTTGGATCAACAGATCGCGCATCTGCCGGTGGAGGGGATTGCGGGACGGGTGGCGATGATGCAGTTGCAGGCCGACGGCGATGAGTGCCGGCAGTGCATAGCTGACCACGTGCAGGCGTAGTGCTTTATACATTGCGGGGGGAAAGGCCGCCAACTCGAACGGCAGCCCGGGGATGACCTCCCAGGAGACCAGTCCGGAGAGCGCGCAGTTCAGCAGGATCGGCACGGCGAAGGTGCGGTCTTTGCCATATACGGCAGTGATGGCGGCCACGCGGGATTCCGGCGTGCTGCCGGCATGGATGGCGAGGTATTCCTCGGCACGCGACAACGCGGCTGCTGCTTCCGGCATCGTCACAAAGCGCAGGGCGGAGACGACCAGCAGCGTGGTGGCGAGGTTGCTCGGGCTGTCGACGGTATCGCCCCAGCCGCCATCGGCGTTTTGCGTCGTCGCCAGCCACTGTACGCCGTTGCCGATCATCCCGGCGTCCTGCGGCTGGCCGGCCGGCACCAGTGCGCTGATCGCCGTGGCGGTGGACAACGCCGAGGAGGAGAGCCGGCCTTCCCAGTAGCCGTCGGGGTGCCGTGCGGCGAGCAGGCGGTCGCACGCAATGCGATAGGCGGCACGGATTCGCGACTGGTCAAGCACTTCAGTCACCGGCGTGCCCTCCAGCTATGCCAGGCGAAGTACGCTTTCCATTGTGCGGTCTTGCCACCGCCCAGCGCCTGCAGCATCAGGCATTTCGCGCGTGGCACGCCGGCTGCCCGCTGGTTGTCCCAGAACATGTGTGGCACCCAGGTGAAGTTGGAGTCGTAGCTCTCGCGGATCAACTGCCATTGCAGGCGCGACAGGCGCGGGAGATCGCCGGCGAGCCGATCCAGCGGTGCATGAAGCATGGGGAAGATGGCGATGCGCTCCTCCCGCAATCCGCGCACCCAGGCGAGGGTTTGCTGCACATCCTCCTCCCGCTCACCGGGCAGATTCACCATCAGGCTGGCAAGGGGGAAAAAGCCGGCGCGGCAGAGCCGGCGGATCTGCTCCGCGCAGAGATCACCCCACGCTTCCGCGCCATATCGGCCCATCTTCGGTGCGCCGCCGTTGGCCTTCAGCAGCTCTCCGGAAGCAGTCTCGACCCCGACGTTTACCCAGAGGTAGTCATGCCGGTTGGCGCCCACCAGCAAGTCACGCACCGCCCGCAGCTCTTCATCGCTGAATTGCGCAAGGCTGATCACGTTGACGTGGTCGATCTGCAGCAGACGCAGACCGTCGATACGGCGCAGGCGCTCCAGCAAGCCGATCAGCCGTTGCGGGTTGACTTTCACCCCCTCGGCGCCGTAGCGGAAGAAGTCCTCGCTCAACAGTGAAAGGTTAACCTCGCCGGCCTGCACATTGGTGCGCGCATCGGCGAGGATCGTCTCTTCCGGCAGGTGCTGCATGAGCACGCCGGCGATGGTGCAGAAGGCACAGCCCAGTCCGCAGCCGCGGCTGATCTCCACCCCGCCCATCAGCGTGGCACCACGCACCAGGGGGATGGCCTCTGCTGCGACCGGCTGTCCGAGAATCACCTCGGGCGAAGCCTCACCGTGCAGCAGCGCCTGGAAAATCTCAGCGGCGTTGCCTTCGGCATAACCGAGCACCAGGTGATCAATGCCGAATTCATGCCGGGTATCAGAGGCATCTGCCAGTTGCCAGGCACCCGGCCCGCCTACCAGCACTTTCACCCCCGGCGCTATTGCCCGCGCTTGCCGCACCTGGTGTAGCAGCCGGCGGAACATCGCCTCCGGGTAGCCGATGCCGCCGGCGATGGCGGACATGGTGTTGGAGTTCATCCCCAGGCCGAGAGGATCGCCGGTGGAGATGGCGATGACACGGGTGGCCGGCCCGACCACTTCGCGAAGATGCTCGCCGGTGGTGATGATCACTTCGTCCGGGGTGAATCCGCCTGCCAGCAACGCGGCTTCGATTCGGCGCAGGCCCAGCGGTGCGATCTGCACGCGTCCACCGGTGACGGGCGTTCGCGGGAGCAACAGGCGGTCCATGATGATCTTCGGCGTGGTGGTCGTCTGGCTGGCCGCCAGCATGCCGTCAAAGAGGATATCGTAATGCGCGAGCAGCGTGCGGTCAGCCGTGAGTACGATGGGATAGGTATCCGGTTGAGTTTTGGGGACTGACATCGAAACTCCAGCTATTGGCTTGAGGCCGGTTTCACAATGCGAAACGTGGCTCATTTTATAGGGAGTTTCGGTGTCTGTCCCCAAAACTCCGGTTACAGCAGCACGTTTTAGCGATTCTTCCATGCAATCTGGTCGACCGCATCAATCAAGGCGTCGATATCTTCATAGACACCGCCGGTCTCCGTTTGTGGCACCGCGCGCCCGCATTCTTCGCAGATCGGCCCCGCGCCGGTCGTGTTCTCGGTGAGTCCACACCGTGGGCAGGGGGTTTTCGTGCGCAGGTAAAACATCTTCCGCGCGGTAAGGTCAGGGGTCATGAACAATCCCGGCGCGCCGGCGATAGCCTCGCTCTTTTCGTAAAGTGGAAAGATAATCGCCCCGTGCGGGCAAATGCGGCTGCACGCGGGACAGCCGGGCTTGCAGCGGTCAGGGTCACGCACCACCACGGCGCCATCCTCCAGCGTGTAGACGCCGAACAGGCAGAACTGCAGGCAATGCTGGCATTCGACGCAGCGCGACTTGTCGATGATCGGATACCAGCGCGGAGTGAGTGGAGCGCTCATGTTGTCAGACATGTCAGACATGTCCGACACGTCCGACGCGTCTGACTCGTCCGACAGATTTAGCACAGAACGAATAGCCGAAAAACATTCCCTGGCATCCGCGTAACTGTCGAGGTTGAACGCATGCAGCGCTTCTGCGTCCACCGCATGTCGTCGCAGCAGCCATTCCGCCGGGCGCGGATGCAGCGGGGAGACCAACACAACAGCACCGCGCAAGGTCGCCAGTTTCTCCCAGAGGGCGCTATCTTCGGGGAGATGATAGATATGCGGCATGACCAGCACCGAAACGCCCGGGGTTGCTGCGCATAATGCAATAAGCGCATCTTCTCGGCAATCCGGTTGGTCAAGGCGTGAGATGATAATGGTAGGCTGGTTCATCTGCTCTAATTCTTCCCCGGTGGCTGGGCAATTATTCTCCCGCCAGGAGACCGAAAGTTCTCATCTGGTTTCGGGAGAGATATCGGCAGTGTTTCGCTGTCTGTCTCCGATACCCTATGAGAGATCGGCTCCGTTTTCTTGGCTATTTATGCCACCCACAACATATGATAGGGTTTCGGGGACAGACACCGAAACTCCAGGTAAGCTGTCCTGCATATTGGTTACCTGGCGGAGGAGTTTCGATGTCAGTCCCCGAAACCGATGCATCTTTTGCCGACCGGATTATAATGCACCCCAAATTTTTCTTTACATCCCTTCAGACCAGCGCAACACTTCAATCTCTCCCTGGCCGAAGGTGTGTACTTTGAATTCTACCTCGGACTCGCTGATGGTGAGGGTGTGCTTGCCGGCATCGGACTGGTATGCCACTTTCACCTGTTCGTCGTTGACCGGGATGATGAATTCGCTGTGCCCGTCACCTTCGAAGAGCGCAACATGGAGGTCGATCTTCTCGGTCTTCTTCTCGTCGACATAATTCATTACCGGGCCCATGGGGATAATGGCGCCTTCGCGGACGTAGAGCGGCAGCGTGTCGATATCCGCTTCGACATCGAGCCAGCGTGGGCCGGTGATGCGCTTTTTGCTCCACCAGTCGGTCCACACGCCTTCCGGCAGGTAGACTTTACGCATCGGTTCCTCGGTGAAGATGGGGGCCACCAGCAGGCTGTCGCCGAAAAGATATTCGTCGCTCATGTTCCACACGGTGGGGTCGTCCTGGTAATCGACAACCAGTGCGCGCAGCATAGGCAGCGACTCCGCGACGCATTGCTGCGCGGTGCCGTAGATATAGGGCATCAGGCGATAGCGCAGGCGGATGTAGTCGCCGCAGATGCGCTGGGTTTCCGGACCGAACTTGTAGAGCTCGCGGTCACCGAAGCCGTGGATGCGGCTGTGCGAGATGAACATGCCAATTTGCATCCAGCGGGTGAGCAGGTTTTCGTTGATGGTGCCGCAGAAGCCGCCGATGTCATGGCTCCAGAACTGGAAGCCGGAGAGCCCGAAGGAGAGGCCGCCTTCCAATTGCGGCAGCATGTTGAAGTAGTTCGGGCTGTTGTCGCCGCCCCAGTGCAGCGGATAGCGCTGGTTGCCCGCCCAGGCCGAGCGCGCCCACACCACGCCATCGCCAGTCTCTTCCTTCGTCACCTCGAAGACGGCCTTATTGTAGAGCAGCGGATAGAGGTTGTGCATCTGCGAGCCCGGCGTGCCGTCGAAATAGACGCCGTCCAGCGGCGCCGCTTCGCCGAAATCCGTCTTGATGACCTTTGCGCCCATGCGGAAGAGGCGGCGGAAATATTCCTGATGCACCTTCACTGCGGCCGGGTTGGTGTAGTCCACCACGCCGGTGATGCCTTTGAAGCCCGGGGTGAAGCAGATGCCGCAGTTATAGATCTCGCCCTGCGCATTTTTTACAAAACCATCCACCGCCTTCAAGTCATTGAACAGTGACGAGCCTTCCGGGATATACGGCAACTGCCAGAGGGAGATTTTAATACCCAGCTCTGCCAGTTTATGCAGGTAGTCCGCCGGATCGGGGAAGCGGTCCGGCGCAAATTCCAGGTTGCAATACCAGTCCTCTTTGAACCAGAAGGTATCCAGGTGGATCACGTCGCAGGGAATGGCGTTCTCGCGCATCAGCCGCGCGATCTCCAGCGTCTCATCTGCCGCGCTGTAGCTGATTTTGCTCTGCCAGTAGCCGAAGGTCCACTTGGGCGGCACGGAGCCCTTGCCGGTAAGATCGGTATAGGCGGAGAGCACCTGCTTGATGTCGCCGGTGAAGATGTAGTAATCGAGGAAATTGTCTTCTGCCGCCACCTGGATGTCCACGCCACTCATGCTGCCAACCCAGTAGGTCATCAGGCTGGAGTGATTAAAGAAGACGCCGTACCCCTTGTTGCTGACGAAGAAGGGGATATTCTTGTACGCCCGCTGCGTGGTGACGCCCAACGCGTCGGTCATGTTCAGATCGATGGTTTGCCCGACCTTATTGAGCTTGATGAAGTGCTCGCCTAATCCGTAGATACATTCGTTATAGGCCAGGTCGAAGCTCTCCACCGCGACGGGGCTGCCATCTTTGACGGTGCGGGTGACGCCGGTGTTATAGGAGTCCCAATTGCAGAAATTGTCCTTCTCCGGGCCGCCGATGCCGGCAATCTTCTTACCCTCCAGGTCAGTGATCAGCATGCGATAGGGGTTCAACGTGACCGCGATGCGCAGAGTGTCGGTGGTTATATAGAATTGGCCCCCGGCCTCAATGTTTTCTTCCGCTTCTTTCAACCACGGCGCTTTGTCCAGCATCGATTGCTCGCCTTCGTCGGAAAGGCCGATGAGGCATTTCGTCGGGCCGGCAAATTGCCCGACCACCATCCGCGTATCGTTGTCGGGGATTTGCTCACCCTCGGCGTAGCGGATGCGGAGAATGCGGTCATCGAGCACATCGATGCGCAGGCGGCCTTCCACCTGTTCGCCGACATTGGCGATTTGCTGCTGGTTGAGCATGTCGGAATCGGCAGAGGAGATCTGCCGTTTTGCCGCCATGACGGCGGTGGTTTTCAACAACAGCGCACAATCCGTCACCTCCAGCACCTCGGCGCTGGCCACCGATGCGCGCAACACATCTTTCGCTTCCAATAATCTGGTATTCATCGAAACCCCTTCACCTGGAGTGAATGTATCAAAGCAGTGGCATCCTACCAAACGCCTGCCTCAGCGTCAAGCGGAAGTGCTTTATTCTTTTTCACCGCAGAGACGCGGAGGCGCAGAGAATACGCAGAGGGATTGTGTGGGAGTTTGGGGTATGAGTGTGTAGGAGTGTCTTTGAATCGAAGCGAATAATATTTCCTGTGGGATATCGAAGAGAGGGCTATGATGATCCAGACCATCGAGCCGTCTGCACTTATAGCGCTCGCTCAATACTCCCACACCCCCACACGCCCAAACTCCCACACAATCCCTCTGCATCTCCGCGTCTCGGCGGTGAAAAATTACTCTGAAATAGCAAAGCCCAGGCGGCGGAAGTCGTCGAGTTGCAGGGTGTAGTATTCAGGCAGACTGGGGCCGGTGCCGGTCCACAGGTAGGTCATCAGGTCTTCCACCACGTTCACCTGCCGCTCATACTCTGACCGGCTGAAGACGAGGAAGGGGAGGGGGGTGCCGTAGAGGTCTTCGTCGGCCTCGCCCCAGCGTGCGCTTTCAATTTGCCGGCGCAGCATCTCCGCGATATAGGTGCCGATGGCCAGCGCGAGGGTGGCGGGATAGCTCTCAGGCCGGTATTGCCCCAGGCGAAACTGCCCGCGCGCCACCTGCTCCAGGCGCTCCAGGCTGGCGGGGGTATAATCCAGCTCAATGGCATAGACGCGCCGCAACGCCGCGACAGCGGCAGCGGCGAGAATCGCCGGCGGCAGGGCCTGCATGGCGGGATCGGGCAATGGATAGGGCGTTTTGAGCTTTGGCATAGACAGTACAGCGGAATTGGGCCGCTATTTCACTATACCAAATATGCGAGGAAAATGGCAAAGGTCACAAAACCTCCCCCTCGGCTCCACTTTTGTAGAGTGAGACCTAGGGGGAGGTTTCTCTGTTTTCGATTACGCCCAGTACGCCGGGCCGGGCTGCTCGCTGATGATGACTTCCTTGAGGAAGGCGACGGCCTTCTGGAAGCCTTCTTTGCTGCTCATCAGGCTGTCTTCGTGCTCGATGGAGAGCGCGCCGTCGTAGCCGATCATGCGCAGGTTGCTGATCATGTCTTTCCAGATCTGCGCATCATGGCCGTAACCGATGGTGCGGAAGATCCACGAGCGATGCAGTTCATCGGTGTAGCTCTTGGTGTCGAGCACGCCGGTGGTCTTACTGTTGATCTCGTCGATCTTGCAATCTTTCGCATGGAAGTGGAAGATGGCGCCGGCTTCACCCAGCTTGCGGATGGAATAGACGGGGTCGATACCCTGCCAGAAGAGGTGGCTGGGGTCGAAATTCGCGCCGACTTGCTCGCCGGCAGCGTCGCGCAGGCGGAGCATACTCTGGGTGTTATAGACGATGAATCCCGGGTGCATCTCCAGCGCCGCGCGCACATTCTTTGACTTCAGCACGCCGTTCATCTCTTTCCAATAGGGGATCGCCACTTCGTTCCACTGGTAGTCGAGGATTTTGCCGAAATCATCCGGCCAGGGGCAGGTGACCCAGTTCGGGTATTTCGCGCCGGGATGATCGCCCGGGCAGCCGGAGAAATTGATGACCGTCGAGATACCGAGCATGCTCGCCAGGTCAATGGTTTTGCGGAAGATGGCATCGTGCTCTTTGGCGATGCCGGCATCCGGATGGATGGGGTTGCCATGGCAGGAGAGGGCGGAGATTTCCAGTCCGCGATCAGTGATCTTCTTCATCCACGCCGTTGCCTTGCTCTTGTCCGCCACCAGCTCGTCCAGCGGGCAGTGCGGCGCGCCGGGATAGGCCCCGGTGCCGATTTCCACCGCGTCGCACCCGGCGGCTTTGATGTAATCCATCGCCTGCTCCAGCGGCATGTCGCCGAAGAGTACCGCGAATACGCCAACTTTCATCTGAAGACCTCCTTTGCAGGGTCAAATATGCTGGAAGTATTGAAAGGACAATTTACCACAGCCGATTGAGCGATGAATTGCCTTCATGCCCTTTAGATACGAGGCGAACGGCAGGATTCCTGCCGGTTGATGGAGACTTTCACGGATTTCACTGTGGCAGGTTGACGCCAGCAGAGTCTTTCCGATTGCCATTGACATGCCAAACGACAGGCATATAATGGAAGCAGACACAAGCGAGATGGAACCCACGACATGCGTGATGAATATATGTTCCCGGCGATTTTTGATGAGAATGACGGTGATGGTTATACTGTAACCTTTCCCGACCTTTCCGGTTGCATCACAGAGGGAGATACGGAGCAGGAAGCGTATCAGCATGCCGCTGAAGCGCTGGGATTGCATCTCTGGAGTATGGAACGCGACCATGATGAGATCCCGGAGCCGGCATCAATCAATGAGATTGCCACGGAACCCAGTCAGAAGGTAGTACTCATTCATATAAACATGAGCCTGATACGACGGGCGGTATAGCGCGGACGATCGGAGACGAAATCGATGGACGAATTTGATGAGGATGACTTTCTCGCTTATGACAGCGAGGCGGAGACAACAAAATGGCAGCGCATGCTGGCGAATCCGCATCCGACAGAGTATCTGGTGGCGACAGCGCTGATAACCGAGGACCCGTGCACCTATGTCGAGATTCTGGAGACGCTACAGTTGCGTGCCACCCCTGAAGTGTTCGAGGCAGCACGAGCACTTTGCGAGAGTAATAGCCCGCGCGAGCGGCAATTCGGGGCGTCGATTCTATCTCGATTCGGCGATGTCGCCCCGCCGTTGCGCGTTGCTCGGCGCTTGCGCATGTCCGGTGAGGAAGATCTTTGCCGGCACGCCGAGGAATACGAGCGGCCTTTCGGTCCGGAGATTTCGGAGACACGGACCATGCCGAAAGAAGCGCTGGCCATCCTGCTGCCGATGCTGGAGCGCGAAACGGACAACGAGACGCTGCGCGATGTGCTCTGCGCCATTGCAGAATACCAGGATTTTCACCCCTCGATTACCGAACACATCGCCGCACTGCGCCACCACCCTGACCCACATGTGCGTTTCACGGTTTCCACTCGACTGTCGCTCAATATTGAGCACCCGGCAGCATGGCAGGCGCTCACCGAGATGGCCAATGAGGATGAGCATGAGTCCGTCCGCGCTGCTGCCAGGGAATGGTTGAAAATGGGCAGGATACTCTCCCGCTACGAAGCAGACGACGAACTCCCCTCACTGGATGCCCAGTAGTCATAGCTTTTGAACCATAGATTACATAAGTTGTGTCGAATTTTACTATGGGATGGATGATGTTTAAGCTCAAATTCCCGAATAGAGATGATACAGCGTATCGCCTAACTCACTGCCATGAATCGGCAGCTTAAAGTGTACCCCGTTGTCAAGACAGCTTTCGGCCTAATTTAAGGTGGATTCCCTGGCCGTCGCTTTTCAGTTGTCAGCGCCGATTCCGACGATCTGGGCCGGACGCCCGGAGCGGCAGAATCGGC
>Ga0272448_1003739_pt1 | contig 17870 bp, 2 predicted proteins | sample YNPCB0191_FD_202220 | JGI IMG/M metagenome (GOLD analysis project Ga0272448, IMG submission 202220) | Hot spring sediment microbial communities from Yellowstone National Park, WY, United States - YNP-CB-019-1 | ecosystem: Environmental > Aquatic > Thermal springs > Hot (42-90C) > Sediment... | reverse complement strand
ACTGAACACATAGTTTGAATCTGGAGTAATATCCACAATCTGCTCCCAGTTGGTCCAGTTATTAGCCTGGGTGTTATATACCTTTGCACTTTTTGCACCAGAATGAGAAATCGTGGAATCCCACTGGTAATAAGCGTCGATCTGGCCTCTTGTCCAGTTATCGGGCCAGGTTGTCCCGTTTTCAAAAGAAGGGTTCAAAATTATATTTTCCTGAATCGTGCACCCATCTGCAAGTGCAGTAACAGTAGCATACCCGCCCCGCGATGACCTGATGGTTCCTGTGCACTTTCCGGACGCATCTGTAATAGTGTTTGCAATTGTAATTGTATCAAATGCAGGACCACGGTCTGTCTGCAGGGTGACCTGTTTACCCGGTATCGGGTCCCCGAATTGGTCCCTGATTATGACCGTGATAGTGGCAGTGGCAATGCCATTGGCAGGAAGCACGCAGGTATCTACCTTCAGGGAAGAAGCAGTTTCAGAAGGTGTGCGAGAAATTACAACTATAACCTGTGTATCAGGGTTGAGCCCGGCACGCCAGACAGTAATTGTATAAGTACCTGAGACTGAATCCTTATAATAAAATACACCTGCACCTGCTGAAAGGTATATGTTAGTAGTGTCAGACCAGGAAGTGCCTGAAACTGAAAATTTACCTGTTGAAGACGAAGTGAACAATGTAATCGTATTGTTGAAAGTTGTAACCTTCTGGTTGAATTTATTCCAGACCTCAACTGCAATGGAATCAGAAGGAATATTGAGGTCCGGGGTCCTGACAGGGGTTGTTATCTTCAGCTTCTTTGGTGCTCCGGTATTAATTCTGTAAGTCAGGTAAGAAACAATGCTTGCTATGTGGTTCTGGCCTGCATCGCCAGTGGATGTGACATTTACATTTATGTCATACTCCCCTGCTCCGGTTATAAGGCCTGTTGCATCCTTTATCCTTTCAGCATAAAGTGCCTCTCCATCATTGTCAGTTGTAATGTAGTCAGCGCTTGCAGGACTAACTCCTATCTTAAACCTGTTATCAGCCCCGACTTCAGTTGACATTTTTCCATATATGCAGGCACAGATTATTGAACCAAGGTTATCATCAGGAAGATATACATTTGTCTTCAGGGTTGTGGTATTGCTGACTACTGTAGTATCCTGTATTGCATTTCCTGCAATTGCACCAAAATACACAGTCTTCTGTGCTTCCAGGGGATTCTTTGGATATTCATATGTATAAATCAGTTCAGCACTCCTTGAACCTCCTCCTGCTGCACTCCAGTATGTATTCAATATCACACTATCCCCATCATTTGCATTTCCGTAATAGGGAGAAAGGTCATAAAGGATTGTCTGACCCTCTGCAACTATGTTTCCATTCATTGTAAAAGCAAGGGTGGAACCACCAGTGCCTGTGCCTATGTTCAGGTCTATTGCTCCAGAACTTGTTGTGAGCACCTTTGCATAGATTGACCTTATAGTGGGTGAACCGGGCTTCTCAGGAAAATAGATAGATTGTGTGTATGTCTTAACAGGCTCTGCACCTGCTGTAACAATGTCTGTCTGGCCCAGGAATCTTCTGACTGTCTGGATTAAGTCAGTACTTGCTTCATAATTAAATGTATAGGTTATTACAAGTTCTGCACCCAGGCAGTATACAGAGGAACCATTGACATTAATGCTCAGGTTATTGCCTGAACCAATATTGGGGGGAGAAGACGGCCTGTACAGATATAAAAATTCATCTGTGGTTCTTGCAGCACCTTCTACAAGCTTTACCCCTGCCTGAAGACTTCCACTATTAAGACTGATGTTTGAAGTGAGGTCAGTTCCTGCAAGAGGAGAATAATAATGTCCCCTTATCTCATACCAGGCGCTTTGAATATTGTAGTTATTTTCAGGGATATATGGAGTATGCAGAAAAAACTGAGTCTCTCCAGAAGCTATACTTGTGTTTCTTGTGCCTACAAAATATCTTATGGTTTTGAGTTGTGTGTGCGCTGCTTCATCGTATTCATATGTAAGATATAATTTCACGCTCTCGTTATACCTGATTTGCGGAATACTGACACTGACATAATAAGGGCCGTTGTTGGTGCCAGAACCCTGCAAACCTGAAAACGCATTAGTTGCATTGTAGCGCAGGCAATAATTCACATCATCACCAGTATTTGTAGTTGCAAGCGCTCCAAAGGTAGTTGTGTTTGCTCCGTTTACTCCTATTGCACTTCCTGCTCCAACTGTCACAGCGCCAACCTGGAAAGCAACTTCAATATATGCAGTGCGCAATTGAAATCCTGATTCAGGGATGTAGATGTAAAATGCCGGGCTTGTATATGTAGTATTTGCTGCCCTGTCTCCTGTTGCCTGGTCAATAAAGAATTCTACTGTTTTTACAGATTTGCCAGGATAGGGGGGTATGCCTGCAACAATCTCTATTGTCTGGGTGGCAGGATTGACCCCTGGCCTTGATACCGTGATTGTATGTGTACCCAGGGTTGAATCCCTGTAATAGAAACTTCCGCTCCCTGCTGAAAGATAGATATTTGTTGTATCAGACCAGGAGCCACTTGAAACAGAAAATTTTCCTGTAGGAGAAGAAGAATAAAGGAAAACCTGGTAGTTAAAATCTGTATCCTTTGTGCCAAAGTTATCCTGCGCCTCAACTGTTATGGCTGGAGAAGGATTGTTCTGCGGAACAGTTCCAGGAAAAGAAGTAAACTTTAACTTTGAGGCAGTAAACCTGACAGGCAATGACAGAACAGCAGTATCGTACCTCGCTCTTATCTCATCTATGGTCAAAGCCCTGTCATATACGCGCAGTTCATCTATAAGTCCATCAAAACAGTCGCCTGTTCCTCCTCCACTTATAACAACTGGAAACTGGTTGCCAATAGCATAGGAAAGAGGGGTTGAACCTATAAGTGCACCGTTGATATAGAGCCTTACATTCGCACCATCATATGTTCCTGCAAGGTGGTACCACTGGTTGTTCTGTATGGAACCAGCAGCGCTTGTCACATTGTGCTGGTTCTTGGATGCACCACACACACCAAAAGTTGCCTGGTTACCATGGACCATAAGAATATATGAGCCTGTTTCATCCCATCCCTTGTTTACAATTCTATTGTATAGTTTCGAGGCATTTCTGGGATAGACCCATGCTTCAACACTTATCTGCTGGGTAAGATTCAGGGTTGAAGAATGTGCAACTGACACATAATCGTTTGTGCCATCTGAATTGAGTGCATGCCCGTATCTTCCCGCACTCCATCCCATCCCGCCATAGATATTTCCTGAATTACCATAATTGGAAAAGTCATAGAGCTTTGTGCCAGAACATTCCTCTGATATCCATATTCCCCTTTCTATATCCCCGAAATAAATCCTTGTAATGGTATCAGCACTTCCCTGTATTGTAGCAGTTATAGTGTCCAGACCCATCAGCGTGGAAATAAGTGCAGCTGTGCAGTATCCATACGTATCTGAAACCTGGCCATATGGATAAGTAATTGTATCGTTTCCTGCAGGATTTGTTGTGTGAAGTGCTACAGTATTTCCTGGAAGTGGATTGCGGTAATAATCTCCAACAAAAACCACAATCGTGCAGGGAGATATGCCATCAGCAGCAATTGTGGAACTTTTTGCTATGAGATATGACATAGAATTGGAAAACGCTCCCTTATAAACAGACTGCACCTGGGAATCCCCTGTAATGTAAAACTCTCCTGATACTATTATTACTGGAGAGCCTGATTTCGTATCCCTGAAATATACAAAGGTTTCTCCATTTACGAATTTCACGCTTATACTGTTGTAGCTGGACCATACTGACGAACCTGGAACAAGAAATCTTCCGGTTGAAGAACTGGAACTGACAGTGCAGTAGCCGCTGTAATTGGTTGCCTTTGTGCCATCTGACCACTGTGCCTGAATTACAATTGAATCAGAACCACCTGCAACAATTGAACGGGGCGGAGAAACAATTGCAAACCTTGATGCACCTATAAAAGTAATTGTTGGAACCCTGCGCAGGGAAAGTTCATCATACCAGACAGTTGCACCTGAGGTATCAGCCTGGTTATAAGAACAGCCTATCCTGAAGAAGTTGCAATTGGATTCAGTCACAGGAGCAAGGGTAAGTCTGGTCCAGGAAGTATAAGGAACAGTAACAGCCTGGGTCCAGTCCTGGCTCATTGGCAAAAAGTCTGTTGCCTGGTTCAAATGATGTATGAAAAATGCACAGGTATCTCCTGCACCCATCGTATCTGTTTTTGTATGTCCAGTGAACACATAGTTTGAATTCGGCACCACACTCACAATTTGCTCCCAGTTAATGAACCCCTGCATCTGCGTGTTCTCTATCTTTGCGCTCCTTGAACCCGTGCAGGAAACTGTGGAATCCCAGACATAACAGTAGTACCTGGTCGGGGACCACACATTCTTGGTCCAGGGGTCCGGCCATCCTGTTCCATCTTCAAAGGAGTAGTTCACAATCAGGTTCTGCACAATTGTATTGCCATCGCAAACAGCAACTATAGTATCATCCCCTGCAAAGGAAGAGGCTATCGTTCCTGTGCACTGTCCATTCCCGTCAGTCAGTGCGGGCTGAACTATCGTATCTGCTGGTGTTCCCCTGCTTGTATAAATTGTCACCTTCTTTCCCGACAGTGGAATTCCTGTATCGCTTCTTATTGTAATTGTAACTGTGCAGGATGGCCTGCCACTTGCTTCAACCATGGTAGAAGAAACCTTTAACCAGGACATTGTCTTTCCCATTGAAGGAGAAGAACCTGAGAAGGTAATAGTTGGCACCCTTTCCAGTCTCACATCGTCAAACCAGGCAGTTGAACCTGCGTTTGCACCCTGATATACGGAACAACCAATCCTGAATTTCACACAGGTATTTTCAGCAGTAATGCTGTCAAGGGTGTACCTGGTCCAGGGATTGTTGCTGGTGGAAACTGAAGTTGTCCAGTTCTGTGAAATAATAGTATCTTCTGAAGTCAGATGATGAATGAAGAATGCAACAGAGGCGCCGCTTGCAAGAACACCTGTCCTGTGCCACCCGCTGAATCTGTATGTTGAACCCGGAACTACATTCACAATCTGCTCCCAGTTTGTCCAGGTATTTGTATCCCCTGCATTTTCTATCTTTGCGCTTCTTGAACCTGAATGCACAACAGCGTAGTCCCATTTAAAACTGTTTTCTCCCTGGTTCCTGGTCCAGTATTCAGGACGCCCTATTCCGTCTTCAAATGAAGGATTTCTAATTATACACTGGGTTATGGTAAGGCCATCACAGGTAGCAGTAACAGTATCTGCTCCTGCTGTCCTGGAAGAGATATATCCGATGCAGATACCACTTGAATCAGTCAGGGATGGCTGAACAATGGAATCTATTCCTGTTCCCCTGCTTGTTTTAATAACAACTGTCTTGCCCGGAAGGCAATTGCCGTTTATGTCCACGATTTTAATTGTTACCTTTGAAGACATAAACCCATCAGAAGGAACTACAGAAGGCTCAACATTTAAATAGGAAAGGGTTTCTGAAACTGCTGAAGGAGTGCATATAATTGTCTCCCTGTAAACAGTATATGTCTTTCCATTGATTTTAATGTGTGGGTCCCCGAATCCATGATAAACCCTGATTTTGTTTGAACTTGAAATTGGCTTTCCATCCAGGCTGCGGTAGGTGAAATATGTGGAAGTATTATAATCCAAGCCCTGCCAGGAAAATGAATGGAAAGCCATAAAATTCGGGGATTCAATCACAAAGCCGTAAATTGGCAGTTTAGCAATACTTCCATCCAGGCAGGTATAATTATATGTATCGGCACCCGTATTAAATCCTACCCGCACATCATTATTGCCAAAAGTAACCCTGCGCACCTTGTAGTCCGGGGTAAGGAATTCATAATTTGTAATCAGCATCTTTGCAGTCAGTTCGTGAAGAGGTGAAAGGAATTCGTGCGTATTTTTAAAGAACCTGTCAAAGATATACATTCCCTCAGCCCATCCGTTGTCTGCCCTGCAGAATACTGCCCTGTCTCCTGGTGGAGGAGTATCAGGTGGAGCATAACTTATATTATTGCTTCCATCATATATAATAAACCCGACTTTATAGCGGTTAGTTCCATCGTTATCTCCCTGTAATGTAGCGCGCTGACCTGTTCCGGGGTCATACAGGCCTATTAGAATCGTGTAAGTATCAGGGCCTGGAGAAGGAATGCGCACAGTATAGGGGCCATCTATATATATCCCTGTGGTCCACTGGTCTGTAGGAGGAGTGAGTCCGTGGTCGTTCTGAAAATCAATATTCTTACCAACCTCTGTTTCAAAATGCACGAAAGCAACCAGGCTGTATTTCACATCACCGGTTACTTCCCACTTGTAGGTAATTGAAAATTCATCAGAATCTATCTGGCTTACACTGTAAACACTGGGAGAAATCGGCAGTTCAATAGATGTAACTGGTATTTTCCAGAAGAGATGGTTGTTCCCAAAATTGCTGTGATAGTTCAGAGGAAAGCCGCCACTCAAATGATACATAACATAAGGAGCTGCTGCTGACACTCCATAATCGTATTTTCCATAAGGAATAACACAGTCATGGTAAATCATGCTGAAAAGTGGTATGTCTATTCCGCCCACATCTGAAGGTGAGGTTCCCCCTACATAATTTCCGCTCACTCCACCGATTCCTTCAAAGAAATCTGAGTGCGGCACAGCCCATTCTCTTCCATCCTCAGAACCATGAAAACCAAAGAGTGAACGGCAGTAATCGCAGAGCTGCTGTTTATAATACATATCATCCCTGTAGGAAGTAGGATGTGCAGAAGCATAACACTCAAGAAGCCCTGCTGCAAAGGTGGTGTCAGTGAAGTAAAAGGTCGGGTTGAACAGCTGCTTTACCATGGGAAGGTTCTGGGTGGCTCTCTGGGCGAGGGATAAGCCCTCATGTGAACATATAAGCCAGCACCACCCACCTGCCCAGTGTCCACCTCTTACATATGTTCCAGCTGGGTTCTGGATGATTAAGTTCCAGTCAAAAGATGGAGCATCCTCATATAAGTCCTGGTAGTTGTCGTGAAAACCAAAAAGGTATCCGAGGTCGTTACGTATCTTCTTTGAAGTCTCTGCAAGCTTGGCGTTCCCACCGCATTCAGGAGCAGCAGGAAGTATATCAGGATGCCTGTTGTCATAACCGCGGTTAATCCAGCCCCCTATTTGAAAAAGCACGTTTTCAGCCTCAAGGTCCTTTTTGAAATGCTCTGCAACAGTATAAACTTCTTCAAAAGTCCAGTTCACATTTTTGCTAAGTTCAATTGTGGAAGAATCATTCATACTCCGAGCCAGACAGCTCCACAGTTTCACGCTTGATGCACCGAGGAATCTGTCAAGGTTTACCCTGTTCTTCTTATTCCAGGTAAGTACCCAGGTATCTGAAATATCCTGTCTGTAAGCACTGCATATATTATTCCAGTTTCCTGCTCCAAGAAATGTAAGTCTGACAAAACGTTTTCCAGGTGGAGAATATGCCTTTCTGTAGCTGACAATATGGATAGAAAGTGTCTGGGTTGTTGCTCCAACAGTGGAACGCATTCTCAAATCTATGTACGGGTCATACCAGGATATCAGAAGTGCTGAGCCATTTTTAACTACACCTGCCATTGCATAGTCAGCCCCGCCACGGTAGGTATAATAATCATTCAAAAAGCTCTTTCCACTGTCAGCAGGAATAAGCATACCCATCCTGTAAGGAACAAGTACATAGCCATTATCTGCCCTCCTTGTCCACATTGAATCCTCAAGCAGTCTTATCCAGTCAAGAGAAATTCCACCCCAGGTGTCATATGAAATATCAACTGCATTTCCTGCACCTGTTATTGTAAAGGTTATAGTAACATTCTGGGTTGTACACCTTGCCTTTATCATATTTGTCTCTGTACTTAAGTTAAATGAATTCAGAATCTGAGAAGCACCATTTATGTATGCCCTTCCAAACATATTTTCATAAGGGCTTGAAAACCAGGTTTCACCGCTCTGCTTGTCGTATATGGAATATGTTCCGTTCGTGTTCATCGTAACCCTGATATACGAACTCTCAATTGTTATGGCAAATGCACTTCCTGCTGCTACAAACACAAGAATTATTGCAAGCCCGATTTTAATGGTCTCAGTTCCTGACATATAAAACTCCAGAATGGAAATGCTATACTACATTTTGTCTACCGGGATATAATTTCTTCCCTCCCGACTATCTTAACCTCTTTCCCGATTTTTATTCTTCTGTCTCCAAACCCATGGAATACCCTGAGATTCTTTGCCTGCTCAATCGGTTTTCCATCCAGGCTGCGAACAGTAAACAGTACAGAGTTATCGTACTCTATCCCATTCCAGGACAGCGAATGGAAGGCAATAAACTGCGGCGATTCAATCACAAAACCAAACGGCGGCAGAATTGCAATATTGCTGTCTCTGCATTTATACTCATAATTTTTATCGCCCATATTCACCACAACAGAAACTTCTCCGCTATTGAAAACCGAGCGCCTCACTTTATGGTCCGGGGTTAAGAATTCATATTTCGTAACAAGCATATTCGCGGTAATCTCATGCAATGGAGAAAGGAATTCGTGCGTATTTTTGATGAATATGTCTGTTGTGCAGAATCCTTCAGCCCAGCCATTGTCTGCCCTGCAGAATACAGATTGGTCTCCTGAAACAACCTGCCTCTCCGGCGGTCTAAATGTAATCTTATCCCCTTTCACCTCGATAAAACCAGCACTGTATCTACGCTGTCCTGTATCTTCACCCTTCAATATCGCTCTCTCCCCTGTTACCGGGTTAAAAAGACCCATAACTATTTGAAAGGTGCCTTTTAAACCTTCAGGAATTTCCATCTCAAAAGGTCCCTCCCTTACAATTGTTCCTGTTTCCCATTTGCTCGTTGGTACAGATGGCTCATGGTCATTCTGAAATCTGATTGCTCCTGAAGAATCAAGAAAATGCACGAATACCCTCAAGTTTGAATTAACCTTTCCACCTGCATCCCATCTGTAAGTAATTTCAAATTTTCCTGTGCCCCTCTGCTCAACTTTTTCAATTGATGGAGTAACAGAGAGGGAAATTGTCTTTGCACCCTTCCAGTAAAGATGCGCACCCAGTGAATGGTAATTAAGTGGATAACCTCCGAGAAGGTGATACATAACATAAGAAGCTGCACTGTTCCAGTCATAACCGTATTTTCCATAAGGCACTATACAGTCGTGGTAAACCATACTGAATAGTGGAATTTCAATCCCGCCAACTTCTGCAAGCAATCTCTCATTGTGATAATACCTGCCGCTCACCCCGCCTATTCCCTCGAAAAACTCAGAGTGCGGTACAGCCCACTCCTTTCCATCCTCAGAACCGAATATGCCAAAAAGCGACCTGCTGTAGTCTGCAAGTTCCTGCTTGTATTTCATATCATCCCACTTTGTAAGTGGATGCCCCGGGTCAAAACACTCAAGCAATCCGGAAGCGAAAGTAGTATCTATGAAATAGGCATTGGGCTCAAAGAGACGCTTTACCTCGGGCAGGTTCCTGTCAGGGCGTTTTGCAAGTTCCAGTGCCTTCTTTGAACATGTGATGTAAGCCCATCCGCCATTCCATACTCCTCCCCTCACAAGGTTCCCATTTGCATTTCTCATTATATATTGCTCGTCAAAAGAAGGAGCATCCCTGTACATATCCTGGTAATTGTCGTGAAGACAGAAAAGATAACCCAGTGCCTTTACCCTTTTTGAACAGTCTGCAAGCGCCTCATTTCCACCACAGGATGGCGCTGCTGGAAGGATGTCAGGATGCTGATTGTCATAGCCCTTATGAATCCATCCTCCAAGTACAAAAAGCACCTTATCAATTTTCAAGTCATTTTTCAGGTGTTCAGCAATCTGTGCTGCCTCATCAAATGTCCAGGTAGTTGTCCTCCCTTTTTCTTTTGTGCTCTCTTTGTCCATAAATCTTGCAAAGCAGGACCAAAGTTTTACATTTGACGCTCCAAAGAGCTTTTTAATTTCAGGATTTTTCTTTATCTTCTCTTCCCAGGTGCACAGCCACCCTTTTTCTTTTGCTTCTTTTCTATAAGCCTGTGCAATTGCGCCAGCGTCTCCCTTTCCACAGAAAATAAGCCTTATAGACTTTGCAGTTTTTCTCATATTGAAAGTTAGAGTGATTATCTGCCTGCCTGGCACAACAGGCAAGTCTACAAATCTTGACCTCAACTCCGGCACAACATAAGGGTCACGCCAGGAAACAAGCAATGCCGAGCCCTGCTTCACAATACCAATCATTTCCAGTTCGCAGCCCTCATACTCAAATGTGGGAAACTGTTTTGAGAAGGCAATTCCTGAATCAGCCGGAATAAGAACCCCCATTCTTGCAGGCACCAGAACATACCCCTTATCTGTATCTGTAACCCAGAGGCAATCCTCCAGGATTTTAACATACTCTACTTCAACTCCCTCTGGAGGTTCATATAAAATGTCCAGCGTCTTTCCATCAGGCATAATTTTGAATATCAATGCGAATCCACTTTTATGCAAAAGCCTTATTTTATCTTTTTCCTCTGTAACAGTAAATTTACTCAGTTCTAAATACTGTTTCTTCCCCTTCACATTTATCACAGCACTTCCCAGTCCCTCCCTGGAGGGATTTGAATGCCAGGAGACCCCGCTTTGCTTATCCAGTATTTCAAAAACACCGTTTGTACTGATGCTGAATTTTATGAATTCGCTCTCCAGCACCACAGGATTATTTACTCTCAAACCTGCTGCCTTTTTCCTCTTTTCAATCTCAGCATCTGATAATTTCGGCACCTGTTTTGAAGCCGGTGGCGCGTTCCTGTCAAGCTCAATCTCAGCAGGATATTCTTCGCAAAACCTTATATGTTCCGGTTCCCACTGATAAACTCCTATATGCACATAATATATACCATCTTCAGCAGTATCAGGAATTTTAAAGGTATGGGGACCGTCTGTAATTACCTCCCCTGGCTCCCAGGCAATTGCAGGAATAAGGGGTTTGTGGTCATGCTGAAATTTAATCTTATCGCAGCCCTTTTCTGGATATTCAAAATGTACAAAGACTGAATATTCATTCTGTGCAACTTCAGAACCTTCATTCCTGAATTTAATTGTATATTCAATTATATCCCCGGGCTTTACCCTCCGGGGCATTATCTCTACACTTTCAATTACAGGTTTAAAATCTTCCATTGCCATTGCCTCCTTGACCGCAGCGGTTTGACCTCCTGCAAATATCCCTGACAGGTTAATCACATACAGCTGAAATATCAGGGTTATTATCCTGAACAAACTGATAAAATAGATTCGTTTCATCAATCCCTCATTTCCCATCAAAGCAAATAGTACCTGTCGGTTATTTTGTCGGAACCTGTTCTATATTCTCTGCTCTGCCTGCAGCAATCATAAGTGTCCACTCAAAAATTCCCTTTGCAGGAATGGGAACAAGGATACCTTCTTTGTCTCCCTGCACAACCGTTTCCACACCGCAGTTCGTAGGTTCAAGACCCACATTGTAATGCCATTCTCCCTCTGGAAATCCGCCCTGCGTTATCCAGATGCCGATATATGGAATTTTATCCTCAGGATAGAAATACATAAGGTAATCGCCTGAAATTGGCTCATAAAACCCGCACCAGCCCTCAGGAACTTTTTCAGTAAAAAGTTTTCTTGCAATCCTGGTTGATGAATCGCCGATTGTGCCAGAGAGCATAACTCCCTTTTCTTCAAAATTCCAGGCAGCAGTATCTCCCTTGATAACAGTTCCCCTGGGAAAAAGCATCTGCATACCGCTGGAAACAGCCACAAGGGCATGTGCCGCCCAGATTGCTTTCAATGGCTCAGGAGCATAATTTGTAACCCTGTATGCGATTTTTATAGTATTCTTTGAAAGACTTATAGTTTTTTCCAGTAAATATGGAAAGCGCATTCCATGAACCCAGAATTTGACTTTACTACCTCTCTTTCCTTTTTCCTGAATAATCTTATAGTCCCATGGCATTGCCCAGACCTCACCGTGATCAGGAATAACAATGCGCTTCCAGGCGCCGTCCGGATAGGGACACTGTCCCACACTGGGAAAACAGTCATCAAAACCGCTGATGTCATAATCAGTGAATGTTGCTCCATAAGGCGGAATCTTATAAGGCCTGGGGTTGTGCCAGAGCCAGTCTCTGCCAGATGGCTTGTAAACAATGGAAGCAATATTTGCCCCGCGCTGTGGCAGGACAATCACTTTTAAAATATCGTTTTCAATCTGCACCGCTTTCAAACCCCGATACTCAGTTTCTTTTATCTCACCAAAGACATTGACTGCGAGAAAAATCAAGAACAGGAACAGACACCATTTTTTAAAACACAATAAATTCAATATCTTTTCGCGCATACCAATCCTCCCTTCTTTTCAATAGCATTAAATAGAATGGTTTCAATTTACACAGGTCTAATCTCGTGCCCGGGGTAAATCCGCCTTTGGTGAAAATCCGACCGCTACAACCTGCATAAAAAATGAACCCGTCCCATTTATTCTATGCGGTAGTACCAGGCATCAGGATATGTACCTGAGAAAGTTATTGCGCCGCCGGATTCCTTAAAATCCACTTTGCCCAGCTCTTTCTTATCCCTGTCAAGCGCTGTAATCTTAGAAACCTTTGCAGGTTTATCCCCTGTTATTTTATTTAACCTCAGCGTAAGATTGAATGTCTGACCATGTGGAATTGGAAGGACAACCAGTGCATTTTTCTCCTTGCTAATCCTCATAGCTGCGTTTGTAACCAGTGTTCCAAAATCCACTGATGTCCCTGGTGGATTTTTTGCAACAAAACCACCTTCTCCCTCTCTTGATACAGATGCCTTCAGATTCACAATTGCCCCATCCTTTTGCTCCACAATTATTCTTCCAATGATGTACCTGTCCTGTCCATCATTATTGCCTTTCAGGGCCGCTCTTGCCCCTGAGCCTGGCGGAGCTTCCCACAGTCCTATCCTGATATCACAGGACTTCAGGTCAAGATTTTCTGGAATCTTAATCGTATACGGACCATCCTCTATTGTTGAACCCGGCTCCCATTTTTTTGTGGGCCTGGAAAGTTGATGGTCGTTCTGGAAAAGAATTTCGCCATTCTCGTCAGTGAAATGCACAAAACAGGCATAGTTTTTGTCCACCGGCCCTGTTACCACCCACCTGTATTTAATCCTGAATTTTCTTTCCCCGAGGTAGGTGAATTCTGAAAGATAGGGTTCAATATTGAGCGTTGTTTCAGCATACATTGTCTCGTATGTCCTGGGGTCGGCAAAGATCCACTCAGGAGTTTCTGAGTAATCTCCAGTTGCATTTCCAAATTTTGCAGTTGTTGAAATTGCACCTGCTCCTTTTCCAAGGAACCCGAACGGAGGAAGTGTATAGCCTTCAATATTCCAGTTATCCTCCTCATTGTTGACCCAGAGCTCCAGACCGCTATTGTATTTCACATAGACTTTCCTTGAAGCATCTGTCATACACGCCATGTTTGAATTCACCCATTTGTCTCCGAGCATGTAAAGAATTTTTTCAGGAAGATACGCACAGTATCTTGCCATAAGCGGTTGTGTCAGATAATATTCCCTGAGTACCTGAGTCAGGTTTTTGTGAAAGGCTGTGTCAATAAACCCTGCATGGCCATATGCAAGCTCCTGACTCCTGTATTTATCAATTTCTCCATCTTTCGGACCCCTGTACGCGGGTTCTCCGCTTGTATACCACCTGGAATAATATCCCATTCCGTGGTTGACCATCAGGGGATGGACCTTCAACAGGTCAAAATCCACAAGTACAGGGCAGAACTGTCCACCCTGTATCTGTGCCTCACAACCATCCACCCTTCCAGCCCAGAAAGCATGCTGGTTTCCCTCCCCAAATAGTGGTCCGCCATGAGTTTCCCTTTCAAAATTGTAAAGCCAGGTGAGTTTTTCAAATACATACTTGAAACTTGCAGCTCCCTCCTCTTTTGCATCAAAATCTGTCTGCCAGGGTGGACCGGTGGGCTGAACATCTAAATATGCAGCAGTTGTCTGGTATGCCTCATGAATCTTTGGACTCTCCTGCCTTGCATATTTTTCTATCCAGGTGGGTTTTAACCTGAAAGATTGAATATGCGTCCCAGGATTGTACCATGCATTAATCCTGTTTCCGTTCTGGTCAATTGCAACAGCTTCCTCTGTATATTCAGGATAATCAGGATAGTAGTCAATGTAATTTTCGTGCAGAGAGAACACATAACCGAGATTCTTTGCTATCGTACCTAACACCTTCATCCCCTCATCTCCTCCCATCCTCGGATCAGCAGGATAATGTGCAGGAAGTTTCACATCATAGCCGTATCTCTGCCAGACATGATAAATGATCGCGAGTTTGTCAACTCCATAGCCCTTCAATGTCTCAAGGTATTTTGCGCTCTCAGTGTATTTATCTCCTGTCCACCAGTCCAGCATCACCCTGTCCTGCAGCACATTCATATAAGGAGTTTTTGGATTTGGCAGGTTTGGAAGCACTTCAAGCAGGTCATCAGAAACAACTAAATAGAAACTTTCTCGCAGGGGATTTCTTGTCCTGTCTGTCTTTGGAAGATAGTTTGCAATCGGTCCACCCGGTTCTATCCAGGTGCATCCGGTCTTTGTCCAGTCAAAATAGGAAGAGATGAAATAATTGTTTGTGTAATAAACCTTAATCCAGTTCATATAAGGAATGTTAATCTGTTTTGCAGGAATTGCCACCAGCGGTCCCTTGAAAGAACTGAAAAGAGCCTGGGGAGAAGAAACCTCCACAAGCAAGGATTTTGCCTGGATTGAAACGCCGTAAGTAAGTTTTATCTTTTCACCTTCACAGGCAAGTTCGCACTCGTATGAAAGCCTGCCTTTTTCAAATTTTGTATTCAGGACCTTTGATTCAATCTTGGCTGCAGGATAACTCTTTTTCCCAACAATAATCTGCGGACCTGTATAAACCGGCTCACACTTATACAGCGTGACACTGTTGACAAGCACGGTTATATTCAAAGCCGGGCCGGGAATATATTCATAGGATATTATTCCATCTTCTCCCCTATATTCAAAAATATATTTCTCTCCATCCTGCCTTGCTGAATTCGTATATTTAATATCGTCAACAGATGGAATAATTGTGGGGGTTGAGGGCTGGCAGAGGGCAAGGAGATTCTTGCGTTCCCTCATCTTAACTGCAAACGCCTTCGCATAAGAAGTGTAAGTAAAAACCTGTCCCTGATATTTGAGAGAACTCTCCAGCATATATTCTCCCTCAGATTTTAAGGCAGCCATATCCAGCACAATATGCTTTTCAGGGCTCTGCACTTTTTCAAGCAGAGATTTTTTATCAATTATGTCCCCCTGCCTGTTCTTCAGCACTATCTCACCGCTAATATCATCTCCTGGTTTGAAAGTATAAACACCAATAAGGGCTCTGGGCGCCTCGCCTGGCAGATAGAGGTCCCTATCCAGATTTGCCCAGGCAAATGTATTCTCCACAAAAGTCAATTTCCCGAAAGTTCCGGGATTGAACCAGTAATCCATATTATTGGGCGGCGGCGGCTTCCAGAGCATTTCATGTATGCGTTTTCCTGGTTTGTCTGAATCCCCGATTACAAGCTGAAAACCTATTGTCTGACCCGGCTGCGGCGTCAGTCCTATTGAAGAAAAGGGAATCTTTATCTCCATTATCCATCCGTTTTCAAATAACTTAGATGCAGAGATGATTGAGCTGTAATTAAAATCCCTGTGCTCGTACCCGTCATAGGAAACAAGCTTCACCACTGGCCTGTCTCCAGCGCCCTTTGGTATGATTGCAAAAAGATAGTCGTCCTTTCCGGGCATATTTCCCCGCGCATCCTTACTGAAATAAACCCTCAGGTAATCGCTCTGAAAGAAATCCCTGCTTTTCTGGTCCTGAAATGTAAGAATATCGTCCATGCGCACCTCGGCAAGATAGAAATTGTCCTTATCCCAGGCAATATAAAAGGTTGAACCTAAATCAAGGGTTCCCTTCCATTCTTCCTCTTCAATAGTCAGCTGTTTTTTCTCTCCTATGCAAAGTGGAGCATTCAGTATTTCCTGTGGCCAGTCTGATAAATCTGCATCAATATTTATCGGCTTTGAAATCTTGAAAACCGGGGCATTGCCGGGTGGAAAAAGATTGGCACCGGGAGGAGTAGGAGTAATAGACTGTTTTACACTCTTTAACCTCTCATACCTTATGTCCTTTATCTTTCCTGGAGTTCCTGTAATTATTATTTTTCCAAGCACAGTTTTGTCAGCACCGGTTGTAGGACCTGCTATACGGGAGAACCTCCCCTTCTCGTTGTAAAGCCCCAGTTTAATGTAGTATATACCTGTGCCGAATTTCTCAGGAACCACAACTGTCAGCGGACCATCTATAAAAATACTCTTCTCTTTCCAGGAAGAAGTGGGAGAAGAAGGGACATGGTCAGCCTGAAAACAAATACCCTCCCTGTCCTTCTCTCCAAATTCTTCATTTGTAAAATGGATAAAGATTGTATAATCCTCTTCTATTTTTTCACTCACCAGCCACTCAAAAGTAATGCTGAATGAATTCCTGCCCAGATACTTGAATTCCTTCACCCTCGGTTCCACTACACCCTCTTTGATTTCAAACTCCGGCTCTTCTTCTTCCACTGGAACTCCCTCCTTTATTTCAACTTTTTGGGGCTTCTCCGCCTTTCCTATATCTTTACCGGTGACACCTACACCGAGTTCTTTCTCTGTGAGCTTTCCGGGAAAAACTTTTATATCATCTATTGCAATAGCCCCCTTGAACCTGGTCCCGATAATCAGGTAATAATCATTGTAGTCGTCAAGGGTGAAAGTAGAAACAACAGCCCCTGTTTTGCCTGGTGCATCTTCTATCCACATCCATCCCTTGTCAGAAGCACCTGGACCTGCAGTTGATGAACGCGCCAGAAAGTAAAATTTGCATTCCCCTTTCTTCTCTATAATTCTATATTTGAAATAAACCGTATAAGTACCTTTTGCAGAAAGGGGAAGGTTTGCAGGGTCAGAATGAAAGAATTCATGCCATTCTTCATCTGATTCAAGCGTATCACAGAAAAGAGAGGACTTTCCTGAAATGACATTCTTCGGGTCATTCGTAACTTCTGCACCAAAAGCCAGGACCCAATCCTCAGGTTCTTCCGGCTCAAATCCATAACTCACAATCGCCTTCCCTTTTTCTTCTTTAATCTCTGGTTTTGGCTTCTCTGATTTTGGCACTGCTGCAATTATCTGCCCCGGCTTTGATAAATCAATTGTAAACTCTCCAAACGCAGGGCAACCTGTTGCTTCTCCTTTCCATCCGGGATGCGCAAAATAACCCTTTTTCTGAACTCCGCCACAGGTTCTGGTAGCTGGCTCAAATGTAGCTCCTGTAGCACTGGAATCAATCGGAGTTATGTCCTCCCCATCCCTTATATAACCGGTGCGAGAAGGCTTTAATTTCTGGAAATCAAACAATATCTTTGCACCAGCAGGTATTTTCCCATCAAAATCCTTTGGCAATTCACCTTCAATAATATAAATGTCTCCCCAGCAAGCCCAGTCATAATTTGTTGTTGCACCGGGGTCAGTGATGAACTTCACTGCCACTTTTTTGTCCCTGAACTTGTTCAGGTCAACCCTGCAGGCTTTCCAGGACATATCAGCCCACTCATCCTCACCAGCTGTTGTTCCCCTTTTCCCGGGCTCACCGATTTCAACCCTGAAGGTGACTCCATCTGTCTCCTCCACACCATCAGAAATTCCGAT